>OUNO010000096.1_pt2 | contig 22092 bp, 15 predicted proteins | sample 1779811 | NCBI WGS metagenome assembly OUNO01 (sample SAMEA3914804, study PRJEB12502) | metagenome | biome: forest; material: soil | place: Canada | collected 2010-06-25 | depth 0.3 m | reverse complement strand
GGCCCCGTGAGGTCCCCCCTTTTGGCGCCTTCACAGAGGCGCTGTCGAGTGAACTCCACTTCCAAGAAATTCCGCGACGATCGTCGTAGTACTTCAACAGCTCGCGATGAATCGACTCGAAGACTCCGAGTTGCACCCAGCTCTGGAAACGCAGATGGCACGTCGACCCGGATCCGAAATCGTTCGGCAGTGCTTTCCACTGACAGCCGGTTTTCAGTCGGTACAAGATGCCGGCCATCACGATTCGCGCAGCGACGGGAGGGCGTCCGCCCTTCGGCTTGTCGCGCTCCGGTGGGATCAACGGTTCGATTCGACGCCACAAAGCGTCGAGCACGTCTGCAAACTTGGCTTCCTTGGCTTCCACAAACCGCTGTAGATCACACTCGATCTATTCTTTCAAGAGGTTTTAGGACCGGCTCTTAGCGCAGCGCTTACTAGCAATCGACCACGGAGCGAACCTCTTCAGCCATCACTTGCCAAGTGCGTTGCCTCAATAACTCCGAGAGATGACGAGTTGCTTCTACCAAGCGACCGTGGTTTCGTCGCCAATTCGTTAGCGCCGACTCGAGCTCCCCCACGTCGTCGGGATCCCGCAAGAGCAGCTCCGCGAGCGCCGCCGGATAGCGCTCCGCGACTCCCGCACTGGCGCTGACGAGAGCCGGGAGCCCGGTACAAAGTGCTTCTTGTACGCCAAGGCCGTACGCCTCGTAACGCGTGGGGGCCGCGAGCGCATCGCACGCCGCCAGCACGTCTGGCACGTCCTTGCGAAAGCCAAGGAATCGAATGCGACCCTCGACGCCCTGCTCACGCGCTCGCTTTTGCCACACCGGAAGTTCCGCGCCTTGGCCTACGACCAGGAGATCGCAGTCCCATGTAGGCTGTCGACACAAGGATGACCAGGCTGAAAACAGGATATCAAATCCCTTTCGGCGATCACCCAACGCGCCGACGAAAGCAACTTGCGGCCGGTCCGCCAGCCCCAGTTGTTCACGCAAGCGTCGTTTACGCTCTGCACTGGGTGGCGAGAAGCGATTGGCATCGATCCCATAATAGACAGTGCGAATGCGCGAGTCGTCGATGCCGACTCTTTCGGTCAGGTCGCGCCGCGTGCGCTCCGAATTGGCGATCACTGTTTTAGCCTTGAGCAGGGCGAGCCGCTCTTGCGAGACACTCAGCCGATGAGACAGCGCGTGTTGCGCGCGTCGAACGACGGAAGAAGAAGCTGTCCTTGCTTGATAGGCGGCGTGGACGTAGTGCACCCAATTCACGTCTCCGACTTGGCAATTGCCTCCGTTTACGATCACTCGGCCCCCGCGAGCGAGGCATTTTTGGGAGGCTTTTCTGCCCATCAGATCGAGCAAGGGCAGCCCTAAAAAGTAGGAGCGCAGCGGCTTGGGAACTTTGCACCACTGCACGTTCGAATGTTTCAGCAGCTCGTCGGCGACGCGGAAGGCGACCAGTTGCACCGAAACGCCACACTCGGCGAGCCTCTGCGCGACGGCGAAATTCGGCATGTCCATACCGCCGGTACGCACAAAGTCCCCGGAGATCAAAACCACGCTTTGCATCTGCATCGCGTATACAAGAGCGAAGAACTCTCGTCACGTATCCAGTGTTGCGGGAATGGCGCACGCAGCCTGCTGGACGATCTAGCCCTTTTGGTTTAGCGTACCGCTCGTTGAACGCCCGCCGCGTCAACGGCAACAGACATCACGGTCCGGGAACCCGTACATGAAGAGCTACGTCGTCGCCTGCCTATGCTCGCTGATCTTGAGCGTGCTCGTAACTCCCTTGGTTCGGGTCCTCGCGTTGAGAATTGGCGCCGTCAGCCCTCCGGGCGGCCGGCACGTGCACGCCCGCACCATCCCCCGACTCGGCGGCATCGGACTAGCGTTCGCTTGGGCCATCCCGGTGGTCGTCATGGCCACTCGGGATCCAATGGTCATGCATGCGCTCAATGGGCGCTGGTTACAGATTGCAACCGTAGTCGGCGGTAGCATCGCCATTTGCGCGGTCGGCGCCCTTGATGACGCACGAGGGCTGCGGGCTCAATACAAGCTGGTCGCGCAGGTGTTGGTCGCGACGGTGGCCTTCGAGTGCGGCTTCCAAATTCAGGCCATCCAGCTGCCGCTTCTCGGTATCTCGCAAATGGGTGTGTTCGCCCTGCCTGTCACCATCCTCTGGATCGTTGGCGTGACCAACGCGGTGAACTTGATTGACGGGCTCGACGGGCTCGCTGCTGGCGTCACTTTCTTTGCAGCATTCACGAGCTTCGTCATTGCAAGTATTTCGGGCTCGATTTTCGTGGCTCTGACCATGGCTGCGCTCATGGGAGCTCTGGTGGGGTTCCTGTTCTTCAATTTCAACCCCGCGCGCATCTTCATGGGCGACTCGGGGAGCTACTTCCTGGGCTTCGTGCTCGCCACGACCGCGCTCGCGGGCGGTGGGCTACAGCAGAAGGCTTCGACCGCGGTTTCTCTGCTCGTCCCGGTGCTGGCCTTGGGCGTGCCCATTTTCGATACGTTGTTTTCGATGTTCCGCCGTGTGCTGGAGCGGCGTCCGATCTTCTCGGCCGATCGCGGGCACGTGCATCATCGACTGCTAGACCTAGGGTTGACCCATCGGCGCGCGGTCGTTTTCTTGTATGGGATCTCTAGCCTGCTAGCTGCGGGCGCTATTGCTATTTCCTTGGGCCGAAGCTGGCACGTCGGCCTGGCATTGCTGTCAGTCTCGCTCGTTTTCATCGGGTTCGTGCGATTTTTGGGGTACTTCGAATACCTTCATTTTCGCAAGCGCCAGCGGGCACGGCTGCGCGACCCCCTGACCGAGAACCTCCGGCGAGTGGTACCGAGCCTGATCGTTTCGCTGTCAAAGGCATCGGGCGAAGAGAGCGCTCTAAATGTTCTTCAGCGCTTCACGACCGAAACGCCGATTTCGTGCGTCGAGCTCGTGGGACCGGATCTTGCTGGGCGCGCGCCCCGTTCCTGGAGGTCGCCTGGTTCCGACACTAGCGAGCGCGACTCCGTCGAAATGGTGTTTCCAATAGGGCCGGAATTTAATGCCTTAGTGAGCGTGCGTTTTCGCTGGTGTTCGGCGGCGGAAGATCCCGCTCCACAGGTTGAAGTGCTGCTTCAGCTCGTGGTGGACGAGCTGGCAGGCGCGTTGCTCGCCTTTGGAAGCGCGCTCATCTCGCGCCCGAAGAGCGCCGAATCTGAAATAGCGGCCGATCAGGTCGCCGTACTGGGTTAGAAGCAGAAAAATTTCATGACTCCATCGCAAGCTCCCGTAGCCGCGGGCGAGACTGAACAATCTGGATTCTCCGTGGCGCTCGTCTTGCGAGCTGTGCGCAAGCATTGGGCGATCATGGTGGTCCTTTTTGTGGCGTCCGTGGTTGCCGTGTCGATCTACACCTCCAACCAGGTTCGAATTTACGAGGCCGTTGCAACGGTCCAGCTCGACCCGCAGCCGCTGACACCGCTTGGGCACCAGACCAACGAGTCCGGCTCCGACAGCTATTGGAGCAATCAGGAGTACTTTGCCACCCAGTATCAGGTCATCACCTCGCGCCGAGTCGCAGAGCTCGTCGTAAAAAAGTTGGGGCTGACGACGGATCGCGCGTTCCTAGCGAACCTGCCCGTCAACGAAGCGCCCGCCGGGCCGGCGATCGCTGTCTCGTTGGAAGACGCGGCTGAGGTGCTACGCGCTCGGCTGAAGGTCGAGCCGATTCAGGATAGCCGGCTCACACGTGTCAAGTACACCGACGCGTTTCCCGCGCGTGCACAGCGGGTACTGTCTGCGGTCGTCGACAGCTACGTGGAGCAGAACCTCGACACGAGTATGGATGCCACCAACAAGACGGTGGAGTGGCTCGATGTTCAGCTGAAACGGCTCAAGTCAGACCTCGAGTCACAGGAGATGAATCTCCACGACTTCAAGCTCAAGTACAACCTGCTCTCGGTTTCTTACGACGACCAATCGAACATGGTGCGTGCCGAGATCCAGCAACTCAACGGCAATCTGACTGAGCTAAAGGCCAAGAAAGAAGCGGTCTCCGCCCGCCTCTCGGTCGTGAAGGGTATCGACCCTCAAGACCCCGGGGAAATCCCGGCAACCGAACTGGTCACGAACACCACTCTCAGCACTTTGCGGGGTGCGTACGTCGCCGCCAAGAGCGATTTGCAGATGCTTCGAGCGGGCGGCAAGGACGAAAAGCACCCGGAAGTGCAGAAGCTCAACGCTCAGGTCGATGGCGCGCGGCAAGCGATTGCACAGGAGCTCCAGAACATCAAAAACGGCGCCGAGATGGAGCTCGCGAACGTCAACCACGAGCTTCAAGGGCTATCTTCGCTTTATGAAACTGCGCGGAAAGAAGCCATGCAGTTGAATCTGAAGGAGCTCGAGTACAGCCGGCTGCACCGTTCGAAAGAGAATACGGAAAAACTCTTCGGCATGGTGCTCGAGCGGTCCACCGAGAGTGGTCTGTCTAAAATGGCGCCGTTCAACAACGTGCGCGTGTTGGACCGCCCCCTCAAGCCGATGGCGCCAGTGTTTCCGAAGACCGGAACCAATATGGCGGTGGGTCTCGTGCTCGGCCTGTTGTTGGGTTTCGCGGGCGCCACCGGTCGGGAACTGCTCGATCGGACCGTTCGTACCTCGGACGACATCGAGCGGGAGCTCGGTCTTTTCGTGTTGGGCTCGCTCCCGGTAGTCACGCGCGACGGCAATGGGCTGAACCTCGGCTACGAGTACGGCCACCGACACACGAAAAAATCGGAACGCGAAAGCCAAGGAGCGCCCAACGCGACCTCCACTGAGTTGCTCGTCCACACACACCCCAAGAGTGTCGTGGCAGAAGCGGCGCGCTCGATCCGCACGAACCTCATGTTCATGTCGCCTGACAACCCGTACCGTTGCTTGCTGGTGACCAGCGCCGGACCCGCCGAAGGCAAGACCACGGTCGCCACGAGCATCGCGATCGCGATCGCGCAAACCGGACATTCCGTGTGCCTGGTCGACTGTGATTTGCGAAAGCCCCGCGTGCATTCGGTGTTTGGTGAGCGTAACGACAAGGGCGTTACTACGGCGTTGCTCGAGCCGGGGCAATTGCCGTCGCTCGTCCTCGAGACCCCCGTCCCGAATCTTTGGATTCTGCGCGCGGGCCCTAGCCCGCCAAACCCCGCCGATCTGATGCACAGCGAAGCATTCGGTAGAGTTCTGCAGGAGCTCCGCGCTCAGTTCGACCGGGTCGTCATCGACAGCCCCCCCATTGGTCTGGTTACTGACGGCGTGATTCTTTCGACGCGCGTCGATGCGACCGTTCTCGTCGTGAGGGCGCTATCTACGCGGCGTGACGCAGCCAAACGCGCGATGCGATCGCTGCGCGACGTCGGCGCCACTTGTGCCGGCTTCGTGCTGAACGCCGCACAGGCGCGTGAGACTTATTACGAGGGTTACTACGCTTCGTACGCGGCTGCGCCAGAAACACCAACCAGCTGAGCTCAAAGCCCGACGCCGGAGGCTCGCGCGATTTGCTGCATCAACAGCTCCGCGCGAGCACGGCTGACGACTGAAGCATCTGGACTTCGGTCGGCTCGTTCCAACGCTGAGCGCGCAACACCGTAGAGGTGAGCCTGCGTGGCATGCTCGGCGACTTTGATCCACCGCGAGGCCGATGGATCGGCCTCCGCGGCCTTGCCAAAGAATGTATTGGCGAGCGCGGCGTTGCCCGCCTCGAGGTTACTTGCGAGCCAATCGAACTTTTCGGCGCATGCCTCGCTGCCGTCGCACGGGCGTGCGGCAAAAGCATCAGAGGCCGTCAGAATCGCCTCTTCGGAGCCGCTCTTGATCGCCGTTTGCACGGCTTCGCGCCAGCAAGGGTCGCCTTCCGTAGCGAGCGGACAGACCCGTGTTAGAAGCCGCGCCGCGCCAACCGCGTCGCCGCGAGCAAGCAGGACCTTCGACATGAGATACCCAGGCCGCCACGACTTGGGCGCGAGCCTCATCGCCGTCTTCAGGGCGGCCTCGGCTTCCGCGACGCAGCCTTCGACCTGACCGGCGCCGCAGGGTGGTTGTCTCGTTTGGGTCGCGCTCAGCAAGGACTCCGCCAGCTGCTCTTCGAGTTGCGGCGAGCCCAGGTTGTCCAGTACGGCTCGACGGAAGCAATCGATTTTGGATTCAACGCGCGGCTGCTTGGCGCACGCGTCGAGAAGCATGTCGACGCGGTAAGGACCTTCGGGGATCGCTTGCATGAGCAGCTCGACCGAGGGAGCCCAGAGTGCCGCGCGACTGCCGACTGCACCGGCCAGCGTTCGGTCGTACAGGGCGGCCCTCCGCAGATGCAACATGGCCTGCGCATTTGCCCCGTGCGAGTGCAGAAGCTGGGCCAATACCAGGTTCACCGGACCGCTCGTCGGCGCCAGCGCAAGTGAGCGAGCAAGCCACGGAAGTGGATCGCCATCGCATGATCGCATCGCCGAGAGCGCGCCTAACAGAGGAAAGAAAGATTCGCCCGGGTGACGCAGCACGGCAGAATGGAGCTGCGCGCGGAATCGCGCGCGTTGCTGCGGGCTCTCGACCGCGAGCTCTCGATAGGCAATCGACATCGCGCGACGTTCAACGTCGACAGGGAACCGTGACCAGACCACGGCGGCTCCCCAGAGCGCGAATGCAGGCGCTAACGCCGCGAAAGCAAGCCAGCCGAATCGATTTTGCAATGCACTAGTGGGACTGGTCTCGCCGCGGAGTCGCTCACCCCCCGCCAGCGCCAGGACCGCAGCAATGGCGAGCGCTGGAATTTCGAGCCCCAGATCGGCGAGGTTTTGCACGAAAAGCGCGACCAGCCCGGTCAGCATCATGAACCGCAGTCGGTCCGTCCTACTGCCGAGCCACTCGCGCAATACGTAGCCCACGATAACGACGACAGCACACGAACCGACTGGAACTCCCCACTCGGCGATCCACTGAACGACGAAATTCTCGGCGTGGGTGACCACGATCGACCAATCGTAGGCGAGCGCCTGGCGGTACGGCGGAAATGCAGTTTCGAACGCACCTCGCCCCACTCCGAAGAGAACGTGCTCCCGGATCATCGGCAGAGACCAAAGCCAGACGGAGACTTTTCGTCGCACGTCGGCCACCCCAAACTGGCTCGCCTCCTTCGCAGTTCCAAGCGCGATGGCGACCGCTATTCCGATCGCGACAGGGGCCACGCTCGAGGCGGCGGTGCGGAGCCAGAACCGGCTTTGTTGCCCCTTCCCCAGCCAAATAACTGTGACCGCGCCAAATATGAATAAGCTCAGCACGGCGGCGCGGGAACCAGATAGCGACAGCGCAGCCGAGATGATGGCGAGGCAGACGATCAACAGTGAGCGAGGGAGTGGAGAACGCCCGCTGAGCAGGAGCCCGCCGCCCGAAAAGAGCCCTAGCAGCCCGTACCCCGCGAGATTGTTGGAGTTCAGGAGTGGCCCCACGTTCCACCGACCCGCGGCGAAATGGGGTTCATACAGACCGTACAGCACGGACACGTTGGCCACGCCGTGAGCCAAAGTGATGAGTGTCACCAGCGTGGCGGACCCGAACAGCAAATGCGCGAGTCGATCGGAGCCACGGCGCGCTCGCATTCGAGTCGCGAGGATGTAGACACACGCGTAAGTGGTCCACTTCAAGGCCTCGGCGATGGAAGCGCCGGCGTCGAGAGACAATGGAAACCGAGTTAGCGCGGGTTCGCCGAATGGGACCAAACAATGCGACCAGATGTCCGCGGAGACTGGCAAAGCGCGGCTCGCCCAGGCACCCGGCAGCGGAATCGCCTGCAAGGCGGAGAAAAGCCCCAACGCGGCCAGCGCTACCGCGGGCCACGGGACGCGCCGAAGCGCCAATACTTCGAGCGTTGCGCCCAGCAAAGCAAGCGCGGAAACCACGAACAACGCAAGCATATGCACCGTGCCGATGGCCAGGGCCGAACCGACCACGACGCTCGCGAGCAAGCCTTCGCAAATCGAATGCCAGGGAGCAATGCCGCGCCGCCTCTTGGGGCGCTGTTTGCGCCGGGCTGCGGCGGGCTTGCTCTCTTGCGAGTCCATCCGTAAGAACTAGAGCTTCTCGAAGAAGGCCAGGTACTCACGTGCGATCACGGGCCAAGCATACCTCGACCTGGCGAGCTCGAGCCCGCTATCGCTCAATTGTCGACGCTTTTCCGGGCTCGACAGCAAATCCTGAATGGCATGTGCCCAAGCCGCAACATCGTTCTCGTCGACGATTACGCCAGCGCCGCCGACGACATTCGATATCTCTCCACTGTTACTTCCGATCACTGGCACGCCGCAGGCGAAAGCCTCCACCAACATGCGCCCAAACTGCTCGCGCCAAGCGGGTGTCGTCTGGCTCGGCGCGCATAAAACGTCCATGGCATTTACGTAAAGGGGCACGGCGTCGTGAGGGACGCGCAAGATCCGGACGTTGTCGCCAAACCTCGCCGACCACCTGCGCAACTCTGGTTCCATTTGGCCGGCGCCCAAGAAGAGCGCACGCCATGGTTCCTTGCAGGCCTCGAGCGCTTGCATCAGCAGAGAAAGCCCCTTCGCAGGCACCAAGCGACCGCTGAAGCCGACCACTGGAGGGCCATCACTCTGCCAGCCCAATTCATCGAACGCCCGGGCTCGTTGGCGTGGGTCAGGCTTGAAGATCTCGACGTCCACGCCTAACGGACTGTGCAGGTGCGGGCGTTCGTAACCTTTGCGAAGGAGTAGGTTCTGTTCGACTGACACGCCGGAACAGATCCAGCCGCAGGCGCGTGCCATGCTGCTCTGTTCGAACCACGAAAACGGGGGCGGATAGCGTTTCGGGTTACTTTGCGCGGATCGATAGACGAGCTTGGTGCCAGTCTGCACCCAGCGAGATATTTCCCACCCGGCGAGCACATACGGCTCCTCCCAAGCATGGACTAGATCCCAGGGCCCGTTCAACAGTCTGCGCAGCTTTCGCCCGTAGGAAAATACGTGCACGCGTGAAGTCAGGTAAGCCGGCACGCCTTCGAAGGCGTAGGCATCGTTCGGGCTAGGGTCCAGCGTCAACGGGCCCAGATCACGTCCGCCATGGAAGTAGCTCGGTGCCACGCACGTCACCTCCCACTTGCCGCGTCCCGCAATCGCCATCTCGTGCGCAAGTCGGCGATTGAGCGACACGACGTAAGAGTGACCGACCGTAAGGAGTTTTCGCATCCTCATTGAATCAGGTCCACGGTCCCACCGACCGTCGCTCCAGCTTCGCTTGCACAAGGTAGCGAGACAAATGGGGCGCTTGTGTCATTCCTTCGCATTTGTCGGCCAGTGAGCAGGCTCGTCCCTCCATCTCCACACACAAATCTCGTACTAACATACCGGCAAGCTCTGGGGATAGCGCTCCGCTGCTCGCCGACGCGAGCGCCCGCGCGTGACTGACACGCTTTCGAGCTAGCCTCCGACGGGCCTATGTTACACAATGTGTTACCGAGATCGAACGCAAGCCTCATGCTTTGGCAAGAGCAGCACGCCGTGCGAATGAAACCTCTCGGTTTCCGCCCCCCTCGTCTCGCGCTCGACGCCGATCTGGAATGGGTACTGCAACGGGCATTTGGTCCTCTCGAGTGGAAGCCCACAACGCCCATTTGGGGGCAACGGCTGGTCGAGCTCGCGCTTCGGCTGGACGTTGCTGCACGCATTGCCGCGCGACAGCCGCGCCAGCTGGTCGAGCAAGAAATGGGCTCCGAACCGGCTCACCGTTTACGAGAACAGTACGTTGGCACCGTTGCGCGCGGGGCACTACTCGATCACACGTTGGACCAGCTTCTGGAACGAGCAAGCGCCGCAGATATCTCGTGCATTCTTCTCAAGTATGCGGCTCTGAATCGAATGGGAGTCTTGCAAGTCGGGGCGCGTGTGGCGAGCGACATCGACGTGCTGGTGCCGCACACCCGCGCCCGAGAGTTCCAAGCGCTCCTAAAAGAAGACGGCTACCAAGATTTGGGGCTGCCCGAGTCGAGCCACCAGCTCCCAGCGCTTCGCGATCCCAACGGGGTTCTGATCGAACTGCACGTCCACGTTCCCTTGGTCACCTTGGCACCGGGACAACCCTTCGCCCGTGCCGACGACTTGCTGGCAGCCGGTCTAACCACTCAGTCGGGCAATGCGCTCGTTCCGGATGCGGCGATTCTCGCCGCCCACGCCATTGCCCACGGCCTGATGCAGCATGCGCAGGTACCTCAGGTGTATTCGCCGCTCAAGACCTTCGCGGACCTCGCAGATTTGCAACTGAAGAGGCCCGGTGTAGTCGAGCAGGCTCGCGCATACCTTTCGAGAACGATGACGGCGGAAGACCTAACGAGTGTACAAACGCTGGCGTGTCTGCTGGCAGCGGGTGATCTCGAGACGGCAATGCGAGGCGGCCCGGGGGTCCTGTTGCGTCACGCGCTCGCCAGCCAGCTCGATCGCCGCTACGCCATTTGGCTCCGCCTCGGCGGCCTAACCCACCGTAGAGGAACATCGGTACGGCGCAGCCCCGCTCACATCCTCATGTCGTTGCGCGCCGCATGGGCGTGGCTACGCTCTGGCCCCAATCGTCAACTATGATCTTGCGCGGTCGTTTGATCGGCTGGAGCTTCGAGCTCGATCGAATCGCGCGAGTTCTCGCGATCGCGCGCGAGGAATTGGCGTTTCGCATCCTCACCGAGGAGGACTGGTTGGAGCTCGGTCGTTCGCTGTACGGCGGAGCCGCCAAGTACTCGCTCGGCTCCGCACACAACGAAAGCGGCCTGTTCGCATTCGAACGCGCTGCCATCGACGAATTCTTCCCTCCCCCGCCGGCATCGATCCTAGTCGGCGCGTGCGGCGGCGGCCGAGAGCTTTTCGCGTTGGTCGAGAGCGGATACTGCATCGCTGCTGCCTATGATCCAGTCGCGAATTTCGTCGAGGCACTGCGCAAGGATCCGCGCCTTTTCGAGCTTAAAGATCGCCTCTGCATCGGATCTCACCAAGCCATCGAGACCATGGCTCCGGTCGCGAAGCTCGGCCGACGCGGAAATCAAGTTGACGCGGTGATCGTCGGTTGGGGCAGCTACACGCACCTTTTGGGTGTCGAGCGCCGCGTCGAATTTCTTCGCTCGCTGCGCGTGGTCTGTCCGCGTGGCCCCGTGCTGCTGAGCTTCTTCGTTGGAACGGATGCGGAAGCCGACCGACCGGCTCGATTTCGCGCACGGCTACGGCGGCTGTTGGGGACCACCGACGCGATGGTCGAGCCGGGCGACGCGCTGCAGCGAGCGGTCGGCGGCGTTCATTACTTCACCGAAGAAGCCTTCAGGACCGAAGTGGCGAGGGCTGGATACCGGGTGCAGCGTTGGCAGGAGCACGATTTCGCTGCGGGCCACGCGATCTTGCTCCCCGAACCACCGAGCCAGGGCGCATGAACGAAGTCGTGTTACCGACCGCCGGCGGCTGCATGCGGCCATGGATCTGGCCGAACGGTAGTCTCCACGTGCAGCGCTGCAGCATGAAGGAGCTACGAGTTGGCGATATCGCGGTTTGGTTCGACGGCAGGCGTCTAATCTCGCATCGGGTGGTCGAGCTAGGACTCGACACGCTGGCCACACGCGCCGACTCGAGCTCCACCGCCGACGCGCCGATCGAGCCCAACCAGCTCCTTGGCCGCGCGGTACGCTTCACGAAGGGCCCGGTCTCCTATCGGCTCGACGGGCCCATGGTCGCATTCTTGTCTCGCGCCGGGCTAACGCCCTGGACGAAGCTGATGAGTGTTGCTCGCTGGGGACGAGACCGACTCAGGGGACGCTAGACACCGCTTTCGAGAGCCTGCTTCGACGGCATGCTGTAGACCCGGTCTGCAATGGCGGCGAATGCTTCGTCGTGCGTGACGATCAGCATCCGGCACTGGCTCTTGGCGTCACGGAGAGCCGTCATGACGCGCTTTCGAAGCGGTCCGTCCAGGTTTGCCTCGGGCTCGTCCAGGACAACGATATCCGACTTGCGCAATAGCACTCGCGCCAAAGCGACGACGCGCCGCTCGCCGACGGAGAGCGACATCACGGTCCGCTGCAGGAACGAGCGCAGGTCGGCGCCGAAGTGCCCTTCCAACAGCGAAGAAATCAGCGAGGTGATTGCGTCATGCGTCGCCTTCGGCGCGACGAACCGAATTGCCTCCTCCACACTCTGGAGCTCCTCGAAATACGGCTGCTGCGGCAAATAGGCGATGCGGCCCGCGAGTGCCGCTGGAGCTCGAGAGGCGCCGTCGATTTCGACGACAACCTTGCCCGTAGTGGGCTCGATGACGCCCATCAGGAGCCACGTCAACGTGGTCTTTCCGCAACCATTCGGGCCGCTGATCGCCAGCGTCTCGCCCACTCCCCAGCTCACGTTTGCGGCGACGACCGCTGCCGGCTCGCCCACACGACGTCCGGGATACGCGAAGCGCACTTCATGCGCACGAATCGGGCCCAATTGGGCCTCAACCGTCGGCTCGCCAGCGGCCTTCTCGCGCGCCAAACCGACGAAAGACGTGAGGGCTTCGAGGTGCGGCCATTCCGTCGACCAGTCGGCGATGGCTCTCGAGACGGACGAAAGCGCCGGCAACGCACTGAGAGCAAGCAAGCTTGCGGCGACCACGGCGCGGCTCGGGTGACCCATTACTCGTTGCAGGAGTGAAAGTGGGTCCAGCCCGGCCAGCGCTACCAAGCCGACAGCGGCAAGCGCAGTGGCGGCCGGCACGAGCCACCCCGCGACGCTGCCCCACACGAACAGCCGTCGCTCGGCGAGCGACCAACGAGCGACGGCCGCCAACAAGCGCGACCGATGCGCGCTCGACTGCAGATGAACCCCGAGCTCCACGCGTCCGCGGAAGCCACTCTCGACCAGCTGGGCAACGGGTTGATAGCTGTCCCACGCGACGGCTCCTAGCCTGCCGACGCGGCGCGCGACGAACGCCCCTAGAGCCACCCCCAAAATCATGGCTCCCGAGGCGATGGCGGTCGCCTCCGTGCCGACGCGGACCCAGGAGAGCCAGGCGATCACCGGCAGAGCGATCGCGTTGCCGACGATTGACGGCAAAGTGACCGCAACCAGCGCTTCGACCCAGGGAACACCCTGAGCGATCTCACTCTCGAGCTGCTCGATCGGGGGCGCGCCCGACGGAGCGAGAGCCGGGTATCGCTCGATTGCCGCTGTCAGCGAATCGAAGAGCTCGCTGCGAACGACGCGTGTCACGCGATCAGCGGTAAGGCCACGCAGCGCCGAGAGCCCGATCGATAGCGACGCCAACACGACGGCCGAGCCCGCCCACTCTTGCTCGACCAGCACAATCGCGACCGGATACACCAGCCGAAGCATCGCGATCTCGATGCTGAGCACCGTACATCCGAGAGCAGCGCGGCTCGACGATTGACGACCCAAAAGTCGACGCTGGTCAGCCATCGCGCGTCGGACCGTATCTCACTGGCACTCGCTCGTCGCCGCACTGAAGCCTGCCGCGCGACGAGGTTTCGTCGCGCGAGCAGGTGAGCGCCCGAATCAATGCTTCGGAGGTTTGGGCGTCGCGCAGGCGAAGGTGGACGTGGTCGTGCCGAGCACTACGAGGGGCTGAAAGAAGTCCTTGACGGTGGGCGCCTCGTACGGACGGCGCTCGGCTCGCTGCTCGTCAGCCAACTCGTTATTCTTGTTCTCGTCAGTCATTTGTGGCCTCGGGTCAGGTGCTTACAACTTACCACAGTACCATCACGCGCCCACTATACCCGCTGGTGCGTCGCCATTCACCAATTGCGATGTCACCGTAGCCGTCGTTGTCGGCGTCCTTGATGGCGCCGCTCAGCAGCGAGCAGCCTTCCCAATCCGTGGGCATTTGGTAGCTGATATCCGCTGCCGACACGATATCGCGGGTGCCGGGAGTCATGGCATTTTGGCCGGTCATGAAGTAAATGTGGGTAGCCGCGCCCCCTTCTTTGAAGGCGCCCAGCACGACGTCCGGCGAGCTGTCGCCGATGAACGAGGTCGTGGTGCCACTGACGTAGGCGCCACCGATGACCATCACGCCGAACCCGTCGCCGGACGTGGCGGCCTTCGAGTTCGTGTAGACAGCGTGCCCACCGCCGAACGGGCCGCTGGCGTCGCCGGCGAACAAGTCAACGCGCCCGTTCGCCGGGCTGTTCGTGTACGCCGGACTGCCGACACCGACGACGGCCAAGCCGCCGGCGCCGCCCAAGTACGCGAGCCCAATACCGGTCCGACCGCCGGCCAATGGACCGGCGAACGTCTGGTCAGGCGTCGTCATGGCCGCCGCGCCAACGAGACCGTGGAAAGCGAAGGCACTGCCGGCCGAGGTTGGAGCGGCCCCGATGAGCGTGTTCCCACCGCCGGTGTAGAAGTGGCCGATGCCAATGTGCCGCGTGCCGAGGGTGGAGCCCGAGGCGTCGATTTGAACGGCCTTCGTTCCGTAGTCGCCGGGTAGGCTGACCGTGCCCGACGTCCCGAACGGCTTGCCAGCACCGACACCGAACACCACTGAGACGCGACCTGCGCCGCCGTTGTAGCCCGGAGCGCCGATGCCCACGTCGTCAACGCCGTCTGCGTTGAAGTCGCCGATGCGCGCGACGCTGAAGCCATTGGCCGCGCCTTCGAACCCCGTCCCAGCTTGGATGACGTAGTCGGCGTTGCTTTGCTGCAGCGAAGCGGGCCACGGGTGCCTACCCTTGAAGATGTAGACCACGCCATTGCCTTCGTTCGGTGAGCCAACAGCCAGATCCGGGAGCGTATCCGAATCGATGTCACCGACGATGGTCGCGCTCGACCCGAAGCCTACGGTCGAGCCCACGATCTTCGAGGTGGGCGTCGCGCCGTAGCCCGTCGCCGAACCCATGTAGATGTTCACCGTCTGGGAGCTGAACGATCCGACGACGAGATCCGAGTACGCATCGCCGTCGAGGCTGGTCGAGCCGTCCACCGTGTAGCCGAACATTTCTCCGGCAACGCCGTTGGAAAGCACCGTCGAGTTGAAGTGTGCGGCGGTTGGTCCGACGAACGCGATGGGACCGCGATTGCCGCCCTTATCGACGGGCGCCACCGCGAAGTAGTAGTTGTTCTCGATCAGGCGACTCGTGACATCGACGCCGTCGACCACGCCGACTGCCGAGGGGGCAGCGGAGTAGGTGACCTTCTCTTGCGCGTCGAAGTTGCCACCCGTGATCGCCACGCCTTTCGAGACGCGGACGTCGTAGGTGGCCACGGCGCTCCCGCTGTCGGCGGGCGCGGTCCAACCGAGGTGGAACGTGGTCTGGCGACGCAACGCCGACGGAACGACTGCCGTTAGGTCGGCGATCGCACTCGGAGCGACGGTATCGACCACCACGGTGAGCTTGGCGGTGCCGACACCGCGTCCAGGAACGTCGCTAGTGGTCGCAGTGAGAGTCAGCGAAGCCGCGTCGGCAAGCGTGAGAGGCGGCGAGGTCGCCTTGCCCGTGCCGTCGATCGCGACGGGCGTGCCCAGGTTGCCCGCTGCCGTGGCGAATTGAATCGTCGCGCCAGCGATGCCACCGACGTCTGTCTGTACGGTCAGCGCGCCTTGCCAACCCGCCGTTGCCGAGTCTCCGTCGTTGGAGATGTTGAGCTTCGACACGGCCGGCGACGTCCAGGTCACGTTGGGCGGATTGCCCACCGTAACGGTGCACGGCGAGATCAACGCGCCCGGATTGCCTGCCGGATCCACGGTGGTCGCGACGAACGAGTTCGCCCCTAGCCCGAATTGGACCTGACCCACGTTGGCCTGGCCAATATCAGCAGTCGGCACGCTGTAGTTCGTTGCGGTGCCGTTGTTCGTGACGGTCACGAGTACGGGCACCGCGCTCGTGAGCAAGGTCACCGGGCGTGCTACCGCGGCAGTGCCTTGGATCAGCGAGCCGCACAACGGGTTCGGGATGTACTGGTTGATCGATGGGGAGACCGAATCGACCCAAACGTCGACCGCGGGGCTCGTGCCGATCGTTCCTTGGTCGTTCACCGTGACGGTCAGCTCGGTAGGGTTGACCAAGTCGCCGAATGCAGCTTCTCCGCTTTCCGGAAGAGTGGCGCCAACGAACTTGCCGACGAACGATTTGCCGGCCGGGCAGTTATCGGTCGCGACGGCCGCGACCGAGGTGGTCGTCGCGATCGATTGCGGCGTTTGACCCTTCACTGCTCCCATGAGCGTCATCGGGCCGTTCGGTACGTCGGTGCAGGCGACGACGGTGAACTGAGCGCCCGCCTTCACCGGATCTTCGTCCTTGCGCCCGCTGGTAGCGCTAGCAGCGAGGATGTGCGTCGTGACGTCGGCACCCGTTCCGTCGACCGGATTGAGGATGGAGACGCCCGGCAACTCGGACGTGCAGGAGACGCCCAGCACGCTCGTCTGAGCGGTGTTGCCCGCCAAATCACCGAGGGTGACCTTGAGGTCGAAGGGAACGCGATCTTTGCACGTGAGCGTCACGCACGGTGCGCCGGTCGTGTCACCAGTCGCCGGTGTGCACACCGGGGTAGCGGTGCCCAGAGCTACGCAGAAATTCTTCTGCGCGGCGCCCAGGTTGCTCGGCAAGTTCAGGGCATCGACGGACTGCGTGCTGCCGCAAACTTGAAACTGTTGCCCTGCGGTCGCAGTATCCGAGTCTTCGCTCGGACCGAAGTGTTTACCAGCAACCGGCGCCGTGATCGTGAATGCCGGAGCGGTGGTATCCACCGTGAACTTGGCAGCGCCCGATTGCGACGACTTGCCGGACGAGGCCTGGCAGGTCGCGACCACCGAGAAGTCGCCATCCGGTGACAGCGGTACGCCGGCGAACACCGCCTTGCCGGCGCTCGCGAACGAGGTGCTGAGCAGAGTCGAATCGCCGACTTTCAGGCTGACCGGGTTGCCGTCCTCGACATCGGTCGTTACCTCGAATGCCGCTTGATACGGGCTCCCCACGGCGCTCGCGCGATCGCCGCCCTGTGCAACGGGAACGCCGTTCAGGGCAGGATGCGTCACCGAGATAACCGGCTTCGTGATGTCGCAGGACGGCAAACCGTCGCACGACACGCTCACATTCGAAACCGCGGGCGAGCATTTGTCGCTACCGACCTGCACCTTGAGCACGTCGGAGCCGATCGAGAGCTGCGCTTTCGCGAAGGTCGCGAAGCCGCCCTTGACGGTGGTCACGGCGACCTGGTTGCTCCCTGAGAACAAGGTCGCCGCCGTGCCGTCTGCGGCCGAGGTGAAGACCTTCACGTCGTATTGAAAGCCGTCACTGCAAGAGTTACCGCTGCTACCCGGACCGACGTCGTCGGCCTGCGTCAGCTTGGCGCCGCTTTCAGGAGTAATGAAGACCACCGTTGGGCAGGTCGGAGTGCCTTCGCCGGCCGCGCCTGCATCCCCACCAGTATTTCCTTGGCCGGCGTCTCCGCCAGTTGCGCCCGCTTCACCGCCGATGCCGGCCGCGCCGCCCGACGAATTCGGCTTCGTCGAGTCACCGTCGCCGCAAGCGATCGGTGCGAAAAGCGAGAGCAGCACCCCGCCCGCATACACAGAAATTGCACGCCCGCGAATCGCCCTAATTAAACCCTGCATAGTTTCTCCAAAGCTAGGCTCTTCGTCCCGCACTCGTCCAGTGGCTTTTTCAAAGCGGCTCATCGATTCGTTTTATTCTCGTACTGGCCACGAGCGGGCCTGCGCAATTGAATCAATCCGCGCTCTCGTCGAGCGGGATCGACGCCACATGCTGATGCCTGCAACGCCTCGCGTGTCGGGCGAAGCCAGGGGTAACGGTCGACGAGGGCTCGATCGTAAGCGGTGTGTAGCGCTTTTGCCGGTTGCAAGTCGCCCTGCGAATCGATGCGATAAGGCCCGACGGCAGACTGCCCCTGGTACTTCGGCGAATCGATCGTGGCGTCTGTAATCCGCCCAGCGCTGCCAGTGGCTTGACGGTAGCGTGCGACCGCGAGCTCACACGCTCCGGGATAGGGCGCCAGCATGTCCCCGACCTCAGCCGCCGCTGAAGCGTAGCAGCGCCGGCAGTGTATGCGGAGGTCGCACTCCCTGCACCCAGGAAAGTCCTGCCACGTGACGTCGCGAAAGAAACGCGCCACATCGGAGGCCGCAGCATCGGCGAGTCGAGCCGAATTCGGCCCGACTTCGGCCATCGACAATTGAAGTTGGGAACACGGCTGCACCATGCCGTCCGAACGAACACTCAACTGGCTGCCCGCGCCGCAGGGCTTGCCGTGCAGTGGATTGGTGTTTTCGGAAGGAAGCGATGCCGGAACGATCGCGGCTTCTGGTGACCGGCGTGCCTGGGTGGAGTCTGAGCGGCCGGCCTCACCGGCGTTCACCGTTTCTGAAACGAACAGGTGTGCACCGAGCTCACTGGCGAGTACTGCAAGCTCTGCCGCGCTGGCGGTGGACGAGGCCGTGGGCGTAAACTTCAGCATGACGTTCACGCCGAGAGCGCGCAACCAACGCACGCCTTGCGTCGTGCGAGCCCAAGAGCCGGCGACGCGCGTAACGGCGTCGTGCTCGTTCGCGTCGTGCGAATAAATGCTGATCTCGACGCGCCACACGTGACGAGCGGCGATGGCGGATGCGAGCTCCTCGGTCATCGTAAACCCGTTCGTGTACAGGACGGTCGCTAGCCCGAGCTCGTTGGCGTACCCAAGCAGCGCGACCAGGTCTTCGCGCAGGGTCGCTTCGCCACCACTGAACGTGACGACGAAGCCACCGCGGGCGCGAAATTCACGCAGGAGGCTCTCGACGCGCTCCCGTGTCAGCTCACCCTTGAGCCCCTGCACTTGATAACAATGCACGCAGGCGTGGTTGCAGCGATCGGCCAACAGCAGGTGCAGCCAGAGCGGCGCGCTCGCGTTGGCGGCCAGCGAAAGCAGGGCCGAATCTACGGATTCTGCAGCGGCCATCACGGTCCGGGAGCGGCGTCGAGTAGGCCCCTGCCCTCGAGCTCGGAAAGGAAGGCTTCGGCATCCACGCGCAATTGGGTGCGTTCGACTTCGTATTCGTTCACCAGAACGTCGAGAATGTCGCCCAATGTTCGGCCATCGGCCAGTGACCAAATGCGCGCGCCGACTTCGTTCAAGACACGCACCGCACTGGCGCTCGGAAGGATCACGGCCAACTCATGATCGAATGCCCGAGAAAGAGCGGCAGGGGTGCGGCGAATCACGGTTTGGTCGCTAAATTTCATGCGGATGTTGATCGAATGAGGGTGCAGAGCCGGGCTGTTGACGCATGAGCACCGGAAGCACGGGACCGCTGGGACTGACGTCGAGCGCGTGTGGCGGAGCCAACCGGCTGAGGTCGGACGCCAATTCCAACAGCGACACGAGCGAGCCGGGCGGCCCGGTCGAGCTGAGGATCGCCCCGCACCAGGTCGCCAGCGGATCTCTCACGCGCCCGGCGTCACGAGTGACCGCTGCCGCCTTGCGTACCGAATAAGCCGCGCGCAGCGGCCATGAACGATGCTCGCGGCCCGGCAATCGGCCGCCGCGGTCGAAGCTGCATGGCTCGACGTGCACTTCCTCCCGACCGAGGTGAAGCACTGTCAGGTCGTCAGCGAAGCGCAGCGCTCCGTCCCGACCGATGCGCCGGGCCGTGGTTGTCTTGCCCGCACCAGAATCGCCCAAAAAAACGTAACCGTGCCCAGCAGCGGCAACGCCGCTGGCGTGGACGAGCACCGCACGCCGGGTCGGCAGCAACATCGAGGTGATCAGGCGCAGGAACATGCCGAGGCTCTCTGGTGCGCCGTCAGGGAAGATGGCGAGCTCGGCCTGCAGTAAGTCGTTGCCGCTGCCCGACCAGTCGATCGACCCCGTGGCTCCGTTGGTTTCCACGTGGGCGTGGGTCGGGCTCAACCACTCGATCCGGGTATAATATTCGGGCAGCAGAAAGCGCTTTCGTGGCGCCGCAGGGTCCGCCACCACGCGCACACGCGCCGCCACGTTCCCTGGCCCGAGATCGAAGCTTGGCATGACCTCGAGCAGTGCTGCCACCGGGGAGAGCTCGGATTGCACGGAAACGAACAGACCATTCGCGAGCGCTCCCCGCTTCGGGTAGCCTTGACTGTCCGCTCCTGTGCCCATCGCTCGAAGCGCAGCGTAGCACGGGGCTGTCGCGTTCGATCAGCCGAGGAACAGTGACCAAAGGCCGCCGATGAAGTCCCCGTCCGCCCAGCTCCACTTCCACCAGCGAAACGCACTTTTAGCTCTGGTCGTTGCCACTCAAAGCTGGTTGGCCTGCACTGAGGCAGATTCGCCAGCACCAGGCGCTGCCGGACGCGCTGGCAGCTCCGAGGCCGGCAGCCCGGCGGACGGCGGAGAAACGAGCTGCGCCGCCGGCCAAACGGCGTGCGATGTGGCCGGCGCAGCCGACGCGGGGAGCGCAGGGGCTGCCCTCGGCGAGTCCGCTGGGGCGGCCGGAGTCGGAGGTTCCACTGACGGCGGAGAAGGCGGAGGCGAGAACGGCGGCTTCGTACCGGCCCCGCATGCGCCATTTCCACTGGTCACCGCGCATGGCGGGCCAGTGATCGAGCACATCGAGATCGCGCCCGTGTACTTCGGAGACGACCCACTGATTGCGGATTTGGAAAGCTTCAACACCTGGGTCGTGGCGAGCAGCTACTGGAAGCAGGTGACTGCGGAATACGGCGTGAGCTCCGGTACGCGCTTGCCGGCGGTGCACGTCTCGAGCGCGCCCACCTCGCCGATTTCGGACACGCAAATCGCCAGCTGGATCGACGCACGGGTAGCCGACGGCACGCTGCCAAAGCCTTCGGCTAGCACCGTGTTCGCGTTGTTTTATCCTCCGGGGACAACGCTCACCAATTGGACCGGCAGCAGTTGTCATTCGTTCGCCGGCCTCCACGAAACCGCCGCTATCGCCAATCCCGTATTCACTGGCGAGGTACCGTTCATCCTCATCCCGCGTTGCTCGTACTCACCGGGCGACGAGCTGGAAATCGCGACGGACGTGGCATCACACGAGTATTTGGAAACCGCCACCAACCCGTTCGACTTCACCAACCCTGGGTGGATCATGGACAATGCGAGCGGGCCGCTCGAGGCATGGGGCATCCTGAGTGGGCCTGCCGTCGCAGACCTTTGCTTGAACCAATCGTACGACGAGGTCGAGGGGTACTCGGTGCAGGATATTTGGTCGAACGCAGCAGCGAAAGCCGGCAACAACCCTTGTCAGCCGAGCGATCCGAAGCACCCGTTTTTCTCGGTGTCTGCGGAGCAAACGATTTATCACGCCACCCCAGGATCCACGGTGACCATCCACGCGCGGGCTTGGTCGAACATCCAGGCCTCGGATTGGACCCTCGGTATCAATTGGGGGCTGGTGCCGTACAGCGACTTCGACGGGCAAGCAGCGTTGAGCAAACTGATCGTGAACAACGGCGACGAAGTAACGGCAACGGTCACCATTCCCGTGAATCCCCCAGTGACGGATGGGCGCTCGCAGTATCGCTTCACCATCGATTCCATCGACCCGATCAACCCCAACTTCTCGCACCCGTGGCCGTTCTTGGTGGTCGTGCCGTAGTGCTGCCGCTTGGCGGCACCGACACCGACGGCATGATCGAGAGCGCGTGGGGCTGGTTCAAAAGCAGCCGCGCGGCTACGCCGGCTGAGGGACAGCCGCCGTCAAACAGGCTATGACCGCAGCGTGAGGCTATGCTCGGTTTCGATCGATCTCGATGATATTGCCTGCTATACGGCGATTCATGGCATCGCTCAGAGCCCGCCGAGCCACGCCGTTTACGACCTTGCCTTGGACAGAATCCGCGATTTTGCCGCGAGTCTGAGTTTGCCGCTGACACTGTTCGTGATTGCACGGGATCTCGAGCGGGCACAGAACCGAAGGCAGCTCGAGCGAGCCGTCACGGACGGGCACGAAATCGGCAATCATTCGCTCGATCACTGGTACGACCTGACGCGCCGCGAGCGCCCAGAGCAGCTCGAACAAGTCACCGAAGCGAATCGTCGAATCGAGGCGTTGCTGGGCATCCGTCCGACGGGGTTCAGAGCGCCGGGCTACACGATGAGCGAC
>OUNO010005034.1_pt1 | contig 22120 bp, 20 predicted proteins | sample 1779811 | NCBI WGS metagenome assembly OUNO01 (sample SAMEA3914804, study PRJEB12502) | metagenome | biome: forest; material: soil | place: Canada | collected 2010-06-25 | depth 0.3 m | reverse complement strand
TGCGAGGGTTCGGCTGAACTCTCCCCAGTAACATTCTTGAATGTGCCAGTTAATCGCGTCAGTGTCTTCACCACTACTCAGGGTGCCACTGATGGTCAAGATGCCGTCACTAATGCTGACGTCGAGCTCTTCTTTGTTCACACCTGCAGTACGGGCTTTAACTACCAGCTTGTCTTCTGTCTCATAGACATCAACAGCTAGCTGTCCGGCTGGCTCTTCATCCCACTCTTCTTCGGTCGTCGCAGTCGATACCGGAGCATCGTTCGAAGATAGGTCATCGTCGCTCAAAAAAGCGGCAGCCAACTCATCTTCAATTAGTAAATCTTCATTTTGTTTGCGGGCCATGATATCCTCCACTTTCTCTAGGCTCATTTGACAAATAGTCCTTCGTATTATAACGGGCATATGCGGTATAATCAACCGAATAACCATGCAAAACGTAAAAAACACAATGATCGATAAAATGCTTTCGGTTGTGGCTCCACACCTCTGTTCTGGCTGTGGAGAGATTGGTGTTCCGCTCTGCGGTCGTTGTAAATACGGCATCATAGAAAGTCCATTTATCGGCTGTATTGTCTGCGGACGGCCTACATCGGTAGGTGTCTGCCAGCAACACCATATTTCCTATCAGCGCGCTTGGGTTGTGGGCGAAAGAAAGGCTGTTTTACGGCGGTTAATTGGTAATTATAAGTTCCAAAATATGAAAGCGGCTGCCGAAACACTAGCTAGCCTACTTGATGAGCGACTCCCCGACTTACCAGCCGACACGGTGATTGTTCCTATCCCAACGGCGCCAGCTCATATCCGTGAGCGAGGCTATGATCACCTGTTGCTGATTGCAAAATACCTGGCATTTAAGAGAGGACTACCGCTAGAGCGATTGCTTGGTCGGGTCAATATGGCCACCCAGCATCATGCGAATCGTGAGAAACGTATCGAGCAGGCTCAGTCCGCATTCCGTATTGTGGGCAAAGTTGACCCTGCTCGAACCTACTTACTAGTGGATGATGTCGTGACGACTGGTTCAACCATTGATCAGGCTAGTCGTTTGCTGGCCGAAGCTGGCGCGACGGTGATCTGGGTAGCCGCCTTGGCCCGTCAGCCACTCGACTGAATCGTTCGTATCTGTTAAAATAGCCCAAGCCATTCAGGAGAGGTGACCGAGTGGTTGAAGGTACTTGTCTTGAAAACAAGCGTGGGGCAACTCACCGCGAGTTCGAATCTCGCCCTCTCCGCCAAGCTAAGATAGCGACCATTACGGTCGCTGTTTTTGTTTAGACGTTGGTGTAGCCGGTGTTCGTTCCGGGAGCAAATGCATTGAGGACAAAATTGATGAGCGCGAAGGCCAGTAGTGCGATAACAAGCCCCACGATTGCGTAAAGGATAGTGTTCTTAGCGGTTGTCACAGCGCCCGAGTCGCCACCAGAGATGGCGTAGCGCAGTCCGCCGACAATGATCATGATGACACTGAGCGCGCCAGCTACGAATAATAGTACGTTTGTGAGGCTGGTGATAATGCCGCTAGAGCCGAATAGCTCTGTTGGCTGGCCATTACCGTGAGCGGCATTGATGCCATCCTGTATCGAGAGTGCCGAAACGTTAGGTGCGAGGCTGAGTAAAGCGGCCACGAAGAGGATTGCCCAAACTGTCATTGATATTTTCGTGGCTATCTTCATCACTTTCCTCAACAAATGCTACTAGATAACTATACCAATATTCTAGCAAATGGACGGCCTCAGTGCTAGTCCTGGCCCCTGTTTTATGTTACAATCTACCAAGTCGTTCACCAATTGTGGTGGGCCTCAAACGCGGAGGGGTACCCAAGTGGCTCAAGGGGATGGTTTGCTAAATCATTAGTCTGGGGAAACCTGGAGCGAGAGTTCGAATCTCTCCTCCTCCGCCAAGTAAGAGACGTGACTTCGGTCGCGTTTTTTATTTGGAGTCACCCCTTTATGCTCATGGTATACTAAAATCATAATGAAGCCCGAGGACCAAAAGAACTACTGGGAAGAAAAGCCCGCCGAGGAGCCTGTTCAAGAAGAGGCGCCAGATCAAACACCCGAAGTAGCTCCTGCTGCGGCCGACACGCCCGTGACGTGGACGGCTGAGGAATATGTCCATCTCGACAAAGGACCAAGTTGGTTCATCATCTTCTTCGCACTCGTGCTCGGGGTTGTCGCGCTCGACGTGCTGCTGCTTCACACCTGGACGATCTCTGTTCTTGCGGTGGTGATTGCGGTTGCCTTGATGGTTTATATTCGCCGTCCGCCACGCACGCTTACGTATGGCCTGAGTGGCAAGCAGGGCCTGTACGTTGGCGAGAAACAATATCATTTTGAAGAATTTAAGGCTTTCGGACTGATTAAGGACGGCGAGCACCAATCGATCATGCTGATTCCAACGAAGCGTTTTGCAGCTGGCGTATCTGTCTATTTCCCGCAAGAAGCTGGCGAACAGATTGTCGACATCCTGGGTCAACGATTGCCAATGGAGAACCTCAAACTCGACGTGATTGACGTCGTGGTTCGTAAGCTCCGACTCTAGACATTGGTCATGACCCCACATCTGTGGTACAATAGCCGATGTTCGCTGCGAAAGTAGCCGAAAGCACCTTCTAGTTACAAAGATATGGCCCGTTGTTCTTAAGACAACGGGTTATATCATATGCACCTGTAGCTCAGCTGGATAGAGCGCTGCCTTGCGGAGGCAGAGGTCGTGTGTTCGAATCACGCCAGGTGTACCAAGCAATTTATGCGAAATCACTTCCTTTATGGGAGTGATTTTATTTAGTAGCGAATCCAGTTAGAATAGTCCTATGAACATTGTCCTATTTGGCGATAGCCACCTTGGCAGATTTGGCGAAAAGCTAATTGGTCAACTCGAAAGCTTGGTTGAGGGTGCCACCGCATACAATTGCTCGGCGGGCGGCTTCACCTCAAGCGACGGAGTAAAGCGCGTCGATTTTATCGCAAAACTCAAGCCTGAGCTCGTTATATTTACCTTTGGAGGTAATGATGTCACACCGTGGAAGCAGATTGTTTCAAAAGATATCTATCTGCGGAATATGCGCAAGATATTTGAAGCTTTCCCAGAATCAGCCAAACTGATGCTTCTCTCTCCCGATGTGGCCGTCGCCGATCCTGAGCAGACGCGTGAATACAACTCGTTGCTTCATGAGTATCAAACAGATCTTCGGCCAATCTGTCAGGAGCTGGGCGTCGACGTGGTTGAGGCTAGTCAAGTGCTCGCTTCTCTCAACGGAGATATTCACGTTGAGGATGGTGTTCATATGAACGATCAGGCTTACGCAAAAGTTATCGAAGCACTGGCCCAAGCAATCAACTCACATCTGTTACAATAGACAAATTGGAGAGGTGCAGGAGTGGTTGAACTGGCCGCTCTCGAAAAGCGGTGAGCCGCAAGGTTCCGAGGGTTCGAATCCCTCCCTCTCCGCCACGATTATAACGCGAACCCTCCGGGGTTCGTTTTCGTAGTAAACTAATGTCATGCAAGATTCTATTTTTACCAAGATTATCAAGGGAGAGATTCCGGCACACAAAATCTATGAGGACGAGAAGACGCTCGCCTTCTTGAACATTCATCCTTCAGTCGAGGGGCACACGCTTGTTATCCCCAAGGCTCAAGTGCCCTATGTCTGGGATTTGAACGAGGCTGACTACGCCGCCCTCATGACGACGACCCGTCTGGTTGCTCGACGTCTCCAGGAAATTTTGGGAACCAAGCGAGTCGGCGAGAAGGTCGTCGGACTTGATATTCCTCACGCTCACGTTCACTTGGTCCCTTTCAATACTCTTGAGCAGTATTACGCTCGCGAGACAACTGCCGAGCCTGATCACGAAAAACTTGCCGCCTTGGCGGAGAAGCTTAAATTTTAATGCCCGTTCGCATCTTAGCAGTTGGCAAGAAACACGAGTCCTGGGTAGCCGAGGGAATCGAACGCTATCAGAAGCGCTTGAAGGCGCCGTTTTTGCCAGAATGGGTGCTGATGAATCATTCGTCGTTTGACGGCCTCAAAGCGCGCCAGGACGAGTCTGAGCGGATACTGACTCGGCTTTCCGCTAACGATTATGTCGTGTTGTTGGATGAACGTGGTCGCGAACTCGATTCTGTCGACTTTTCGCAGTTGATTGGCGAAGAACTCGATCACTCTCGGCAAATCGTTCTGATTATCGGTGGTGCGTATGGGGTCGATGATTCCCTGCGCGATCGAGCCGACCTTGTGTGGTCGCTTTCGCCACTAGTGTTTCCTCATCAGCTCGTTCGTTTGATTTTGACCGAGCAGCTATATAGGGCTCAACAGATTGCTGTTGGTGGCCCATATCACCACGAGTAGCTAAGATTGACAGGAGATCAAGCTTATGCTAGTATATGTTTGTAATCTAACAAAACAAACATGCTACCACTCATCATCAACCCTATCCCCCTGATCTTTACCCTCGCCACTACCTTTGGTGTCTTGGTGCATGATACTCAGGTTGATCGTGCCGCTAGCTTTGCGGTTGCCGTTCCAGTCGCCTTCGCCAGTTTTGCGGCTATCGACTCGGCCATCAAATCAACTGATCACGTTCAAGTTGAGCGTGCCATGATTCCCCACATTAGTGTCAGCGTATCTCGTACGCAACCTCGCGATGACGAACGTCACTACGTTCAATCAAAGAAACTGTATTTTGGTAGCGAAGGTAGCGGTTACTTCTGGCCTTCGATTTAACGAAGGATTTCTAGCTCATGTTGAAGGCGCTCGGTGAGGGCCTTCTTTTCTTCCACTTGCTGCTTGGTTTCTTCGACTAGTTTGGCGGGTGCTTTCTCGAGGTAGTTGGCGTTTTTCAGGCGACCTTCGAGGGCTTGGATGTCGTGGTGAGCTTCAGCTAATCTCTCCTCGAGGTTTGTCTGGTGTTCAGAGAGCGTGTCAGCTGAAACGTCGAGCCAGGCTTGGCGTCCACTCGTAGCGAGTTTGAGGCCGCGTGGTGCGGTGACTTCGGTAATACTTTCTAGTTTCGCGAGGCGTTTAATCAGATCTTTATTATCGTGGACTAAACTATCTTCTTGGAAGAGGAGGCTGTATTTTTCGTTACCGGGCAGGGCGGTGATGACAAATCGAGCTTCGTTGACCAGGGCCTGAACAAGACTAAATTCGGTGGCGGCAGCTGCGTCGAAAGCGATCATTTCTGGCCAGGCCTCTGTGATCAAGAGGTTGTCGTGCCAAGGAAGAGTTTGCCAGATCGTCTCGGTGACGAATGGTGCGAACGGGTGTGCCAGTTTGAGGCTGGTGTCGAGTACCCATGCCAACAGATCAGGGTTCTCTTGGTCTTTTGAGGCTTCGATATACCAATCGGCTACGCTGTCCCAGATGGCGTGATACATGGATTCGTTAGCTTCTGAGATTCGGTAGTCATCAAGAGTGCGCTCTATCGTTGCTTTGGCTGTCGTGAGCTCGCTGATAATCCAGTGGTCGGCAAGTGATTTTGGAGTTGGCGTATCGGGCTGATAGTTCTCGCCTAGTTTATTCTCGGCAAACCGAGCAATGTTCCAGAGTTTGTTACAGAAGTTGCGAGCAGCTATGATGCGATCGGTACTAAAAGCTTGGTTCTGACCAGGGCTACGGTTGGCAATGAGACCCATGCGTAGCGCGTCCGAGCCGTAAGCGGCGATTGATTCCATTGGGTTGATGACGTTACCCTTACTCTTGCTCATCTTTTGGCTGTGGGCATCGAGCACCATGCCGTGGAGGTAGACATCCTTGAACGGGACTTTCCCGGTAGTGTAGAGGCCGAGCATGATCATACGGGCAATCCAGCGATCAAGCAGATCAGTCCCCGTTTCCATTAAGCTGGTTGGGTAGAAGCGGGAGAGGTCGCCACCCTTAAGAGCATCAGTGGTGATGAATGGCCATTGGCCGCTACTGAACCAAGTGTCAAAGGTGTCTTCTTCACGACGGTAGGTCTTACCTTCAACTTCTATTGTTTTTTCGTCAACGTTCTCATTGAAGATCCAATCGGCTGAGTCGTCGACGTTTTGGAAGGCTGGAATCGGAATACCCCAAGGGATTTGCCTCGAGAGATTCCAGTCGTGGACGTTGGCCAGGTATTGCTTGAGAATTTGTTTCTTGCTAGCGGGATAGAAGGTAATCTCGTCTTTCTCAAGTGTTTCTAGGGCCAGTTTAGCGAGCGGTTCGATCTTGAGGAACCACTGCTCTTTTATCAGAGGTTGAATGGGCAGACCACTCTTGTAGTCGTAGCCGACGCTGTGTTCGATTGACTCTTCTTTACGGATGAGCTCTTGCGCTTCAAGTGCGGCAAGCGTTCGTTGGCGAGCTTTGTCTACCTCGAGACCGGTGAATTCGGTTGGGACATTCATCATCGTACCGTCGAAGTCGATAACTTGGATTGGTGTCAGGTTGTGGCGCTTCCCCACTTCAAAGTCATTAGGGTCGTGGGCTGGGGTGATCTTAACAGCCCCAGTTCCAAACGCAGGGTCAACGTAATCGTCGGCAATGATAGGAATCTCGCGGCCGGTCAGCGGGAGCTGAGCCCTTGTACCAATCAAATCTTTGTAGCGTTCGTCATTCGGATTAACGGCGACTGCAACATCTCCAAAGAGCGTTTCTGGTCGTGAGGTCGCGATGACAATCTCGCCGATTTTATCGAGTAGCGGGTAGGCGATGTGCCAAAGTGTACCCTTCTCGGTTTTGTGATCAACTTCAATATCGGCGTAACTCGTTTGATACTTTGTGCTGTAGTTAACGATGCGCTCGCCTCTGTAAATGAGGCCATCATTCCATAGTTTCTGAAATGTTTGATAGACAGTTTTAATCACCTTTTCATCAAGTGTGAAAACGAGATCATCCCATGAGGCACTGACACCGAGGGCTCGCAGCTGGAGCTCCATATTGCCGCGTTGCTGGTCTACGAAGTCCCAGACTTGGCTGTAGAGTTGCTCACGGCTAAAGTCAAAGCGATTCTTCCCTTGCCTTTGGAGTTCCTTCTCGTAGACAACCCAGGTTTCGAAGCCGGCGTGGTCGGCACCAGGGATAAAAATGGTATCAAAACCGCGCATGCGCTTGTAGCGGACGAGGATGTCCTTGAGCCCCATGTCGAGGGCGTGACCAATGTGGAGGTTGCCGTTGGCATTTGGCGGCGGCATGACAGTACTAAAAGGCTCGCCTTGGCCAGACGGTTTAAAAGCGCCGCTTTTTTCCCAAAGGGCGTAGATGTTTGGCTCGTACTGATTGGGGTCGTAGGCTTTAGCTAATTTCACGCGAATTATTAACTTTCCATGTGAATTCTTGCAAAATTTAAGAATTCTACTCTTTATTTCTCTTTTTCGATTATAGCACAGACCCCCGTTGTATAATGGGGGTATGATTGAGCTTCAGAAGTGCGGAGACAAAGAGCAATGGGACGAATATCAACTCGAGCATAAGGCTCACCCGCTCCAGTTATGGGGCTGGGGGCAGGTCAAAGCTGGCCACGGTTGGGCGGCCGAAAGACTGTTCGCGTATGACGACGAGCGCATTGTTGGTTCGGCCCAGGTGTTGATTCGTAAGTTACCACTCCCCTTCCGTTCGTTCGCCTACATACCTCGTGGACCGATTGTCGATGAGAGTTTTCGTGACGAATTCCTGAATGCACTGGCTGGATTTGTTAAACGAGAGTACAAGTCGGTCACCCTTTCAATTGAGCCACACGCCAAAGAATATGAGACACCAGAGGGGTGGAAACACTCAATGAACAAGGTGTTGCCGGCGGAAACTATCATGCTCGATCTCAACAAGAGCGAGAGCGATCTTTTGACCGATATGGCCAAGAAAACGCGTCAGTATATCCGTAAATCGGCTGCTGAGGGCATTACGATTAAACAAGTTCGCTCTAAAGAGGAGCTCGAGAAATGTTTGCACCTCTATCGACAGACGGCCGAGCGAGCCCACTTTAATCTTCATCAAAATCAGTATTATTTGGATGTCTATAATCTGCTAGGAGAGCACTCCCCTGTCTTCGCAGCCTATCTTGATGACCAGCCGATTGCTTTTTTGTGGTTGGCAATTAGCGCAGATGTCGCGTATGAACTTTACGGGGGTATGAATGAAGATGGCCAGCGCTTAAGGGCCAACTATGCGTTGAAATGGTATGCCATTCGTAAGGTTAAAGAGTGGGGTCTCTCGGACTATGACTTTGGTGGGTTGATAGTTGGCGGTGTTTCTGTCTTTAAACAGGGTTGGGCCAGCGAGGAAACTGTCCTGGCTGGGACATTTGATAAACCCCTCTCCCCTGCTTACTCTCTCTGGAGCAAGGTACTTCCGGGTGCAAAATCTATTCTGCAAAAACTACGACGTTAAACGTAAGCTTATTAGAACATACCTCGTGAGATAGTCAATATGCCTATGACCAGGCAGTTTTGGTCATGGAGAGACTAGGGACGACCTCGAGGTCAAGAGGGGAGGTGGCTTCTTTTCTCTGGGCGTAGAAATAACCAAGAGTCGCCACCATCGCGCCGTTGTCCGTACAGAGAGCGATAGGGGCGTACTCGATATCAATTGGAAGCCGCTCAGAGAGGACTCGGCGCAGTTCTTGATTCGCGGCGACCCCTCCAGCAATGACAACGGAAGCGGGGGAGTGTTCCCTAAAGGCCGCCTCAGTTTTGTCTACGAGGGTTTCGACGGCTGTGCGCTGGAAGCTGGCTGCAAAGTTTGCCTTCTGAACATCGTCTAAACGCGCTGCGAGCTCGCGAGAGGGGAAAGATGTCTCAACGCCCACTTCACGTTGAACGGCTCGCAGAACGGCGGTCTTAAGGCCGGAGAAGCTGAAATCGTAAGCACCTTGGAGTTTTGCCTTTGGTAGGGCGTAGGCTTTTGGATCACCATCTTTTGCGGCTGCTGCGATCGAGGGACCGCCGGGGTAGGGGAGGCCAAGAATTTTGGCGACTTTGTCAAAGGCTTCACCAACGGCATCGTCTTGAGTTTGGCCAAGGAGCTCATAGTCACCGTGGTCGCGAAATAACACTAGTTGAGAGTGTTTACCGCTGACGATTAAGGCCAGCATTGGGAATGCGGGTTGTTTCGAGGGGAGGGTGAGGTCAAGGCCGTTTGCCTGATCTGTAATGAAGTTCGCGTAGACGTGGGCCTCGACGTGGTGAATAGGGTAGAGGGGCTTGTTCTTGAGCAGCGCCAGTGTTCGCGCCGCCAGTGTTCCAACTAGGAGCGAGCCTATTAATCCAGGCGCATAGGTCACGGCCACTGCGTCAATGTCGTCCCAGGTAAGGCTGGCGTCACTGAGTGCCTGGTCGACAACGGGATTAATCACCTCAATGTGGCTACGGGCGGCAATTTCAGGTACAACACCCCCGTAAACAGAGTGAATATCTATTTGGGAACTGACGACGTTGCTCAGCATTAAGTGGCCATCCTCAACAATTGAGGCGGCTGTTTCGTCGCAACTACTTTCAATTCCCAGAATTCTCATCTGTTATATTTTATCACGGTTAACTTTTCTATGGTTGGACTTGTTGCTCACTGAGAACGAGCTTAAAGTAGGTATTAGGACTAAGTAAAAGGAGGCGAGAGTGAAATACGGGGCGATCTGCCTGATTGTTTTCTGTGCGCTGGCGGTAGCGATTGTCGATACCACAGTTGTCTCGGCGGCATCTTTTTCGTGGACCGATGGTGCACCGACTGTATACCGAAGTGAGCCAACAGAGTTCGAAGATCAGCCGTATTGTCCGACCTACACCCAAAGGCTCAAGATTGATCATCTTGCGGATGACCAGTTGGTCTGCATGTTTAGTAGCAGCGGACTCAGAGTCGGGAGTTTTCTGGAAGATGGGAGAACGTCTCGACTAGCGATTGCTTATCCGCTAGATAGCGGCTTCCATATTCTCGACGGAGCTTGCGAGGGGCTGGCGGGATGCCTGTATTCAGCCGATCGAGATATGTTAGTCAGTCGGTATGGCGGTGGGCTGCGAGTCTATAGCGGGGTAAAGGGCCGCATTCACCAATCATTTAGCCTAGGTCCGCTTGGGGTGAAGTACGATTTTGATGGGTCGAGTCCACTTTACTCGGCACAGAACGAAGCTGGTGACGCATTGCCGATCGGGGCAATAGCGCTATCTCGCAACGGCAAGTGGCTGGCGATGGAAGTCAAGAATGAGGGGATAGGACTGGTCGATCTCGATACGGGTATGGCGAGAAGGGTTATTGCACCAGGCTATCAATACAACAGGGGATTCGACCCGCGTGAAGAACTGGCGGTTTCGAATGACGGGACGAGCGTTGTGGCTATGGGTGATAACGCTGGGCTTACATTTGCAAGTATTGACCCAGAATGTGGCGACAGCTTTGTTGAGTCATTCCCGCCCGATTTTCCTTTTGGTACGAAACCGTGCAAGGTGGTGAGCATTGATCCGAACTCGTTCATTCAGCACTTTTCGCTGGGTCTATCGCCAAAGTTTGACGATTCTGGTGGCCAGCTAGAATTTGTGGCCGGCTCGATAGGGTTTGGGGCTAGACGAGTTATCTTAAGAGCTAGCGGCTACGATAGCGCACCGGACCTTGGCTATCTCGCGCTCGGCGACTCCTTTTCGAGCGGTGAAGGTGAAACGGACGACCAACACTACGAACTTGGAACCGATGACGAGTTCGAGAGATGCCATGTCAGTGACCGCTCATATCCGTTCCTACTGGCCACGGCGATGCAATTAGCGACTTCGGCCGTCAAGAATGTTGCTTGTTCTGGTGCCAGGACGAACGATATCACCAACCACGGGATAGGTTATTGGGGGCAAGGTGGCAGGCTGGGACCGCTTGGCTTAGGCCTCTCGTCTAATGATTTCTTGCTGGCGCAGACTAACAGTCTGCTAGGGTTTTTGCCAGAGAGGGTGCCCCAAGAAACTTTCGTCCAGAGATATCAGCCAGCGGTCATATCGGTTGGCATTGGGGGTAACGACGTTGGATTTATGGATAAGTTAAAAGTGTGCGCCATGCCAGGGACTTGCGAGTGGGCCGCAAGTCAGGACGGGAGGCATGCGATAGGCCTCGAGATTCAAAGCCTATTCAATAAACTGGTCGATCTGTATCAACAGCTGAGACTAGACGCGCCTTTTGCTCGCCTGTACGCCGTGGGTTATTCCGAGATCATGAGCCCGAGCGGTACCTGCGACCCGCTCACTGGATTTCTGTTCGATGCAGACGAGCGTAATCTTGTGAGCGAAGGTATCACCTATCTAAATCAAGTGATCGCGGCCGCCTCAAGAGGGGCGAACATACCGTTCCTGAATATTGAACAAAGCCTCTCTGGCCGCGAGCTGTGTGAGAGTACCGGTTCACCGAGTGGGGTGAATGGACTGCGCCTTGGTGATGACATTGCACTTAGTAGGCAGCTGCCGATGTTGAAGATAATTGGCAAAGAGAGCTTCCACCCAAATCCGTCGGGGCATGAGCTCATTGCCCGGGCAATTTTGCAGCAACGGCCTGACCTCCGCGTGGGGGGTGGCTGTGATGGTTGTGGCACACCGGTTGATCCACCGCCGTTGCCGAGCGACTGGAGTGAGGGTGGGAGTGATCGAGGCGCATTGGAAGATGCAGCATTCGTTAGTCCTGCGGATATTGCTCGAACGACGCCAACTTTTACGTTTTCACTGCCAGCAGGGAGCCTTGAGCCAAACTCGACAGCTTATCTAGAGGTGCATTCTGACGTTGAACAGCTCGGAGCGTTTACGACAGAGACCGACGGGAGCGTTCGTGGTGAAGCCCGTTTGCCAGGTACGCTTGCAGAAGGCTTTCACACCATTCACTTGTACGGCGACTCCTTCTCGCATCAGCCGGTCGATCTTTATCAAGTCGTCTCGTTTGGTGATCAGACTACGACTGAGGAGGTTGGTTCGATCAGCAACGCCGACACTTCGCCCCTGATAGGGCGGCAAGGCGAGAACGTTCTGGGCTATTCCACCGCAAAGCCCCCTTCTCAATCGGGAGATGCTCCCCGGGCCGCCCATGGTTCGACTCATATCCTTTGGCTATCTCTTGTAGTTATCGCCGGCGGTGTCCTCTTGACTGGGGCAGGGTTCTGCATTGTTTTGTGGCGGAGAAGACATAATTGCATGCAGGATCGGGGCGGGTAGGTATAATGGCACTATGGCTAGTATTCGAACTATTGTGAAGAAACTTATCCCGAGGGGAATATTTAAGAAAATTGAACCGCTGGGACATCTTGTTGAAGCAGTCGGCGCGACCACTCTGTATGGCTTTCCGGCGAGACGTATGCGGGTTATTGGAGTGACGGGGACGAATGGAAAGACAACGACCTCTTTTCTGATTCACCGCATGCTACATGAGTCAGGCATCAAGGCTGGACTCATGACGACGGTAGCTAATGGCATTGGCGACAAGATCGTAACGCAGAATGTACACATTACGACCGCTCAGGCGGGGGTAATGCAGCGCCGCTTCCGCGAGTTTGCGCGAGCGGGCGTTGAGTGGGTCGTGGTTGAGACATCAAGCCACGCCTTGGCGCAGCATCGGGTATGGGGCATTCCTTATGAGGTCGCGGTCATGACGAACATCACTCACGAGCACCTTGACTATCATGGAACGTTTGCGAATTACGTTGAGGCCAAGCGCCGTCTCTTTAAGATTGCTAATCGACACGGACTTCGCTTTGGTGTCGTGAATGCCGAGGACCCGAGTGCGGCTAAGTTTGTAAAGACTGTTGCAAACTCAACAACATACGGTATCGGCAAAGGGGATTTATCCGCCAGTAATGTGAAGGCCGCGAGCGACCACTCGACCTATACGGCAAAGATCGGCAAGGATGAATATGATATTCGTATTAACATTCCTGGCCGCTTCAATGTGAGTAATAGCTTGGCGGCGGTCGCGGTAGGGCGCAAGTTGGGCCTCTCAAAGTCGCAGATTGAAAAAGGAATTGCCGCTCTCAAGGGTGTTGATGGGCGTATGAACGTGATTGATGAAGGCCAGAAGTTCAAGGTGATTGTTGATTTCGCGAGTACGCCGGATGCTTTCGAGCGATTGTTTGATAGCGTACGACCACTCACCAAAGGTAAGTTAATTGCGGTATTTGGCTCGGCTGGACAACGTGACAAGACGAAACGACCATTGCAGGGCGAAATTGCCGGCAAGAGTGCCGATGTCGTCGTACTTACTGAAGAGGATGATCGTGATGTTGATGGCAATGAAATTTTGGTAGAGATTGCCAAAGGCGCCAAGAAGGCTGGGAAAAAAGAAGGTAAAGATATGTTCCTGATTCTTAATCGCGAAGAGGCGATTGGCTTTGCTTTAGCGCAGGCCTCGAGTGCTGATGATGTCGTGGTGCTACTCGGCAAGGGCCACGAGCGAACGATCGAGCGCAAAGATGGTGTGTATCCATGGAACGAAGCTGACGTTGCGCGCGCTGCACTTCAAGCTCTCAAAAAAAGCCACTAATCAATCGAGTGTCAGTGTCGTGCAGCGGATGTAGCCACCACCTTTGGCGAGCTCTGAGATTTCTGGAGTGACGACTTCTAGGCCGTGGGCTTGAAGAGCTTTAGTAAGTTCTGGCGCGTGCGCGCTCATAATCACTTTTTCACCGGTTGAGACGAGATTACAGGCAAAGGCATGTTGGGCTTCTTGGATTGAGACTTCGATTTTGTCGACGCCATCAAAGTTTGCGAGGAGTTCACGGCTCTCGGGGAGGAAGGCTTCGGGGCAGTAGGCAATGAGGCCTCGTCGTCCGTCCGCTGGTGCTTTGATAATAGAAAGCGCAAGATCGATATCGTAGAAAAAGCTGTCGGCCCAGCCAGAGACGGCGTTGGTCATTGGCTGTCCCGCTTCATCGAGCTCGGGAATGGTTTGAAGTTGAATTCGTTCGTAGCCGAGGGCTTCAGCGGCAAACTTTTGAGCAGCTTCATGGCTACGATAGCCTCGTCCACAGAAAAGGTAGTTGCCACAGGCAAGGGCGTCGCCTTGTCCGCTGAATTTGAGTCCGTCGGGAACATGAAGTACTCTTTTGCCGAGTGATATGAGCGCCGCTTCGGCGACGGCTTCTTCGGCGTGCCTTACTTCCGGGAGTCGGGCCAGAATGGCTGTCTCGCCGCGAACTAATGCCCAGTTGGCAGTATAAACGCCGTCCTGGCTGTTCACCGGCGAGGCAGTGCGAATAATTTCGACACCAGCGCCAGCAAGTGCTTGGGCAATTGAATCGTGTTCCGTCTCGGCGACCGCTTGGTCGACGTCCGAGTCGTCGTAATAGGGATTGATGGCCTCTTGGGCGCTAAAATGATGAGCATCAGACATCAGGACGGTGCGGTTGATTAGCGGCATGCAGGCTCCTTAGTAATAGTAATCTTTAGTTCGTTTGTAGTAGTAGTGGCGGAAGATGCGCTCACCAATCTTTGTCCAAAGGGCGTAACGACTCGGGCTCAAGACCTCATCGTAGCAACCAATGTAGTCGACAACGTGTTTGCTGAATCCCATTTTAAAGAGACCAACTCCATGAAGAGGGTGACTGGGATTGGTTATTTCATCAGTTGGTGGCGCTCCACAGAAATCGTGCAGTGTGGCGCCTTTTGACTTTGCCCACTGGATGACGTGCCACTGTAGGAGGTGACTCGCTCCGTAGGTTGTTCGCTCTCGAACGGAAGCACCGTCTTTGTAGGTGCTTTTCTTGCCATAGACCATATCGTAAGCACCAGCGACCACTTTCCCCTCGTAAGAGGCAAAGAATAGCTGACCACTCCCGGTAGCAGCGAATCTTTGCCAGAAGGTTTTGTAGTAATTATAACTACGGAGTCCAAATTGTCCTTCGGCGGTGGCAGCCAGCAACTTGTACATAATCTGACAATTCTTATCTGTTGCTTCGACAAGCTCGACCGTCACACCGTCGCGTTCGGCCCGGCGTATAGCGTGACGACCTTTTTGAGGAAGGCTGATGAGAAGATCATCGAGTTTCGGTGAAATATTGAGTGTAATCGTCGATGGATTGGGGATGATCGGCGCAGCCTTTTTGAGGCCGTGACGAGACAGGACGGCTTGTTGGTCACGATCGAGCTCCGTTTCAACGCGAATCACAAACACGCCTCTTTTGGCCGCGAATGGACGTAGCGATTTCAAAACATCGAAGAGTGCTTTGCTGGAGGTCACGTTTGGACCTTTTGGAAGATACCACAACTTACCAAGGGGTGGCGCGCTTTTTTCGAGAACACTAACGGCGATATCATCAACGATGAGATAGTGAATTTTGTAACCACCCAGAAGTTTTTGTTGCAGATACTCAAAACTTGAAAAGACATTGCCACCGTCCGGGTTGGCGATAATCAATTCATTCCAGCGAGCAATTTCGTCGGGTGTGGCAAAGCGAGTGGCCATATAGGTTCATTGTAACGTATTGCAGTGGTCGACAAAAGCGACTAAAAGACCGACCCTTTCGGGCCGGAGTGTTGGAGCGAGTTATTTAGGCTGCGGTTTTGCCGTGAGACAAGTAGTCGATTTCTTTGATGATATCGAGCAAAGCTTCAGCACGGCGCTTTTCGTCGCCAATGGCTTGAGCGGCAGCATGGGCTGGCGCGATCAACGAACTGTCATCGGTGCTACGAATAAGCATGAGGTAGGTGTCGAATTTTTCCTCGGCTGGAAGGTCAACTTTGTCGATAAGTGGACGAAGCTCGCCGAGGGCATCTTTCTTGATGCCATCAAGGTCACCAGTTGATGAGGACGGGGTTGGTGCAGCAGGATTTGCTGAAGGACTCGGCGTGATGACTGCTGGTGTAGCTGGCGCTGGCGTTTCTTCAAATTGCATAGGATTCGCAGCAGGGGTAGGAGCAGTATCTGGCGCGTCAGGCATGACTCCAGCGAGTGCTTTTGCTAACTCTTGGTCGTCACTAATTGGTTGTGTTGTTGCCTGCGGCTGAATGTCCATTGCCCACCTCGATACTTCTTATGCTTCTGTTAAAAATACTGTATCATAGTCCTATATGGGTGGGCAAGACTAGTGAGCGACACGCTCGACAATGCAAATTTCTTAGCACAGAAGGACCCGGAAGGGGCCTTAAAAGTTATTGCAACGCAATACGAACAGCTTTTGTTCGATGCTAAGGTCTGGAATGAAGAGCACGATGACCGCGAGCTAACCGGAGTTGTCGTGACGGGCATGGGTGGCTCGGCGCTGGCTGCACTGCTGGTACAGGTGTGGTTTAAAGACTTGCTAAAGATTCCATTCGAAGTGATTCGTGGGTATGATCTACCGGCCTATGTCGGCCACAATACGTTAGTGATTGCTAGTAGTTACTCGGGCAACACCGAAGAAACAATGAGCGCGCTCGAGCAGGCTGAGCATTGCGGCTCACAGCTGGGCGTCGTATCCTCGGGCGGTAAATTAATTGATTTTGCAGGTGGCTATGACATCGCGCATGTCAGCGTACCTGAAGGTTTGCAGCCAAGAATGGCGGTGATCTATGAGCTGCGTGGCCTAATCGCGTTACTCGAGAATTTTGGTGTGGTTCATGGTAAATCAGAAGAGCTAGCTAAGTTAAGTGGTTGGCTAGGCCGCGAATCGGCTCAGTGGGCGACTGATGTTCCAACTAGCGAGAACTTCGCAAAGCAGCTTGCCGAACAAGCAGTCGGCAAGACGTCAATATTTTACGGCGGCGCATTGACGGCGCCGCTAGCTTACAAATGGAAAATTAGTTTTAACGAGAGTGCCAAGAACACTGCGTTTTGGAACGAGTATCCTGAATATGATCACAACGAGTTCCTGGGTTGGACATCTCATCCAATTGAAAAACCGTTCGCTATCTTTGATCTTATTAGTAACCTTGAACATCCCCAAATTCTGAAACGTTTTGAAATCTCTGATCGACTTTTGAGCGGCAAACGCCCGAAAGCGACGACGATTGAACTCGCCGGAGATTCAGTGATCGCACAGTTACTGTGGGGCTCAATTCTAGCCGACTACACGAGTGTGTATCTGGCAGTACTTAACGGTGTTGATCCCAGCCCCGTTGAATTGATCGAAAAACTCAAAAAAGAACTGTAATCAGTCGTATTGACGCAAAGCTGAGATAGGGTCTTTCTTAGCAGCTCGCACGGCAGGGTAGATACCGAAGAGGGTACCGATAATGATTGAGACGCCGAGGGCGATGGCGGCAATCTGCCAGGTGAAGACGGGGTCGAAGGTAAGGAAGCTGCTGATGCCGAAAGCCGCTAAGTAGCCTAATACATAGCCACCGAAACCACCACCGATACTCAGTGCCAATGACTCAATCAAGAACTGAGCGACGACGTCGCCGTTGCTAGCGCCGAGGGCTTTTCGAATGCCAATCTCACGAGTTCGCTCGGCAACGCTAACCAGCATGATGTTCATAATGCCAATGCCGCCAACCAGCAAGGACACGCCCGCAATGGCAGTGGTTGCCCCAGCGATAGCTGTGAATAATTGGCTAGTTGGTTGGGCGATTTGATCTCCCGAGAGGACACTGAAATCAGCCTCGCCGAGGTGCGTTTTGAGTAATGTCTTGTTCATATCAATGATCACTTGCCCGAGTGTATCGATCGAGTCGCTGCGCACATTTATCTGCTGAATCTGGAGTGCACCTTGATTAAGCGCGCGAGCGCTGTCGAGGTTGATGATCACCGCATTGTCGAGATCTACCCCGTTGTAGTTAATTGGATCGTTGGTTCGCTTCAGTATGCCGATGATGGTAAAGAGCTGCCCGCGCACGTTGACAGTCTTGCCAATGGCATCTTCGGTGCCAAAGATATTGACTGCGAGCTGAGGGCCAACTACGGCCGTATTGGTATCGACACTCGGGTCGAGGAATTGGCCACTCTGGATCTTTAAGTTGCTGATGGTTGCGAAGTCGGGTGTTGTGGCGACAATTGTTGTTTCTGATGGTGCTGTGGAGTCGGCTATGACGCTTCCGCTGAGTGTCATGATTGGTGCCGCGGCTTGAACGTGATTAATCTGCTGAATGTAAGAGAGGTCGGTGGCGGTGAGAGTGCTGGCGGTGAAGTTTTGGCCGACTGGAGTCTTTGACAAATCTTTAAGCGGCGAACTTTGTGCCCCACCAGGTCGTACAACAGCGATGTTTCCGCCCAGTGCATTGACTTGATCGCTCACGATTTTGCTGGCACCGTCGCCAAGGGACAGAATTGCCGTAATACTGGCGACACCAATCGCGATACCGACCATCGTCAGGCTGCTGCGCAAGCGATTGCTGTGCAGAGATTGGCGCGCATTTTGAATGTGGTTGATAATCAATAGCTTCATGCTTCCTTCGCCTTTTTTCGTTTGCTACCGAGCGGCCGCTTCTTGTTCTTCTTTGCTGGTTTGGCTCGTTTAGATGTGTCGGTATCAATTTTGCCATCGATCATGGTGATGACACGACTAGCGTACGTTGTCAGGCGAGGGTTGTGAGTCACCATGATAATAGTGTTGCCACGTTTATGTAGGTCGGATAGCTCTTCCATAATGATGTGACTGGCGCGCGAATCGAGGTTGCCAGTTGGCTCATCGGCGAGAATGATCGACGGCTCGTTGACCAGCGCGCGGGCAATAGCAACGCGCTGGGTTTGACCACCAGATAGTTGATGGGGCATATAGAACTCCCGTTCGCCAAGGTGAAAGTTATGGAGCATCTTACTGGCAGCCTTGACACGCGCGAGTTTTGGCAGGCCCTTATACGTAAGGGGGAGTGCAACATTATCGATCACATTGAGTCGCGATACCAGGTTGAAACTTTGAAAAATAAAACCAATTTGTTGACTGCGAATATATGCCTGGCGGCGCGAGCTAAGTGTCGCGACGTGCCGACCGTCGAGCTCGTAGTCGCCTTCGATGTCGCTGTCGAGAAGCCCCAGAATATTAAGAAGTGTTGTTTTGCCGCAACCACTCGGACCCATGATGGCAATGAATTCACCTTGCTTAATGGTAAGGTCGACACCATCAATGGCGTAGTGCTCGGCATCACCAATCCCGAATCTCTTTTTGAGACCTTGCAGCGTAATGACAGGTGGGGTTTTTATCTTTGGCATTTACCTCATTATGCAAGTGTCGTTCGAGGGATACAACGGCAATTGTGGCGTGGAAATGACAATGGTATGCGTATCCGCTTGCGGAGGCGTCATACAATGGTATATTAAGGGCTCGCGTGGAGAGGTGGCCGAGTGGTTGAAGGCGCACGCTTGGAAAGCGTGTATAGCGGCAACGCTATCGCAGGTTCGAATCCTGTTCTCTCCGCCAAGCGCTATATATAGCGTTGTAAATTAGAAACATACACTACAAAGGGTTAATTTATAGTTATTATGCTTGTGGTCAAAAAAACCTGTTAAAAATCTTGAAAATCTACATGTGGGGGCTTATAGTCTAGCGTAAGCACTACATATGTAGTACTGACATCAAAATACACATTTAGCAAGGAGGAATAACGACCGCTTCATCGGTATTATTCTTGCATCCTCAAAATAGAGGACACACCAGGCTGTATTACATAATTACTTAAAGACAAGAAGCATAGGGGAATGAGTATGAGTGCAATTACTGTAGTGAAACGCGATGGCACCCGCGAATCATTTGACGCGAACCAGGTTAACTTGGCGCTCGTTGAAGCCAGCGAGGGCTTGCCGGACCAAATTAGCAAAGTTGTCCAAGTCGCCTCAGAACTTTCACTGACATTATTTGATGGCATTACCACTTCTCAGCTCGATGAAGCCGTCATTCAAGTGGCATTACAGAACATTAAAGATGACCCCGACTTTGATGTCATTGCGGCTCGACTCTTACTTAAGAATGTATACAAGAATATTTTAGGTGAGTACAAAACACCAGCTGAACTCAAGAAATTACACGAAGATAAGTTCGCTGCGTATTTAAAAGAGGGTATTGATACTGGCCTGCTCGACAAACGCATGAGTAGCAAAGTATTTGACCTTAAGAAACTGGCGGCCGCGATTGACCCTAGCTTTGATAATCTCAGCCACTACCTCGGCGTGCTGACCAACACGAATCGTTACGCACTCCGTCGCAATGGTGGCGAGGCAATCGAAGTGCCACAGTACACTCATATGCGTATTGCCATGGGCCTGAGCTTTAATGCCGAAGATCCAACCGCCAGCGCACTCGATTTTTATGACCACATGAGCAAACTTGAATATGTTCCAGGTGGCTCGACTCGAGTAAACGCCGGTGGTTCATTCCCACAACTATCTAACTGTTTTTTGGTTGAAGTTCAAGACGACATGGAATCAATCGCCAAGGGCATTCGCGATGTCATGTGGATTGCCAAGGGGACCGGCGGCATCGGCATTAGCATGAATAAGCTACGTGCTGCGGGTAGTCCAGTTAAAACGACCAACACATCATCCACTGGCCCAATTCCTTTTATGAAAATGGTTGACTCGGCGTTATTCGCGGTTAGTCGTAAGGGTAAGAAGATGGGTGCAGCCGCCATGTATATGGAAAACTGGCACCTCGATTTTCCAGAGTTCCTTGACCTAAAGCAAAACTCGGGCGACCCTTATATGCGTGCTCGTATTATGAACACGGCCGTCTTTATTAGTGACGAGTTTATGAAGCGCGTGGCTGATGATGACGACTGGTATTTGTTTGATCCAGGCGAAGCGCCTGATCTAGCTGAAAGCTATGGCTCAGAATTCTCGAAAGCGTACCTTGGTTACATTAAAAAAGCCGAAGCTGGTGAACTACGTGAATTCAAGAAGCTCAAAGCCCGCCAACAATTTCGCCAAATCTTGATCACATTGCAAGCGACAAGTCACCCATGGTTGACATGGAAGGACACGATTAATGTCCGTGCGCTCAATAACAATACGTCGATGATTCACCTGAGTAACTTGTGTACGGAGATCACTCTGCCACAGGATAAGGACAACACGGCAGTGTGTAACCTTGTCAGTATTAACTTGTCGGCTCATTTGAATGCGGACAAGAAGTGGGACTGGGATCGATTGGCTGCCAGCACGCGCAGCGCCATTCGCCAGCTCGACAACTTGGTTGATATTACCGACACTCCAGTGCCTGAAGCGATGCATTCTAATGTGCAGAACCGCGCCCTCGGTTTGGGTGTCATGGGATTCACTGATGTTATTGAAAAGTTAAGCCATAGTTACGAATCAGAAGAAGCTTACGACCTAATGGACCAACTCGTTGAGTTCGTTAGTTACCACGCGATTGATGAGTCGGCTAACCTTGCCAAGAAGTTTGGTTCTTACCCAACATTCAAGGGAAGTGGTTGGAGCAAGGGCATTTTGCCAATCGACACACTCGACGAACTCGCTAAAGACCGCAAAGTTAAAGTCGAGATCAACCGCAAGACTCGCCTCGACTGGGACAAACTGCGATTGAAAGTTAAAAAGGGTATGCGCAACGCAACCTTGATGGCAATTGCACCGACTGCAAACATTGCTCACATTGCCGGAACGACCCCTGGACTCGACCCACAGTTTGCTCAGATTTTCTCTCGTGCAACTTTGAACGGCAAGTTCCTCGAAGTAAACACCAACTTGGTGCACGACTTAAAGAAGCTCGATCTATGGGATCAAGTTAAAGAAGACATCTTGCGTGCCCAAGGTGACGTTCAAGGCATCGATGCGATTCCGCAACACCTGAAAAATGTTTACAAAACCAGCTTCCAACTTAGCCCGTATAGCTTTATCGAAGTAGCGGCTCGGGCACAGAAGTGGGTTGATCAAGCGATCAGTCGCAATATGTACCTCGAGACCCGTGATATTGACGAAATGGTTGATATTTACAGCGCGGCTTGGAAGCGAGGCCTGAAAACTACTTATTATCTTCACGTTAAACCGCGCCATACTGCTGAACAAAGTACCGTCAAGGTGAATAAAGCCGAGACGAGTGATGGATCTGCTCGAAAAGTTGGATTTGGATTTGCCAAAAAGCAAGAGGTCGGCGTATGATACATAACAACTGAACTAAACATAAACAATACCAAGTAACAGCATCATCAATAAGGGGAATAAAAATGAGTACATCAACCGCAGCATTGTCACTAACTGACCAACTAAAAGACGACTCTATGTCGCTCGAAGATAAATTAAAAGCAATCGATGCCGCTATGGCTGTCGCGCAACAACAAGCTGCCGACG
>OUNO010004928.1_pt1 | contig 22267 bp, 21 predicted proteins | sample 1779811 | NCBI WGS metagenome assembly OUNO01 (sample SAMEA3914804, study PRJEB12502) | metagenome | biome: forest; material: soil | place: Canada | collected 2010-06-25 | depth 0.3 m | reverse complement strand
CCACCGAAGCTCAGAAGACCCAGGTTCTGGTTTGCGTGCCCTGGGTTGATCTCGGCGGAAGCTCAGTCCTGATGTCCGAAGTTTTCTCCCACCTCGTTCAATCCGGAGAGTTTGCATTCAGCACGGTTTCGACCATCTGGTATCGCGAAGAGTTCTCTTACTTCGGCCATTCCCGGTTCAAGAAGTTCGCTAACCCTATTTTCGATCTCTATTATGTCCCGACGAAGCATCAGGAATCCCTGTTTCTCAAGATCCTCGAAGTGAAGAAACCGGATGTTCTGATGATCACCGACTCCCAGGTGGCCTACGATCTTCTCCCCGTCATCAAGAAGAAGTACCCGGACTTGAAAGTGATCGACCAGATCTACAACGTGGACGGGGTTCCGGCGATGATGAACCTGAAGTACGCGGAATACATCGATCTGAATCTGGTGGCGAATCCTGAAGTGAAGAACTTTTTCGCTTCAAACGGACAGAGCCCTTCAAAAAACCAGATCGTGTATCACGGCATCGACCATCGTCATTTTTCACCCAAAAACCTGAAGCGGGACGTGAATCCAAACCGTCCCCTCACTCTGGGATTTCTGGGGCGCTTCAGTCCTGAGAAAAAACCGGAAGACTTCATCTCAGTCCTCACTCATCTTCCCGAAGCTCGGGGAATCCTGTGCGGATTCGGACTGATCAAGGAAGATCTCGTCAAACAAGCAAACAGCCTTGGTGTGAGTTCCCGCCTCGATGTCTGCGCACTGAAAGATGTTCTCGATTTTTACAAACAGATTGACCTCCTGATCGTCCCGTCCCGGGTGGAAGGACTTCCGCTCGTACTTCTTGAGGCGATGGCGCTGGGAATCCCGTGTGTTGCCACACCCGTGGGAGCGATACCGGAAGTCGTAAAAAATGCCGAAAACGGATATCTCTTTGAAGTGGGAAATCTCGAAGCTCTCGCAAGCCAGGTTCGAAAATACCAATCTCTCTCTCTGGAAGAAAAAGAAATCATGAGTGCTAAGGCGATTCAGGCAATTAAAGAACGCTTCACCCTTGAAATTTGTTCCGAAAACTATAAAACGGCTTTCAAGCAGCTTCTCAATCAAAAAGACTCTTCCGCGATTTCCAGCCTTCAAACTCTCGTTTCAAGATAGCCCCTGCAATCAAAACTGGAACATTCATGACGAACTCCTTCTCGTACAAACCCTTCCACCGGCAGAGGTGGCGATATCATGCTACGCCGTTGATCGTTCCGCCTGCTCCATCGCCCGGATCGGAAGTTCGAGTGTAAACGTGGTTCCCCGTTCATTCGAGCTATCCACTTTCACGGCTCCTCCATGTCCTTCGGCGATCCCCTTGACGAGAGCAAGCCCGAGTCCCCACCCTTTTGCCTTGCCGCTTTCCGAATCCAGGGTTCGTTGAAAAGCATCGAAAAGTTTCTTTTGCTCCTGGACCGGAATTCCAGGCCCCTGATTCCGAACACACAAGATTGCGCTTTCGCCTTTTCGTTTCACTTCGACAAGAATCGGAGTGTCAGGATCGCCATATTTCATGGCGTTGCTCACCAGATTTTCAAGGACACGCCTGATCCCACCGATGGCCCATGCACCCCAAATCGCATCCTGCGTGACCAGTTTCAACCGCTTGCATTCAAGGACCGAAAGCTCCTCAACAATGTTTTTCACTTCTTCGCCAAGATCGCAGTAGTGGTAATCCAATGGCAGCATTTTTCCTGCACGAAGACGGGTGACATCGAGAAGGGATTGAATCATGTTGTCCACTCGTTCGAGACTGTTCAGCATTCGTGGCAATATGGATTGATGTTTCTCCGTCTGCCCGGGAGTTCGCTGAATCATCTGGGCTCCGAGCCGGATGGACGTAATGGGATTTCGAATGTCGTGGGAGACGAGTGCCAACACCTTTTCCATGACGGCTTTTGACTGTTCCGCATCTTTCTGTGAACGCTCCATTTCCTGTTTCGCAAGCCCCATCCTGCGGAAAGCCACCCGGATGACCGAAATGAGAAAGGCCATGAGGAGGGAAAGCGTGGTCGTAATGAGGAAGTGCTCGATACTCGTGCGGTTCTCAAGAACCGTCCCCACCGGAGGAATGAAATAGTAGTCGGCCGCAAGACTGATCACGATCGCAGCAGAAACACCGAGAAAGAAACCACTATAAAGAGAAATGAGGATAACCGTCACCAGAATCAGCGAAGGGAAATAGAAGCCTGTTTTGTCTTTGATGAATGCAGTAAGGGTGTACCCCAGCAGGGAAATGAGGATGGCAACAAGAAACCGGAGAGCCGGGGACGGTGGCCTCGCTACAAAAAACTTTTCCAGCTTGTCTATGCTCTTTTTCGGCAGAGCTTTCCCAAGTAAGCCCACTGGGCCAGAGGTTGCACAAATCGATCCACGCCCAACTCGGGCGATGGAAGCTCTACGGCATTGCTTTCAGACGCTCAACGACGAGACCTGTTTCATTGATCACGCGCTGGGAGAGGATCGGGTCCGCGTCGAAGTAACCAAAAGCGCGCACGCGATTGGTGCTGAACGGATTCACCGAGTTATTCTCGAGATTCTCATCCTTGAGAGAAAAACGATTTGATTCGAATTCGGTTTTCCAGTTCCAGCTCGAGTAATTGTGCTCACCCCAGATTCGAACCACCTGAGCCATGTGGCAGCTCACACAATCCACAGTTCCTGGATCATGCATTGTCGGGTTTTCAAACTGGATCATGTGAGTCATGAGAGTTTTTGCGTCGGATTCGGATCTCTTCAATCGGAACTCACGGGACTCAGTCACGAGACCCAGGAGAAGATCTTCTCCCTGAGGGGTTGGCGAAAGGGTTCCTTGAAATGCGTTCAGATCAAACAGACCTTCAGGCACCAGAACGAAGGATTCCTGGGTGCTGCTCGTGCGCGGAATGGTCATCGCAGTCCATTGCTGGCTGATGCGATCAAAACCCATGAAGGTCCACATTCTCATGGCAGAGAGACGCATGCCGGTGACCCGAACGAGATTCTTGTCTCCGCAGGATTCGAGTACGATTTTTTTAAGCGCAGTCCAAGTCGGGCCGGCATACCCTTCTTGTTTCAAGGTGGGATTGATCAGGAGACCTTCGGTCATGTTTCCCTTTGAGATCCTGGCCCATTTTTTAAGAAGAGTCACCCACTCCGCATCCGAGAATTCGTAGAAAGAGTGAACCGCAGCATCGAGAGTAATGGTCCCGTCTTTGAAAGCAGCCAAAGGTTGCCACACGAGGCGAATCTGTTTACGGCAAACTGTGGAGGTGCCTTCCGCAAAACAAGGATCAATGCGGATCCCGATGACTTTGAAATTATTGTCGTAGAGAGTCTGCGCATCGAAGCGGTTGTCGAGTGCGGGAAAACGAAGATAGATGTCTTTGGGAAGAAGCTGGCCTTTTGCACCGGCGTCCACCGGTGAAAGCATGCCTGCAATTCCCTGCGGGGCTGGAAGCGGGAGAAGCATGGAGACATCGTTCATGCCGAAAGTTGCGGCTTCTGCTTTGCCCGAGAGTAAAATCAGAATGAAAATCAGGGAATGTTTCAGTGAGAGTTTCATGGTGCATCCTTGTTGAGAATGATTATCAATAGCACTCGGGCCGAACTTCGCAAAGAAAATTGTTTCTCACTCAATACTTCAATTTTGGTAATCCTCTCGCCAGAAGAAACATGTTTATAAAATGAAACGTTTTCCCGCAAATCCCCTGCATCTCCATCTTGACGCAATGAATTCAAACCATTAAAATCCGCCCAGATGAAAAAGCAAATTCTCCTCCCGATCCTGATACTCACTTCTCTCAATGCACACGCAGACAACAGCGGTCAGAAACAATACGCAAGGAACGTCAGTGGCGGAGAATACGACAAGCACGGGAACGTCGAGACTCCGGCACACACCTGCTTCTACACTGTCCTGAGCGATGCTCAGAACGGCTATCCCGATTCCGTCCGGGCCTATCTGAACTCCGACACCTCCGCAAACTTCTCCATCTCGGTTCCAAAGTCCGAGCTACCACTTCAAGAAGGTGCGACGTTTCAATCCGGCCAATACAAGGTCTCCTATCAGCATGGAACACTCACCGCGAAGTACACCGACTGGGATTACGGACGCGATGTGACCGAAGTCACATTCAACGTTTCGCCCGATCTTTCCCAAATCACCGAAGGAAGCGGAACCGACTCAGTCGGAAATCTCATTCGCCAGATCACCGTTTTCGGTCTCGACTGCAAATTCTAATCTCTTGAATCTTTAAGCCCCCATTTGCCGGAAGCCCGCCAGGCCAGATACCGACATCCCGGTATCTGCCGGAAATCCGTCTTTTCAAATTCATCTAAGTGCCTGTTTTCACGCCTTGGAGACACTGGCATAGCCGCTGCATTTCCTTGAAGTACGAAGGTACGCTGATGTGACCTTCAAACGAAAAGGAAACGATATGAACCTGATTCTCTTAACTCTGAGCCTCCTGAAACGCGAACTTCAAACCATCTCCATCTACTAACCCTCTTTTAAAAAGGAACCCTTTTATGAAAAAACTCATCGCACTCACTGCCCTCCTGGCCCTGGCCCTCTCTTCCCTTCCAATCCTTGCTCACGCAGACGACGGAAACGAAGAACAACAAATCTCGCCTCGAACGGGATTACTTAAGATCTCAAGCGACACTATTTCGGTGAAAAATGAAACCGATCACGCCGTCTGGATCACCATCTACAACACCTTTGATTCGATCCGCGACTATGGCTGTCTGAAGCCAGGTGAATCGCATGACTGGAACGGATATTACCCGCCACTCTCCTATGACGTTCGCGCTGAAGTGACAAAAAACCTGAACTGCGGTGGCGGAAACGTTGCCGATGTCAGAGCCACCACCCAAATGCCGAACATTATGGGAATTCAAGGAACCGTCATCAAAGATGGAAGCGGTTATAAAATCGTAGGCAAAAAACCCTGATTGGAACTTCGAGTTCAATCCATCAAGAAAGGAGAAATCATATTATGGATACCCTGATTTTTTGGGCCATGAGCCTGACCGCTGAAATGATCACCTCTGGTGAATAGTCCACCCTTACCCCTGAATGCCGACACTCACGAGCTTCGGCGAAAGAATCTCAACAAAATGAAAAAGGTCTGCTTGAAAAACAAGCAGACCTTTTCACTTTTAAAGATGAGGCTGGTCTGGAAACCACTGTTTTGAATTGCCACTCCCTGGGCGGATGGTTCCTTGTATTTTCAGTGACTTACAGTACATTCGCCTTGACACTTTTCCAGCACCTGACGAAGGACCGCCAGGGAACGCGACGGAAACCCGACCGAGTTTTACCTGGTACGCTTTCCGGGCACACGGTAAACTACAAAGATGCAACTGGATCGCACTCGCCGGCAAAACTTCTTCATCATCCTGATTCTCGGCGTACTGAATGCCCTGACCCCCTTCACAATCGACCTCTACCTTCCAGCCTTCCCACAGATCGCTCATGACTTGAACGTAACCGTCGAGCGCGTCTCACTTACCGTTTCCATGTATTTCATCGGATTCGCTCTCGGACAGATCCTCTATGGCCCCCTGCTCGATCGCTTCGGAAGAAAACGGCCGATCTATATCGGCGTGAGCATTTACCTGCTTGCAACCCTTGGCTGCATGACCTCGCATTCAATTGAGGCCCTGCTGTTCTTCCGTCTTCTTTCTGCACTCGGCGGGTGCGTGGCAAGCGTGAGCACGACGGCAATGGTTCGGGATTACTTTGCGCCGGCTGAGGGAGCAAAGGTTTTTTCAATGCTGATGCTTGTTTTAAGCGCCTCTCCCCTGCTTGCACCGACGGTGGGCGGGTTCATCATCGCGTTCGCGAACTGGCGGGTGATTTTTGCCGTACTGTTCGGGCTTGCACTCATTGACCTGATTCTGGTTCGTTTCTTTCTTCCAACCGCCTACAAGCCTGATCCAACCATTTCACTCAAGGCGAAACCGATCCTCCGGAACTTCATGAACGTTCTCAAGGTTCGCCAGTTCACGGTTTACACCCTGGCTGGCTCCTTCAGCTTCGCAGGTCTCTTCGTCTACGTTGCGGGCTCGCCTGCGATCTTCATGGACACCTATCACGTCAGCGCTCAAACCTACGGCCTGATCTTCGCCATCCTTGGCGTGGGCATGATTGGCGGCGGGCAACTCAACCTCCTGTTGATGCGCAAATACTCGAATCGCCAGATCTTTAAAGCAGCACTCCTCGTTCAGACCGTCACGGCAGCCATTTTCTTTGTGGGAACGATCACTACGGGATTTGCGATGGTCCCGACGATCGCCTTTCTTTTTGTGATTTTGTCGTGTGCAGGGATCTCGTTTCCGAACGCAGCTTCACTCTCACTTGAACCCTTTACGACGAATATCGGCAGCGCTTCTTCCTTGTTGGGATTTTTGCAACTGAGTGCGGGCTCAATCCTGTCTGCGGCCATCGGGATGTTCGACATCAAAGGCACCCTTCCGACTGCATCAGTCATTGCGTTTTCATCTCTAGTCGCGATGGGCATCGTGCGCCTCGATCGTCCGAAACAGAACTAATCAGATACCCGATCCAGTCCCAAGGTGAGATCTGAGATTTGGCCCACGTATACCGGGGTCCCTTCGTGGTCTCTATCGATCACAAGATTGATTTCCAGTTTTCCTGCTTTGGAAGCACCAACGGTTGGAAGAATTTGACGAATCGTTTCCGCAATTGAAGGCGCAAGATCAGGCGAGTAACTCACGGATGGGGCCAGAAGAATCGGGAGATTCATGTATCCTTCGCTAAAAGCGATTCGAATGGTTGCGGTTCCCGCTGCTCCAACTGGTTTGAGTGTTTCTTGCAAGAGTGCATCGATCCAGCTCTCGAGTTCTGCTGCTCCCGAAGCCACGGGTGGGTGAGCGAGGACCGATGGAAGGCTCATGGGGCCTACTGTAAAAACTGGCAGGAGGGGCTCTTGAAAACTGACCCACGGAGAGGTTGGTTCACGCGAAGAACCGAGTGCACGAACGCTGATCTCAAATGACGAGTGAAGAAGTGCATTCACCTTGGGGATCGTGAAGCGCACCCGACGACCTTCAAGCTCCGTAACTTTTGGTGCGGAAAGATCGCTTGGGTAATCAACAGGAACATCAATTTCAGTCTTCGAAACATAAGTCGCGCCCCCGTCCTTCGAGAGTTTGATTTCGAATGCGGAATCTTCCCATTCTCCGTAGAGATAAATTTCAACGTTCAGATCCCCTTCCATCCCTTCTTTCAGGGACGACGGAGTTTCAGTCGAACGCGTGAAGTCTTGGGAAATCAGCGCCACATAGGGAGCGGGCTCTCCGGCAAGAGCCGCACTGGAAGCAAGGAATCCTTGAATGAGACCGAAGATCACCCCGGATGTTTTAAGACCACTGTAGTTTTTTGAAGTTTGATTTTGCATGATTGCTCCTTTTCTCCTGAAAGAAATGCAGAGCCCATGCCAAACAACTGTTCAATGATTTTAAGTGTTTATAGCAGGTCGCAATGCCGAAAATCCGGCACTGACGGGATTCCGTTATTTTTTATCGAGCTTCGACTGAAGGTATTCATGGAACGTGAGCCCGTCATCCGCCTGCCCTTTTGGCAAAAGCTCGATCACGCGGGTTGCAATCGTTTCAATGAACTGACGATCGTGTGAAGTGAACAAAATGGTTCCTGGGAAACGAGTGAGCCCGTTGTTCACAGCCGTAATGGATTCGAGATCCAAGTGATTGGTCGGACCGTCGAGGAGAAGAACGTTTGCACTGCTCAACATCATTTTCGAGAGCATGCAGCGAACTTTTTCCCCACCCGAGAGAACATGGGTTTGTTTCAGGGCCTCATCGCCCGAGAAGAGCATGCGACCGAGGAAGCCACGGATGAAGCTCTCTGATTTTTCTTTTGAAAACTGACGGAGCCAGTCTACGAGATTGAGTCCCGAATCCTTGAAGAACTCGGCGTTGTCTTTCGGAAAGTAAGACTGGGAAGTGGTCACGCCCCAACTGAATTTTCCAGAGTCAGGCTGTACTTCACCCATCAGGATCTTGAAGAGCGTGGTGTTCGCGAGTTCATTTGATCCGGCGAAGATGATTTTATCGCCTTTGTTGATGGTAAAGGTGACGTTGTCGAGAACCTTCACGCCATCAAGAGTCTTCGTGATTCCTTCAACGCGTAAAAGCTGATCGCCTGCTTCACGCTCAGGGGTGAAGCCCACGAACGGGTATTTGCGGGAAGACGGTTGAATGTCGTCCAAAGTGAGTTTCGCAAGTTGTTTGGAACGGGAGGTGGCTTGTTTGGACTTGGAAGCATTCGCACTGAAGCGCGCGATGAAGGCCTTCAGCTCTTCTTGCTTCTCAGAAACCCGCTTGTTCTTGTTCGCCTGGAGTGACTGGGCGAGCTGGCTTGATTCGTACCAGAAGTCATAGTTTCCGGTATAGAGTTTGATCGCACCAAAATCGATGTCCGCCATGTGCGTGCAAACCTGATTCAGGAAGTGACGATCGTGGGAAACGACGATGACTGTCTTGTCGTAATTGAGAAGGAAATCTTCAAGCCACTTGATTGCCGCCATGTCCAAATGGTTGGTCGGCTCATCGAGAAGCAAAATATCTGGATTTCCGAAGAGCGCCTGAGCCAGAAGAATTTTCACTTTCTGACTGTCCTGAAGCTCCCGCATCTTCATCGAATGAAATTCGGTTCCGATCTTGAGACCTGAAAGCAAAACGGCAGCGTCTGATTCTGCGTCCCAACCGTTCATCTCGGCGAACAGGCCTTCGAGTTCAGCTGCGCGCAGCCCGTCTTCTTCAGAGAAGTCCGGCTTCTCGTAAAGTTTGTTTTTTTCTTCGATCACTCTGGACAGTTCGGTTTGTCCCATGATCACGGTTTTCAAAACCTCAACGTCGTCGTAGGCGAAATGATTCTGCTTCAAGATCGCAAGACGCTTGTTCGGCTGAATGCTCACGCTTCCCGTGTTGGGGGAGATTTCACCCGAAAGGATCTTCAGAAAGGTCGACTTGCCGGCTCCGTTTGCGCCGATCAGGCCGTAGCAATTTCCAGCAACAAATTTGATATTAACGTCTTCGAACAGTTTGTGACTGCCGTAACTCAGGCCCAGTGTTTCAGTGCTAATCATGTGCCGTGGAGCATAACACAAATGGCCAAAAACGGCACCTGATTAAAGGCGGTACTTGCGAGCTCGTTTTCCTGAGTCGATCCGGGTGCATACCCCGGAAATACAGCCACATTCAGCCCATCCGCACCTTGGATTGAAGAGGCTCAGCTACGGACGGGACTTGAGTCCGCCGGAGGCTGGAAATCCGACTTCAGGAAATGATTGAGCGCCACTGGCAGCTCCTGGAAGTAGTCCGTTTCACGCACCTTGAATTCCACTTCTCCTTTTTTGGAGTGATTCAAGGTCTCGACGAGCCTGAAGATGGGGCCTGCGATTTTATGGCTCATCCAGAGTCCGATGCCGGTGATGAACGCGACATTCACGCCCGCCAGAATTCCGAAGCAGAGATTCATCCGGTGCTCTTGATACTGAATCAATTCACGAAATGGATGATTCGCACCCAGTTTGGATTGATCGGCAAGTTCATGAAATTCACCGAAATAGCCTCTGAGCACAAGCCACGTGGTGATCAACGTGCCAAAAGCCACGAAAATCATGAACAGGATGAAGCGGGTCTGAAATTCCTTATTGATGAAGAACTGTTTTCTCATCGTTTTTCCTATCTGAAATCAGGAGTGTAATAGACTCCTGGATAAAGCGGATTCGCATCCACCCAGTATTGAACTCCGGCTTCAAGTGCGTCGGCTGGAAATGCATAAATCTGACAATTGATGGAACCGCTGCCGCCGTAGATGCATCCCTCTTGCGGTTTTGCGTAATAGATCCCGGCCCAGCGAGGATCCGGATCCACCCAGTAATGCACTTTGGGATCCAGATAAGCCGGTGGACTTTTAAGTGCCTTCCACTGACAGTTCGGTGTGTTGGATGAAGTATTCCCACCCCACGGACATCCGTTCCTGACTTTTTGATAATAGATCCCAGGCCAGCGAGGATCGGCATCCACCCAGAAATGAACACTGGTCGGAAGTGCTCCGCCCGCGATCGGGAAGAGCTGGCAGTTCACGCCTGCACTGCCTCCGACCGGGCACTGGCCATTGATGGTGCGGTAATAGACACCCGGCCAACGGGGATCGGTATCCACCCAATAGTCGATACCGGGAACCAGCACATCCGGAGTTGCAGGTTTCGGATATCCTTTAATCTGACAATTCGGACCGGCAACGGTTCCGCCCGCAGGACAACTCCGCGCTGGAAAGTCAGGCGAACACGGGCTCTGATAAATGGCGACCTTCTGCATACCCGCAGCCACACATCCCGTGCCTTCGATAAACTGTCCACCACTCGGACAGAAGTCATTCGAAGTTTTACACTCGGCATACACTTTCACATAATCGATGAACAGATCCTGTCCCTGCCACGATGCGATCTTATCGGGCGCAACCCAGGTGGATTGATCCAGAATCCAGAAAAACGGACTATGGGGCATGTTCGTCGCAGACCATTTTTTCAAATCAGCAGAAATGTCCGAAGCACTCTGAAGCCCGGGAAGAGGATTGTTCACGTCGAACTGGGCTGCGGTCAGACCGGGAGCGATGGTCGTATGGGCGGTGTTATTTACATACCACTGCATTTTTTCATCGGTCCATTCAACCGAATACACGTGATCCCGATTTACAAACTCATTGCCATTGTTTTGCCTGATCGTTTGTCCGGTCGAGTAATTGACTGAAACTTCATCCGGATAGTTCTGACAATTTCCATTGTCGATGAACTGCCCCGGCTTGCCCGGATCATCAATCATTTCAGCGTGAGTTTTTGCATTGATGCATTTCCCCTGGTGATAAGTCTGATACACCTCATCTCCGGCATCGCGCGCTTCAAGAATGTCGATCTCTCCGCCGCTATACGGCCAGCCGCCCTGATTCGGCATCAACCATGCGGCCGGAAAGGAACCCAGTCCCTTTGGAACTCTGAGCTTCACTTCGAAAGCCCCGTCCTTCTGAGCAAAGCCGTTTGCATGCCCTGCCTGATCCAAGGTGTTCTGAGAGAGAATTCCGGCATTCATGAGCGGGCAGCTCAATGCATTGAAACCGAACGTGGGCGAATACTGGATGTTATCCCCACAAGCGTACTTGCTGCTATCCAGATAAGTGGCTAGCGGACGCCCCTGATCAGCCACAAGCGCATACTGCACCATCGGACTTAACTCATCCGGGCGAAACGCGTAGACCTGACAGTTTACGGGTCCCGATCCACCGTACGGGCAGCCATTATTGATCTTGTGATAAAAGACTCCGGGAAAATCCTTGTTCGGATCAATCCAATAGAGATTCAGCGGCCCCTTGATGGCAGCGCTGACATCATCGCTGAGTGCACAGGTCTGACGCTTCAGAACATCCAGCGGACCGAGCGCTCCGCCGAAAACACAATGCTCGAGAACCTTTCCCTTGCGGGCGGAGAGAATGAGATAGCCCTTCCCGTTTGGATCAACGGTGACTTGGGACGCATCCATTTTTGCAGAGACGTGTCCTTGATAATCCGTGGCCATGTTGTTTGACTGGCCGTAACTCTCCCAGATGCACTTATTGACCGAGGACCAACGGCTCTTCAGCATGTCCGCATAAAGACCCTTGATCTCCTGCGTGGACTTTCCTTCCAGATTCGTATTCGGTGCCAGAGAATAAAGCGCGGACTTCATGTTCACCCGCATGGGTGGAGTGGAACCCTCGCTGGTCAAGGGTTGATCAGAAAAGTCACAAGGGTGGGTCGTTTCATTATAGCCGGACCAGATCGTGCACTGGGGTTTCAGCTCGTCGTAACAATAATTGCTCTCCGGTGAATTATCCGGCTTGCCTTTGAAGTCGTCAAAGAATGTAACCCGGTAATACTTCTTCGCGGGCTTGACGACTGAAATGAAAGGCATCTTCAGTTCGGCCCATTCGATTTTCTGGATCAGCTGCGGAAGTGCTGTGGCCAGCGCGTTTTGCGCTAAAAAGGTCCCAAGAATCAGAATCAAGGATCGACGCATGGTTATATCGTATTTCAGATCTCGACAGGAATGCAACCAAACGAATCTTCGATTTGCGATCAAAACTCACGCTTGGAGTCCGGTGTATTCCACAGTTTCAAGTAACATCGGACTCGATATTCTGCCTGATTTTATCGCACTCCGGACCCCTGCCTTGGAACAAATCAAAGCTCTTCCACACTCTTCTTCTCCGATCCGACTGACGATCCATCCAGACCTGAAAAACAGTGTTAGAATGCGGGTTTTGATTGAAGAGATTCAAGGCCGATGAGTTTTTGACGGTGTCGAAACATTGACTCTGCCATGCATTTTTTGCCGCTTTTTTGATTTTTTATCTTTTCTCTGACGCTTCCCCATGAGCTAATAAGTAAAACTAAACATCGCTTATAAGGGGGAACATAACGATGAACAATTCAAGACTCTTCAGTCTCATCACACTAGGTGTGGCACTTTCAATGCCTGCACTCGCGGTAACAAAACAAAACACTGCAAAGCCAGTTACAAAGAAACTTTGTGAACACTTTGCTCCAGCCAACGATCGCCAGATTCCAGTGGGAAGCATCAATGAGCGCACCAAGGGTGCAAGCGGGATCACCAAAGCTCAGTTCAACGATGCGATCAAAAAGATCACCACCGTTTACGCTCCAATCGTAAAAGCTCAAGGCGCGACACTCATTTTCAATAACAAGTGGACTGACGCCACTGTTAACTCCGATGCTTACCAGGAAGGTAGCAACTGGTACGTTGATGCGTACGGCGGACTTGCCCGTTACAACACCATGACTGAAGACGGAATGGTTTTCGTATTCTGTCACGAAATGGGTCACCACCTCGGTGGCTTCCCGAAATTCGGTGGAGACGACTGGGCTTCTGTTGAAGGTCAGGCGGATTATTTCGCAGCAATGAAATGTTTCCGTCGCGTTTATCAAAACGATGACAACATTTCCATCGTAGCTAAAACCACTATCCCTAAAGAAGTGGCTAACGGCTGTAGCAATGAATTCACCGATCCAAAAGACATCGCTCTCTGCGAACGCTCTTCTGAAGTAGGCTTGGTTCTCGCAGACGTTCTTTGGGACCTCGGTAAAGACGGCGGCGGCGAACCTGCAAACAGTCCGTCTTTCTCCACTCCCTCCAAAGACAAAGTCACCACCACTGAAGAAGATCACCCGATGGCTCAATGCCGTCTCGATACTTACTTCAACGGCGCGATCTGCCCGGTTACTTACACCGAAGACTTCGGCGTAAGCGATGCACAAACCGGTGCCTGCTCCCAAGAGCACAAAGACAAAATCGGATACCGTCCGGTTTGCTGGTACGCTCCGAGCAAATAAGCTCTGAACAGTTCAAAGCCACCTTCTTTAACGAGAAGGTGGCTTTTTTTATTTGTGCGTACGAGTCTACTCCTTATCCAGGTAACACTTCGTCTCGTCGCCGTTTGAATACTTCACGACCATGTGGGCATTCTTGTTGTAGTTGTTCGCAAGCTCCGCATCGGTGTCACACAAGATCACACGGTCCGAACAGTTCGCGTCCTCCGTGACCTGAGCCCGAACCCGGATGTCACCAAATGGCCCGAAGGCCGCGCCAAACGACTGCGTGTCGCCTGCTTTCACACACCCGGAGTCGATGTGGGCTTTCGAGATATCGTCATAAGTGGTGATCCAGACGGATTTGACGTGGTCATTGTGAAGCAAGAGCAAGCCCGCGACGGGCACCTCCCCTTCACTTGCTTGAGACGTCGTTGAGACGGCAAATGCAGACAAAATGAGAGCGGACAGGAGTACCAGGGAGCTTTGTTTTGAGTTTTTCATACCAATAGGACCTTTCGTTTTATTAAGTGTTCTGCCCTGAACAGTGCACCCTTGATGCCAGCACCCAACCCTTGAAAACATTGCTCTTTTTTAAGAAAAAGACGCCGAACTTCCGGCAAGCGCCGAAATCCCGGCTGTCACTCACACCGACAAGGCGGCGAAAACCACTGCAAAAACCCCTCTTTCAATCAAGATCCATCTTGACTCAAGGCGTCTATCATGGCAGAACATCTGGCCGAAATTAAACGTGTTTTCAGGGGGAGAAATTATGAAAGCTTGTTTCGTCTTAGGTCTGGTCACTTTGCTGCTCAATTCAACCGCTTCTTTCGCGGGCAATTATCCGGGCTATTCTTCGATTTTCACCATCGATAAATCCACCAACGCAAACGAAGTCGTTTACGAAGTGAATCTCGCAAATGCCTCCAATCCGGTTCACCCTTACTGGATCATGAGAGCGCAGGACGGACACCTCGAAGAACTGACCAGTATCGAAAGATCCAGAGCCTTCGGGATCAGTATCACCTCCCGCAATGCTTCGGGACTTCAGTTCAAAATCGTCGCGCTTCAGTCCCACCCGGTCACCGTGAAAACAGATCCAAACACTCATGCACTTTACGCGACAATGAATCTCGATGGTTCAGACCGGATTCTGGTGAATTGCTTCCTGCATCTTTCAGGCGGGTTGATTCCAAGCGTAAGCACCGTGGATGTGATGTACAAAAACACTTTCGACGGACCAGTCCTTCGCCTTTCGTTTGATCCGAACAACGAATAACCCACCGGAATCAGGCCGCACCCGATGAAGGTCTCTTCAGATCAAGCTCCACTTTGATCCAGCCTTCTTTTCGCTGATCAAAGGCCTCGTAAGCGTCGATGGCGGACATGAGTCTTTCCTTGTGACTGAGAACCTGTCTCGGATCCGCAAGTCCCGAGCGGACAATCTCGATCAGATCCGGCACGAAACGACGATGCTTAAAGTCTTTTGAAAGCTTTTTCGAATTCTTCTCAGCGGGGCCTTCGTGAGGCCGTTTTGCGTCCACACCGACTGCATCAATCACGCAGTCCACTCCCGCACCCAAACACGGCCACACTTTTACCGGGACCGACCTCAGCAAGCCTTGCTCCAAAATATCCGGTTGGGAAAATATCTGAAATCAGGATGGCCTGATCATCACGGACTTCGTCCGGGAGTTTGACTGGCGTGGTATCCGCATACGGAATCCTTGCCTTCTCTGCCTGGAGCCCTGCAAATCCTCCTGCAGCTTCTGGTCCGCCGAAAAATGCGGTGCCGGAGAATCTTCCGTTGGGATTGGCGAACTCGCATTGGGAATACTCCTCCACCTTGCAGCGACTGCATTCACCGCAGGCGATGGTCGAGCAGATGACCACTCGGTCCCCTTTTTTAAAATTTTTCACTTCCGACCCGACCTGCTTTCATGAGTTGATCCTCCTGACACAGAAGGTTGCAACTCGTACGCCGTCCATTCCGGATGAGGTTGTGAGCTGATCAGGCGGAACTAAAGAAGAAGCTCGGATCATTCAATGACATCAACGACATAAAAAAGGCCCGTTTACCAAGTAAACGAGCCTTTTCCAATTCTTTACAGATACGGGATTAACCGTGGTACCGCACGTTACGGTGAGCCGCTGATGATGGCGGTCCAGGCTCTGACCCGAGGTACGACCACTGAAGTGCTTGAGGACTGTGGAGTGGCGCAAGTCGTGGAGGTGAGCGTGGATTGACCCAACAATTGATACCCACTCGGGTTCCCGGAGTTTTGGGTCAACTTAAAGACGAGCGGGTATGGATTTGAACCACATGCACCCGAGCTTGGAATTGCAATCGGCGAACTGAAGGTAAAGGTGAACGTTTTATCGCTGTTCCCTACTCCGACACTCGCTGTTGCCGTTCCCGCTGAACTTCCCGTGCTCGAACTTGACCCGCAGGTATAAGCAGTGAGTGTCAGCGATGTAGTATACGTCCCTGTAATCGCCGTGGTACCGGAAGTCGGTCCATAGTGAAACTGCATGGTAACTGAGTTAACAGTAGAACCGGTAACCGTTGTATTTGAGAAAATCGGATACGAAGCAAGGTAGTCCCAGCCATTATAGTCCGTGCAATACATTCCTTGAGGAGTCGGGCTTGGCGTTGCGCTGCTGTTACCGCCACTGCTTCCACCGCTGCTGCCACTTGAATCGCCGCTATCAGTTCCCCCTGCAGCTGCTGTGGCAGCCGAAGTGGCGGCTTTACATCCACCTGCTAATGCGAGGACTGTCAATGCGACTAAAACTGGAATCTTTTGTTTAACGTTCATATCTGCTCCCCCCGGAGCAATCAAATGTTGTTTTCGGACAGAATCCGAAAAAATAGCGCAGGGATTTCTAGTATTTATCTTGATCCCCCCCGGGACCTTCAATCTGCATAAACTATTTAATGATTATTTAATAAATGTGGAAACGCGTCAAGTCACATCTTTAGACAAGCTTCATTTATTTAAGTTCGAACAAAATCCGCTACTTGTCATTCGGCGGGAAGAGCGGCTGGAAGTACTGAGGCAGGTGAAAGTTTGGTTTTGCTTCCACTGGAAGCGTCAGACCAAAATACGAGCGAAGCGGAGATGCACCTGAAATGGCATAAGCGTTTCCGGTGATTTTAGTCACGTCCCCATTCCAATGAAGTACTGACAAGGGAATCCGGAGGTCAGCACTCCACCCTCCCGGGATCGGAGAAACAGAGGACTGGAATCCCGGCACCTGGAAGTTATCCACGAATGGCTTTTGGGGATCGAGGATTTTTACGAGAAAGGTCTGATTATAAGGGCTGACTTCAAATTCATAGTACGGAAGGTTCGGGGCACTTTCGTTTACCGAGAGAAACAGTTCCACCGTATCGAATTGATAAGGATATTGGCCCGGATTCAGCTTTGGTTTTGCATTGATGTGCGAATTCAAAGTTTCATAGTGGGCGTGAAGTTCATCGCCTTCGAGTTTGAATTGAACGGAAACTTTGACCGGGGTTTTGGCTTTTGAATAAACCACATGAAGTGGCTGGAGCTCGGTTTCAGAAACGGGCGCCGGGGCTTGAGCATAAGAGCTAAAACCAAGCAGGAAAATACCGAAAGAAAGAAAACCGGAAAACCAGGGGCTGCCATTCATGCCTCTATTCTCTGCAAATGGCGTACCGGTGTCTTGGATGAAATCAGACGACGAGATCCGCTATTTTCGATTTGGGAGGGTAAATGACTTCCGTTGTTCGCTTAAAAGTTAAACAGGTGCCTGGGTGATTGCAATCAGACCTTGTATAGCCCCTTTTTATTTGCACCGAGGAAACAGGCCGCATTGAGAAGCGGCGTTACTTTCGGGAGTTTCTCAATCGCACGCGGAGTGAAGATCTTATGCCCTTTCACTTTGAACAGCTGTTGATCCAGCTCACTTAAATCGTCATCACCCGTTTTCCAGTTCCACTTCTTGAAACGGTTCAACTCAATCGGGCCCGCCCATTCGCAAAGGCTAAGCTGCCCCTTTGTGTTGAAGTAAAATGGAAAGTAACTCATGACGAGTTCCTGTAAATCACGATAGTAAGGCTGGCGCCAGGACAACAGAGTCGTATTGCTTTTTCCAATCGCTCCCCAGAGGCCTTTTTCCTGAAAGAGAACCACTGCATGATCGTCATCGCGATGAGCGCGCAGATGCAGAAGCCTTGGTTCGTGCCCCAGATTCTCCAGTGCTGCAGCTGCAACAAAAGAACCTTCCAGACAATGGGCTTTGTTTTTAATCAAAACCTTTTCGGCTGATTGGCAATTATCGAGGGGGTTGTAGGGAATGTTTGAAACGAATTCCTGGATCTTCCACGGTGTGTCCAGTTTTGCGAAGGTCTTTTGCAGAAGCGTTTTCATGTCTCCATTGTAGACCGAGTCAAGGTCCGTACGCGAGGCGTTTTCCCGTGGCAACAGATTTGCAGTAGCGCGCAGACATGATGAATTTGTACACCCGCCGTGAAATGATCCGGGGACTTGGCGCCACCGCACTTGCTTCTTTTGTCTTCGAAGCATGGCCGCAGGTCGCGCAAGCTGAAAGCAATCCTGCCGCTCTTCCAAAAACCGATCTTCAGGATCCGGTCTCGAAATACCCTCACCCGCCCTTTCCGGGACAATCCCAGCCCTGGCCGGGACTCGCGAGCAAGATGAACCCGAAACCCGATCATGGTGAAACGAGTTATGTCGGTTCAGGACGATTGAAGGGAAGAAAGGCGCTCATCACCGGTGGCGACTCCGGCATGGGAAGAGCAGCTGCAATCGCGTATGCGCGCGAGGGAGCGGATGTAGCGATCAATTACCTTCCTGCTGAAGAACCAGACGCAAAAGAAGTTCTTGCCCTGATCAAGGCGGAGGGCCGCGTGGGCGTTGGTATTCCAGGCGATTTACGGGAAGAGGCTTTCTGTAAACGGCTGGTCAATGAGGCGATCAAAAAACTCGGGGGACTGGATATTGTGGTCAACAATGCTGGACGGCAGCAAAATCGGAAGTCGATTCTGGACCTGACGACCGAAGACTTCGACGCGACAATGAAGACCAACATCTATGCGCCTTTCTGGATCATTAAGGCCGCACTGCCCCACCTGAAACCGGGATCAGTCATTATTGGCACCGCTTCCGAGCAGGCTTACGACCCCTCTCCGGATTTGTTCGATTACGCGCAAACCAAAGCCGCGACGATGAACTATGTTAAGTCGCTCGCCAAGCAGCTGGGCCCGAAAGGAATCCGGGTCAACGGCGTTGCTCCCGGACCGATCTGGACCCCCCTGCAGGTCAGCGGAGGTACCACCCAGGAGATTCTGAAAAAATTCGGTGGCGACACGGCTTTCGGGCGACCGGGACAGCCAGCGGAACTTGCGTCGATTTATGTCCAGTTGGCCACAAATGACGGGAGTTTCACGACTGGGAACATTTACGGTGCAGGTGGAGGAAAAGGAATGCCATAGCCGGGCATTCTTCCACCCCGGTTCAGGTGATTTTTAACTAAATTTGAGCTCATCTTGAAATAAGATGAGAATAAATAGCCAATCACTTTGATTATCTGCGCCTTCGGCTTTAGACTGCCCCCAAGGCATTCACCTAACCCCCAAGGGAATTTATAAAAGTGCAAAATTTTCATTTTTCAGAACAGACCGAACCCCATTTGATCAGACGCAAGGAATTGCTGAAAAAGTATCCTACTGAGATTCGTGCCCTGATGGGAAACACTCGAGTCTCCGCTTTGTGGATCCTGGCCTGCGTCCTCACTCAGTTTACCGCTGCCTGGTATCTGAAAGATCTGGGACTCGTGTGGACCTTGGGCGTGGCGTTTGTCTTCGGTGCGTATGTGAATCACGCGCTCTACGTTTTCATTCACGAAGCGACTCACAATCTCGTGTTCAAAAGCACGATCATGAATCGTTTTGCCGGAATTTTTTGCGACTTCGCACTCTTCGCACCGGGAGCCATGGCGTTCCGCAGATACCACATCACTCACCACAACCGTCAGGGTGAATACCTGAGCGACGCGGACATCGTTTCCCACGCCGAAGCGGATGTGGTCGGCAACACCACTTGGAAGAAATTAATCTGGGTGTTCCTCATGGCTCCATCTCAGGTCATGCGCCCGATGAGAATCAAGGGACAGACCCTTTGGGACAAATGGGTTGTAGCCAACGTTCTCATCCAGATCCTCGTCGTTGCGACCTCCTATTACTTCATGGGACCACTCGGCGTTCTTTACTTCCTCGCATCCACCGTTTTCGGTCTCGGTCTTCATCCACTGGGCGGACGCTGGATCGCGGAACACTACGTGGTTAAAGAAGGTCAGGAAACGTATTCTTATTACGGTCCACTCAGTCCGATTATTTTCAACGTGGGTTACCACAACGAACATCACGACGTGATGACGATTGCGTGGAAGAACCTGCCAAAACTGAAAGCGCTTGCGCCCGAGTATTATGACAATCTCGTGAGCCACAAGTCGTATTCAAAGCTTCTTCTTCGCTTCATCATGGATCCGAAGCTTCATTTGAAGAGCCGGGTTTTGAGAGCGGATAAAGGGATGGAGACCCAAGTTGCCAAAGAGGCTGTAGAAAGCCCGATGGCAGAAGCCCTCACCGCAACTGAGTGAGAATCACTGTTCAATGACTCATCAAAAAGTCCACTGAACAGGAGCCTCCTCCGTAAACCATGAGATAGCCGAGCAGAATGAGGTAAGAGAACTCGTAAATTCCGGTTAAATCCAGAAACGAGCCGATCTCTTTCCGTCGGGCTGTGATCAGTACGACCACCATGGTACAAAGCAGTGGAAAAGCTGCGTATCGGGTTAAGGCTCCTGCAAACAGCAAGACCCCGCACACGAGTTCCGTCGCAGAAACAAAATAAACCATCTCTGTTGGACCGGGAATCTTCAGCCCTTTGAAGAACGAAGCGGTCCCCGGCACGTCTTTTAATTTGTTTTTTCCACTCACGACAAAGGCAACACCCAGGGTGATGCGTGCAAGCAAGGGTGGAAGAAACTCAAGATTGCTCATGCCGCTGCTCTTTTCTCTCCCATCAGGCTCAGCAAATCCTTCGCGGTTACTGTCGATGAGGCCGGGTTCTGACCAGTAATGAGGTTTCCGTCGATGATTGAAAACGGCTCCCAGTCTTTCACCTTCTCAAAGTAAGCTCCGAGACGCAGGAGTTCATCCTCGACCAGAAATGGCACAACTTTGGTCAGCCCCACTTCTTCCTCTTCGCCATTGGTGAAGCCGGTGACATGTTTTCCTTTTACGAGTGGTTCGTCATTATATTTTACGTGACGAAGAACACCGGGAGAGTGACAGACCAGTGCGATCGGTTTGCCGGCGTTGTAGAAGTCTTCGAGCAGGGCGATTGAATGCGGATCTTCTGCAAGATCCCACATTGGGCCGTGTCCGCCTGGATAAAAGACCGTGTCGAAATCTTCAGCATTCATGTCAGCAAGTTTTTTGGTGTGCGCCAGATCTTCCTGGGCTGCCTTGTCTTTTTTAAAACGGATTTGGGCCGGAGTTTGATTTCCGGGCTCATCACTCTTTGGATCCAGTGGCGGTTGGCCGCCTTTGGGTGAAGCGAGAGTTAATTCAACGCCTGCGTCCTTGAAGACGAAGTAAGGGGCGGCGACCTCTTCCAGCCAGAAGCCGGTCTTTTTGCCTGTGTTGCCGAGTTGATCATGGGATGTGATTACCATCAAAATTTTCATAGCTGTCTCCTGTACCGATGAAACCTGCAGCTGCCATGCCTGAAATCCACCAAATCCCATCCGTTCCAACCCCTGCACTGGTTGATTTAAAGAAATTTTAACTTTATTCTGGCAACAGCCAGAGCAAACTTTGATTTTCGGGAGAAATATGAAAATTGATCTGAAGCATTTCGTGGAATCCGGTGAAGTTCCTGGCTATGTAGCTCTCGTTTCAGTGAACGGAGAAACATCGGTTTCGTTTGCTGGCACTCGCACCCGAAACGGCGACGCCCTCACTCGGGACAGCCTCTTCCGCATCACCTCCATGACCAAACCCATAACGGCTGTGGTCGCCCTCAGACTCATGGAACTAGGCTGTTTTGCATTGAGCGACTCCATCGAAAAATGGCTTCCGGAACTTGCAAACCGACGGGTGCTGAAAACCATGAGCAGTACGCTTGACGACACAGTTCCCGCAAAACGTCCGATCACGGTGGAAGACCTCCTCACCTTCCGGATGGGATTTGGGATGATCATGGACTTCGCCAATTCCTACCCGATCCGGGACGAGTTCACGAAACTCGAACTCGTGGGATTGGGGGCACCGGACATTAGTAACCCTCTAAACCAGAAGGAATGGTTGAAACGTTTCGCGACTCTGCCTCTGATGGATCAACCGGGCGAAGTCTGGCAGTACAACACGGCTTACTACCTGCTCGGTGTTTTCCTCTCCCGTGTGATGAACCGTCCAACGGATGAAGTCTTTCAGGAAGTACTCTTTGGTCCTCTTGGAATGAAGGACACTGGATTCATGGTGCCGAAAGAAAAGTTAAATCGTTTTTCGGACTGCTACTGGTTTGACTCCGAAAATGACAAACTCGAAGTATTCGATCCGGCAAGCAAATCAGTCTGGGCAGAAAAACCTGTGTTCTTCGATGCCGGTGCGGGTCTTGTTTCAACCGTGGATGACTATGCTGCCTTTGCAGGCATGCTTCTCAATGAAGGCAGACACAATGGGGATGCCTTCCTGAAATCAGAAAGCGTTCGCGCGATGACTCGAAATCACCTGACTCAGGCCCAACGGGAGAAGCCGAGCTTTGCTCCTGACCAGTGGAAGAATCACGGTTA
>OUNO011323110.1_pt1 | contig 22325 bp, 23 predicted proteins | sample 1779811 | NCBI WGS metagenome assembly OUNO01 (sample SAMEA3914804, study PRJEB12502) | metagenome | biome: forest; material: soil | place: Canada | collected 2010-06-25 | depth 0.3 m | reverse complement strand
ATCGCGGGTAAAGCGATGACTGCTGCATTCAATGATTGCTACAAACAGTTCGACACCAAGAAGGACAAATGGGGATTTGGTGGCGACGGTTCTGATTACTTCGGGCAATAATTCATGGATAGCGGAGTCATTCAGGTAGGGCAGCTCGGAATCCGTTATATTCGTGATGGCGCGAACGACAAGCAAATGGGTGCGTTCGAATTGATCGTTCCTCCCGGTGCAAATGTTCCGCCGGCGCACAGCCATTCTCTAAACGAAGAAATGGTCTACGTTCTTGAGGGGAAACTCCGATACTCGGTTGATCAAGAAGTTCGTGATCTGTCTCCGGGCGAGTCCATGTTCACGCCCAAGGGGGCTGTTCACGGCTTCAGTAATCCCTTTGAATCCACTGCTCGGGTACTGGTGGTGTTAACCCCGGATGTGGGTGCGCAATATTTCAAAGACGTTGCAAGCGTACTCGGTGCAGGTGGGCCACCGGACAAGCAAAAGCTCGTTGCGGTGATGAGCCAATACGGACTGAAGCTTCCAGGGGCTCCTTGACCATCTGACACAACTCAATATTTTTTAGAATTGAGCTCCGGTCTTTGATCGGGGCTCTTTTTGTTTGCACCAGAAATATTCACAATTCTTAGGCACACCTGTTGCTTTGAAGGCGGACAGAGGATTGTGGCTCAGCAAAACCGGGCATTTTAGAACGCAGCCACAACATTTGAAGTTATGTCTTTAAAATCAAAAGCGAGTAGAGGGTTTGCGTGGTCGGGTCTGATTCTGGTCACTGTGCTGGCCGCAGCTTGTGGGCAGGCGACCTCGGGTAGTTCAGTCGCACCGTCTGGATCCAAGCCAATATCCATTCCCACCAGCTTCTCCATCCTTCCTGGTGTTCCTACTTTTGGTGAAAATCCCACTCAGGGATTGTTTCAGGTTCATGGATGCAATCCGTCAGTCGCATTTCACCCCGGGCAGGCTTCCGATGTTACGACTCCGTCGGCCGGTCCGGTGAAAAGCGATCAGTTGATTCAGGTGAACTCACGTTTCTTGTTTCTCAAGGACGTCAGCGGCATGGGCGGTGACTGGTCTGCTGGAAATGTGATTCTGGATCTTTCCTCAGGACAAATTTCCCATCTGACGGTTTGGCCGGACGATGGGGCCCGTATTTATGCAAACATGACGGATGCATTTTTTGTTTCTTCAGGAAGTATTTACGAAGTGAATTTTGGTACCGGAGCTTCAACGCTCGTCAGTACCGGGGGACAATCATGGGGCTCGACTGGCAAGCTCGGTGTAAAGGGATGGTCAGCACAGACCCGGGTGTTTGTAGACGGGAATTTGAATCTCTATGCAACAGATTACCAGAGTCTCGACAAGGGCAAGAACGTTGGGATGGCTTCTGAATACTTGTTTCAAAACGGTGAGTGGATTGAAAACTCCGGTGCGGATGAAACATTTTTTTCCACAATGCCTAACCTGATCGCAGGTGAAATTCCTGGCGCGCTTCTCATTAACGATCGCTGGATTCTCAGCGATTCGAGCAACTCGAAAATGTACGAAGTGCATCTGGATGCCAATACCATCACTTTGTATCCGTATGACTTTAGTCAGTGGAGTGATGGCGAGGCGATCTACACCAAGACACTTTCCAGGAACATGGCATTTACCACGTTCCTTGGCACCAATGACACGATTCAGGACGGTGTGATGACAGATGGTCAGAGCATCCTGCGGTTTTCCTCAAACTCGGCGGGCGTGGTTTCTATGGACGAAATTGCCGTGCCGGAGAGTATTCCGGTTGAAAGCTCGGTCCACGGGCAGCCTTCTTCTGCGGCCCATCCGGGGTCTGTCACGAATTGGAACTATTTAAATGGTGATCTGTACTATCTGAATCCGGATGATCAGGCCGTTTATTGCTGGGATCTTGATCCGAACGATTCTCCGGTGGCTGCGCCTTGGGCGAGTGGGCTTAATTTGAGTTTTCTTTTCAAGTAGCGGAAGCCAAGAGGAACTTTTCCTGATCATCCAGAGTGAGGGCGATATAGCGAACCCGCTTTTCTCTGCCAATCGACGGTGAGATTTTTGTGTCCGACTTCAGAGCAAGGACAATGGTTACAGGATCTCTTTTAAAACATCTGACTGCAAATGCCTGCGAGACGCTTTGGTCGAAATCAAGAGACGTAGGGACGACTATTCTTTCAATTGAATTCCTTGGAATTGAAATCGAGTATCTCGCGCCGAAGTTGATCTCGAGATGATCCCCGGTGATCCGGTGTCTTGACTGTTTCAGAAGCAGGTAGTCTCCAAGTAGCCAGAGAAATGCATAGATTTCCATCGCCGCAAGTCCCCATTGCACTTTGATTGAATGCGACGAGAAAAAGGCAGGAATGACGAAAAGATGAACAATGAATCCTTCAAAAACCATCAGGAGTAAAATTCCGACTAGAAACTGAGGGTAACTGCTGGTTTGGGTGAAGGAGAATTCATTTGCTTTTTCTTTTCGTGTATTGCCTTTCCAAGGGAAAGTCACGGCGGTTGAAAGTATCTTCCACTCCATGATTGCGAAACGAACGACAGGTTCCGGAATTCTCTTGAAAATAATCTGGAGAATTCGATCGAGTCTGGAGTTTTCGAGCTTTGGTCTTGCTCCTTTGTTTCGAAGTAAAATCAGAAACAGAAAAACCACTAAGACCGCCTCTGCAGTTGCGGCGCCTATTGCGATGCTTCTCAGCGATCTGCGAACTGTAATCAAAATGACCACGGTTAGAGCTATTTTGGTGGTGCTCTTAATCTGGTCGGTTCTGGAAGGGTTCATGCGTGTGTGGATTCCAGTTGAGTCATTTCTTGTTTTGCCCGAATTTTGACGAGAGTTTCGTTATCCAGAAGAGCTCGCTTCCAGATCTGTTCATGGTCATCCGGACAAAGTTTTGCCAGGGAGTCATAAGCTTGAATCCGGTTTCTCCGGGCCGGGTGTTTTTGCGCAATGAACTCAAGATGGTTTCTGGTTTCATCATTGCCAATCAGCCCGGCGAGTTTGAGAAGCAGGTTTCGTGTTTCCACGTTCGCCTCAACATAGCCTGAGATGATCTTTTTATCGGTATCAAAATAGTACTGATCCTGGATGGTCACTTGGTCTGGAATCAGAAGCAAGTTCAGCGAAATACTCAGATCATCAGGATGAAACTGAGTGTGAACATCTTTGCCTGACCGGTAGAACATCATTTTCCCTTCATCGAGGCGGGTGTGCTCGAGAAGCTTCAAGTCGACCTCTTCCCCCGGCTTGCCGATGGTGTCCGCGTAGTCATATTCATAGATTGAGGTTTCATATCCCGGTCCAAAGTGTCCAATGGTAAGGAAATCGAAATTGTGATCATGGGGAAGCAGATAGGAGTAAACTTTGTCTTCAATTGCTTTCAGGCGTTGCGATTTGCAAGGGGGGAGCCAGACGTTCGCACGAATCAGGAAGTCGTCTCCACCACCGAGAAGAATGGTCTGCGCCGTATACAAGTTTGATTTCTGAAATTGATTGAGATCTTTCAGCTCGCTATTGATGATTTCAGCGAGAAAATTCTTGTTATTGGAAAGAGCTTTTAACATTGAAGAAGATTCGAGAATGCTGTCTTTGTCCTTCGCAACAACATTTGTTTTCACATATTCCTGGTATTCGGGCAGGGTGATGATCTTTTTTGATTCAGATTGAATGGTGATTGCCATGTGCTTTCCTTTTTTACTCCGTTTCAAGTGTCTTTATTGCTGCCGTTCGGACATGTGGGTGCGAGTCGTGCACGGCTGCAAGGAGGGCTTGTTTAGCCTTTTTCTGGTTGAGGAGAGACAAGCTCGCAATTGAACTCCATCTGACAAAATGAGCGGGATGCGATGTGAGTCGAGTCAGTGTTTCTGTTCCCGGGAGATACCTCATTTTGGCAAGAATCAATCCTGCGATTTCGGCCCTGGAGTGAGCTGGATTTGCTGCAACGGATTGTTGTGCTTGTAGTGAAGCGGGGGCGTAAAGCCATGTCAGGGTTTTTAACGGATGAGTTGAAAGAACAAGAGCAACAGTCGGCGTATCCGAGCGGCTCAAGTTAACGACATCCTGATCAGCCCTGATGAAAAATGAACAACCTGGCTTGATGCTAAAGGCCCCGATGTACTCTAGGGTTTCGGTTTTTGAGAATACTTCGTTTTGATGGGACTCCGGGACCTGATGTAAATCAAGGCTGACGGAGTCGGGACCAATTACTCCGATCAAATGATGATTTGGGGAAGTTGCCAGATGCCCATTTTGGGAGGAATTACGATTAGCGATGATTTTTACGGTGAGGGAGTAGTGATCTCCCTTGTAGACCACGAAATCTGTTCCCGTGCTCCCGATTGGGAGATAAGAGGAGGAGGTTGAGATTGTTTCAAGTTCCTGATTCAGGATGTTGGTCAGAAGGCTTTTGTTGAGGAGGCGTTCGAATGGTGAAGTGAGGCTTTGAATTCCAGTTGAAATTCCCACCCCCATTTTGTTTGCGATAGTGCAAAAATGAAATAATTCAGGATTTGTCGATAGTCGCATTTCCTGAAGTAAATCCTGTTTGTTCTTCTTTTTGGTCATAGAGCCTTCTTGATTGGGATGGAAAGGCCCACGAAAGTAGAATCTTTCTTTCGTGGACCTCTGGTTAAGCAATAATTACAACGACGATAGTACCGATCAGAACAGTGTCACCGGAACCTGCTACGGCTACGGGTTCTTCGAGTTCAACAAATGCATTGTGTTTCATGGGTATTTCCATCCTTTCTTTTTTGGCCAAAGGTGCATTTGGAATGCCAAGGGTGGAAATGCGTGATTTCAACTGGTTGGGAGATGGGGCTGGCAGGGTTGTGGATAAAACCCCACAGTGGGGTGTAGTTCAAACCCTTCATTGTCGTATAGACAGTTGGAGGCCAGGGTCCTATCATTCAACCATGCAAGATCCAATTCAACACGTCTCCGACACGGCCTTCTGGGTAGCGGCTTATCGCGCTGATGAAACAAAGCGAAGCGATGCTTTGTTTCAAGATCCCCTCGCTGAGGTTCTGGTCGAAGGACGGGGGCGCGAGATCGCATCTGAGATGCAGCAGTCCGCAGTGGCGAGTTGGTCTGTGGTGGTACGCACGAGACTGATTGATCGTTACATCATGGAATCGATCGCAGGTGGCGTGGACATGATCGTAAATCTGGGGGCAGGCCTCGACACGCGCCCGTATCGTCTTGCACTCCCGAAATCGCTTCTTTGGATCGAAGCTGATTTTCCGGGCACCATGGAATTTAAAAACGAGAGACTCGCTTCCTATCAACCGAACTGCAGGCTAGAGCGCGCGAAGGTGGATCTTTCAAAGGATGACAGTAGACGTTCGTTTCTCTCTGCAATCAACCAGAGAGGGCGCAAGATTCTGATCATTACAGAAGGTGTGGTCCCTTATCTTTCTCTCGAAGAGGGCGGAGCGCTTGCGAAGGATTTGCACAATCAAAGCAATGTAGCTCTTTGGGTTACTGATTACCTTGCGCCGGTTTTGATTCGTGAGTTTTTGAAGAACCAGCTTGTGAAAGCTCCATTCAAGTTTGCGCCCGACAACTGGGAGCTTTTCTATAAAGAGCGCGGATGGGCGTTAAAACAAATGCGCTATCTTGATGAAGAGGGCGAAGCCCTCGGACGCACGACCCCTCCGAACATGAAATCAATGATCGGGTTCGGACTGCTTTCCAAGGTTTAAGAAACCTGGTTTGACGTCCGGATCTTTTTGATTTGAAAGAACACACCCACAACAAAAATAACGACGCAGGTGAGTATTCCAATTTGAACCGCCGGAGAATCCGGTCCTTGTGCAATTGGTTGATCCAGTGGAAGCCGCGTGAGGGTTTCAACCGTCGTGGGAATCATGGACAACAGGACAGTGAGAGAGAGTGCGACGGTTTGAATGTATCGGGAGGTGAAAACTCCAACCCCTAAAAGAACCAGAATCAGAGCTGAAAGAACATGACCTACGGAAAAATGGCCCGTTCTCATGAGTCCAAAAGTGGTGAGGCAGGCGATCAAGGTTAACCCGATATAGAGTCTGCCGGTCATCGACCCGGGATTGATCTTTCCTTCACGGAAGAAACCAACCAGAGCCACGATCACTGCAAGTACTCCCACTAAGGTGTGAAAAATTCCCAAGAGAGACAGATGGTTTGGCATGGTTTGATTTACTTTCTTTTATGGGCGGCTTCCACCGCGTTTTGAATTCTTTTTTCGCGTGTCTCGGGTTTCGCCGCCTGTTCGATCAGTCGGAGAAGGTAGCTTTTTTTTCCAATCGGGAGAGCTTTGAATTCATCGATCACACCTTCGGAGCGGAGGGCGCTCATCAGATCTTTAGGGATGGAAATTTCGGTGGTGCGATCACGGACCGTGATTTGCACCCGCACACGGTCTCCTTCTTTGATTTCTGTTTCCTTACGGACACTGGCTTTGACTCGAATGTAGTGGCGGCCTTCCCCGACGGGAAACAGGCTGACTAGAAAAGGGGTTGAATCGTTGACTTGTGCGTAGACGGGAACGGGGCCCTTTGTTCCCAAGGCACGGCTGATTTTTTCCGGAACGGAAAGAGCAAAGTACTCCATGTCGGTAGCGATGCGTTCCAGCTTTGATTGAAACGACAGAGGCTTGGATTCGGATGAGTGTTTCATTATCTTAAGAAAAGGCTATGCTTTTCGAGAGTTTCAGTCAACTCGGAGGATGTTTGTGCAATTCAGATAGGCTAATCTGGTTTTAATGAAATTCAACTCGGTCATAAAGCTTGAAAAGATTAATCCCTATATTGTGGTGAGCAAGACCCGCTCGAGTCAGTTGAAACCGGATTGGAAAAAACCTTTACCGGTTTTAGTTCGGGTGAACGGCATGCCACGCACGGCTGTGAGTACGAACTTGATGCCCAAGGGTGAGGGTGTTTTTTATTTGTACCTTCATGAGGGGATTCGCAAAGCGTCGATGACTAAAGTGGGTGACCGGGTGGAAGTTGAGCTGCGTTTCAACTCTCAGTACAAGAGTGGACCTGCTCATCCGATGCCGGCTTGGTTCAGGTCAGGGCTCTCGAAGAACAAAAGAGCAAATATGGCGTGGGAGCGTTTAATCCCGAGCCGGCAAAAAGAAGTCTTACGCTATTTTGACCGCTTGAAGTCCGACGCCGCAAAGGAGCGAAATCTAGAGTTGGTCTTATCGGTCCTTTCAGGAGTGGAAGCCAGATTTATGGCCCGCCTCTGGAAGGACGGAAAATAGTCGTTTTAACCGGCAGCTTTTAGTTTGGCGTACAGGTAAGCGACTGAGTGCTGGTGAAAATTCCGCTCTGGGTGTTTGTTTCGGTCACTTGAAAGTAATAGGTTGTGCCCGACGTCAGGGTGGTTACCGCGTACGTTGGCGCAACCGTAGTGCCAGAGGTTGCAGTTGTTGGATAGTTCCCTGCCGAAGTTCCATATTTAATAATCATGGTAGTCGCGCCTGGGAATGAGAGATTCGAAAGCGTGCAACTCCCGGTTCCCGGAGTAGCGACCATGGTTCCATTCGATTTGATTGGCACGACTGGACTGCTTGCTGCACTGGTGGCGGTTAATCCATCCGATCCAATTGCCATGACTTTGTAGAAGTTGCTCACGGCATAAGTCCAAAGGAAGGATGCGTCTTCATAGGTGGTACCCACCACAGGGGTTTGATTGACTGGGGTGTAGTTTGTCCCGTCCGCGGAGCGCATGATCGTGTAACCGGTCGCCCCGCTGGTGGTTGTCCAGGAAAGAGAAATGGTGCCTCCGGCAAGTTGATTTGCTACGGGAATTAAGGGGATTGCCGGTGGCAGGGGCACGCTCACTGTTTGTGAAGTGGTTTTACCTACGCTTGAATTCGCAGTTACGGTAAACTGAGCGATCTGCCCGTTTAGCGCCGGAATGCAGGTGCTCCCGATCGTTACTGTCGCCGGGATGCCGTTGGTGATTACTGTTGGAGTGGTGTTGCATTGGGCACTGATGGTCGTATTGGTGATCTTGAAGTTCGTCGCGTTATTCGAATGACCCATGTCGAAAATCACTGCAGTTGGAGGTGTGGCATTCAGTTTCGCTGACACCGGGAAATTACCGGGTGGAAATAATCCCGATCCGCTGGCTGCACTCGCGTAGGTCAGGTTATCGGTGAAATAAGAGATGACCGGGGCGGATGAGTCGCTTGATTTGGAATCATCGAAGGATCCGGTGGCAACGGAATGCCCTGAAGCATCGAAGACTGTGAAAAAGAATGGATCGAGATCCGGAATCATCGCCCCAAAACCGCCGGTGACGGTTGCAAGGGACACGTATTGGTTCACGACCGGGGTTAAATTCGTGTTTGAAATGAAGGACTGGATTTGAAGATATCCGCCTGTTGCGAGCGCCGCACCACAGCCTGTACTCCCGGTGGCACAGCCGTTCAGGAATAGCTGGCGGAAGTTCAGGTTGGGGCAGTCTTGTGAAAAGGTGTCGTTGTTCTCCTGAGCATCACAATTTCCTCCCAAATCAACGGGGAGTCCGGAGGCGGTCAAAGGTTGGGCATCGGTGATGTAGAGTTTGACGGGCAGGGTTGTATCTCCTGAGATCGTGGCGGTCGTATGACCGAGGAGAGAGAATCCCTGGACGGGAACCAAGCCATTTAAAAGCGGGCAGGTTCCATCAGCTTGAACCGAGGTGGCTGTCGATGGAACGACGAATCCGCCAATTCCTACGTCGATTAGTCCTGTTCCCACACTTAAGGTAACTGGAGAGAGGGTTGAAGAGGCAAGCCATTTGCCAGGTCCCATCAAGTTGATTGAAGAAAGAGTTCCATCCGTCGTCGGCGTGTTGATCCCCACGGGAATGGGGGGCAGTAATTTTGATGGTCCGTTATCGGTATGGTAACCCCAAACCGCGAAAACCTGCGTCTGGGTGCAGGTTGAGGTTGAACTCTGGACTAGCCCCCGAAAGCGTTCCATGAGGTTTTCAGTGTGATTTCCGGATTCCAGTCCTGTAACCAGCGTCAGTTTGGCCTTGTCCGATTTTCCGCAGGAGGCCAGACAAATGAGGAAAGTGGGAGCTAAAATGCGGAAAAAGGTTCTCATATTCAGATAGTACGGTCGGTAGGCTTGAATTTTCAAGTTTTGCTTAAGGCTGAAATACCGATTGAACTTTCCCGGAAGACCTTTACTCTATGAACCATAACAACATCTGGAGATCCAATATGAAAAGTGCTTTTAACTATGTAGACGCGTTCGTAATCCCTGTCCCAACCAAGAATCTGGTCGCATACAAAAAGATGGCCAAAGTCATGGCAAAGATCTGTGTTGAAAACGGAGCCCTCAGCTACGCTGAATGCCAGGCTGACGATGTTGAAGCGGGTGAAGAGACTTCATTCCCTAAAAGCGTCAAAATGAAAAAGAATGAAACTGTATTTCTTGCAATCATCACTTATAAAAACCGTGCGCATCAGAACAGCGTCATGAAGAAAATCATGGCTGATCCACGCATGGATAAAATGAGCGAAATGAATCTCGTCGACGGAATGAGAATGTTCTGGGGCGGATTCAAGGCAGTTGTAAAAGCCTAGAGACAACCTCAAGCCAGGTTTTAGAATGAAAAGAGCCCCGGTGCATGTCATCGGGGCTCTTTTATTTTTAAATCGCATGCTAAAATGGGAACATGAGCGACGATCAAGAATTGCCCATCATTCAAGTTCTGAGTCTGTACACCCAGCACGTCTACGACAAAAACCTCGAGGCTTATCTTGCTCTCTACGCTGAAGACGCAAAGGTTTTTGATATGTGGGGCCCGGAGTGGGTGCATTCCGCTCCTGAAGACTGGCGAACATCTGCAAAAGAGTGGTTCAAGTCACTCAAGCAGGATCGGGTGGTGGTTGAGTTTGAAGAGATCCAGGTTGAACAAACGTTTCAGATGGGATTTCTTTCAGCCATCGTCAAATACAGTGCAGTTTCTCCCAAAGAAAAAGTTCTGCGTTGGCTGGAGAATCGATTCACCTGTGTGATCGAGCCTCGGGACGGAGCTTGGAAAATCACCCATCAACATACTTCCGGGCCCATTAATCATTCGGACTTTAAAGCCACACTGCAGCGCTAAATTCCTTGCCAAACTCTTATTAAGGATATAATGTGTCCTTAATTGGAGAATTACATGAATCGCTTAAATCACACCAAACTGTCAGCCCCGGCCGCAAACGCTCTTTTTGTATTCAGCAAAGCAGTGAGCGAATTACCTATTGATCCGAAGATCCGCGATTTAGTTAAAATCCGGGCGTCTCAGTTAAATGGATGCCTCATGTGTACGGACATGCACATCAAAGAGGCGCTCGTTCATGACGAACGCCCGCTCCGTATCCATCACCTTACTTCCTGGAGTGAGTCTGAGTTATTTACCAGCAAAGAAAAGGCCGCTCTTGAATGGACTGAACTCCTGACACAATTTGAACCGCACGGAGTAAGCGATGAGCAATATCAAAAAGCATTGAAACACTTCTCGGAAGAGGAGTTGTCGCACCTTACTTATGGCATCGCCCTCATCAATGCCTGGAACCGCTTGGGAGTTGCGTTCAGACCTCAGGCAGGCAGCATGGATAAAATGCTCGGACTCGATAAAGCTGGTCTCAGCTAGATGGTTCTGGGGAGCCAGGTTGAGTGGGCGATTCACTGCTGTTCGGTTTTAAGCGGTATCGGCAGCGATGAACGTGTTTCTACAAAGACGCTTTCCGAGTTTCACGGAATTCCCAAAGAATACTTGTCAAAGGCCCTGCAGCAGCTCGCTCAGGCTGGTTTGATCAATGGTTCCTTGGGGCCGACAGGTGGCTATCGCTTGTCGAAATCTCCCGACGAGATCAGTTTTTTAGACATTGTTGAAGCCATTGAAGGGCGCACGAACACGTTTCAATGCACCGAAATTAGAGCGAACAACCCATGCCTGAAAAATGAAAAAGTAAAAGGCATCTGTGGAGTTGCGCGAATCATGTTTCAAGCGGACGAAGCCTGGAGACAGGAGCTCCGTAAGACAAGTCTCAGGGACTTGCAGGTCATTTTGAAAAAGAATGTCAGCAAGGAACTTCTTGAGCGCAGTAGTGAGTGGCTTAAAGGGCGCTAAGGCTCGCTGATAAATTGTTTTGTAGAGAAGCGGTGTCGAATTGGCCATTCTATTCCGATCCAAAACGTCACCAGTGGATCTGATTAATCGCATGCGCATGGAATGATTTGATTTTTTGCATTGATTTTTTGGCCCAACCTTTGCTTGGTAGCAAATCACTATTAACCAAAAGGAAATTCCATGAAAATCAGTTTAATTTTGATGAGTGTTCTAGTCAGTCTCTCTGCGCTTGCCAATCCGGTAGCGGATTGCACCAATCTCGCGGCTGCGAATGGATTTCAAGGTTGGGATCAAATTGCAGTTCTTTGCAGGGGAGCACAGTCCACGGCTCCGGCTATTTGCGCTAAAGCTGCAGTAAACAACGGCTTTCAAGGTTGGAACAACGTTGCGGCTCTTTGCGCAAGAGCCCGATCCAATGCCCCGGCAACTTGTGCTCAAATTGCAGTAAACAACGGCTTTCAAGGCTGGAACAATGTTGCAGCTCTTTGTGGAGGAGCTCAATCCAGTGCCCCGGCAACATGCGCTCAGATTGCGGTAAACAACGGCTTTCAAGGTTGGAACAACGTCGCAGCTCTTTGCACAAGAACTCAGTCCAATGCCCCGGCCAATTGTGCTCAAATTGCAGTAAATAACGGATTTCAAGGTTGGGACAATGTCGCAGCTCTTTGTACAAGAACTCAGTCCAATGCTCCGGCGACGTGTGCTCAAATTGCGGTAGACAATGGATTTCAAGGTTGGAACAACGTTGCCGTTCTTTGTGCAGGCGCAACTTCTGCCGAGCCGGCCACTTGCGCCCAGCAAGAGGTCAACAATGGAATGCAAGGATGGGGCAACGTGGCCAATGCTTGCACCGAAAGAGGAAGCCGTCACTGAGCTTGTAATCAAAAAGATTCCGGGCTGAATCGCCTCTGAATACATCCATCCGAAGGATGATCCGCGCGTTTAGTGCGTTTTCTGGCGAGCTTCTTTTTTGGTCTCGCCAACTTCGATGAGATAGCCGTCGGGATCCTTCATGTAGCAGCGATATTCGAATTCGTGACTCTTTGGTTCCGTAAGAAATTCGGCACCTTTGTTTTTCCATTCCTTGTAGTAGTGCTGAATGTTGGAAACGCGAAGATTTAAAAAGCTGCTGACCTCGCGTGTGCCTGTGGGCGGATGCAAAACGGTGTTCGGCTTGTCATCAGTGGGACCACCGCCCACATTCAGAACAACATAGGTGTTTGCGAGTTTGACGTAAGTGGGTTCGCCCTCGAGAGCGACTTCGCCTCCCAGGATATCTCGATAGAAATGAGTTGAGCGCTTGATATCGGAGACGGTGATGAAGTGAGTAGCGACAAATCCGGTTTCAGGAGCAGGTAAATCAGCCATGTCGATTTTGTGTGCAAGGCTTGTTCCTGTGTTTGAATGACTCATCAGTTACCCAATAACGCCGACTGGCACATTTTCGGGAGTTCCAGAGGGTAAAGTCCGCCTCGGTTTTGGAGGTGGCGGAGATTGGGATGATTCCAAAGGCGCTCTCCATGGCCATTTTTGCGATACAGGTCTCGAAATGAGCATTAGGTCGTCCTGACCGCTAGTTTGACCTCGACTCAAGGGCTTAAGAATGCCACTATGACTCATCTCGATGACTGAGCAACGACCCTCGGGCGATCGACGTCGTAGACGTCGTGTAAGCAGACCCGACAAGCAATCTCCCTCCCAACCTCATGCTATTGGCGAAGCCAAGGGCGACGCTTTGCCACGTGCAAACCGCCAGCCTGTAAATTCAAGTGGCCGCCACCCGGCAAATCCAAATGCTCGTCACCCTGTAAATTCAAGTGGTTTGGAGCAGCGTTGTATTCGTCAGTTCCCACGCGGTGTTCTCATGCGTGGACGTCAGTACTTTCAATCCGATAATGTTTCAGATCCGACTCAAATGGGGCAGGCATTTTCGCTTTCTGTAAGAGGACAGGGCGAGCGCTATACCATCTGGATCGATTTTTCCCAAACGGCGACTACAGGTTCGATTGAAGCGCGCTGTACCTGTCCGTTTTACGAAACGGTTGGTCTTTGCAAGCACCTTTGGGCTGCGGTCATCAAACTCGAACGTTCTGGTCTCTCGGCAAAAATTCCAGGGAGCGGCCCGCTTCGAATTTTGCGTGAAGGCGGAAAACCCTCGAATCGTGGCGGTGGCGTAATTACACCGAAACCCATCTTCGGCCCGAACTCAGTTTCACCAACTCCCCAAGAGGCGCCAAACGCCTGGGTCGAGAGATTAGATCAGATCCAGGGCAAACGAGCGAATGGCGTCGGTAATGCCCTGACAGGCAATATGATCGCCGCTTTTGTGATCAATGCGGCGGAAACAGTTTCAACCGGAAAATTAGTATTGGATTTCTGGTGTCGTCGCGGGAGCGGAAGAGATGCGGGGCCATTGCGTCCTGATCGTGTGCCCGACCGGGATCTTCAATTGCTGGCGAATCCAAGAGATCGGGAGCTCATTGCGCTCCTGATGCGGACTTGCGACCCGAAAGGGGTCAATGTTTTTGGTCGTCCTTGTACTCGTTTTACAGTGGACCCAATCGTTGAAACACAAATTCTGACCACTCTGACCGGCGCGGGTAACTCATTTCTTTCCCGTTCACCGAATGGCTCTCCCGACAATGCGGACCGACCGCTCCGGATGGATCGCGGTAAACCTTGGGAAACAGAATTGGTTATTGAAGATGTTGGAACCCGCTACCGCCTCAAAGCCATTCTAAAACGTGACGACGAAACAAAAGAAGTGAATGAGCCCATTTGCTTCTTCAATTCCGGACTCATCCTTTTTGGAGAGCAGATCGGCCGTCTGGTTGAACCCAATCATGCACGGTGGCTCAAAAACTTGAGAACGGGAGAATTTTCGATTCCTCGCGAACAAGTGGATGTTTTTGTAAAACGCATTCTGACCGATGCGAACGCACCGACGGTCACTTGGCCAGAAGGCTTGGAGTGGAAGAGAAGTGTCATCCAACCCGTGCCTCACGGAGTTTTCTTACCCCTTGGGAATGATCCGTCTACGGGACGCATGACTTTGACCGTGAGTTTCGATTACGCAGGTAAAATCATTTCCCTTTCTGATTCCTCCGAAAGTGTAGTGGACGTGGAGAATCGCCAGGTTCACGTGCGTAACCGGGAGTTCGAAGAAGCGACTCTTAATCAAGCTCTCGAAATCTTGCGGGATCCATCGGGAGCGATTCCGATGCATGATCTGCAACGCTCATCTACGGAACTCAGCGAAAGCGGTTGGGTCATCTTCATTGAAGGCCAGCGTGTGATCTTGGCCGAAGACTTTGCTTTGAACGTCACTTCGTCAACGGACTGGTTCGACGTTAATCTTTCGGCATCATTCGCCGGTAATCCATTACGCAAAGAGGAGATCCTAGCGGCTTTGGAATCCAAAAGTTCCAGCATCCGGCTCAAAGATGGTTCTATCGGGTTTTTGCCTGAAGAATGGTTGGCTCGCTACGCAACCTTGAAGAGCTTGGGCGATTCGAGCGAACCGGGTTCACTTCGTTTTGAAAAAAGTCAGGGTTTGCTTCTCAATGCCGCACTCGGGGACGAAGACGATGTCCGCGGCGACAAGGGATTCGATGCGTTCCGGAAACGCATCATGAAATATGATCTGACCAAGACGACCAAGTCTCCGGTCGGATTCAAGGGCAAGCTCCGTAATTATCAAAAGGAAGGTTTGACCTGGTTGACCTTCCTGAAAGACTTCGAGTCTGGCGGCGTTCTCGCCGACGACATGGGTCTCGGTAAAACCATTCAGGTACTCGCGTTTTTGATGTCCCGTAAAAAAGAATCCAAACTTCCGAGCCTGGTCGTTGCTCCTAAAAGTCTCGTTTTCAACTGGATCGACGAGGCAAAGAAATTTGCGCCCACGCTCAAAGTGGTTCGTTATACAGGAGAAGGTCGCAAAAAGCTCGCCCAGGAAATTGGCGATGCGGATCTTTTGGTCACCACTTACGGCACGCTCCGCTCGGATATCCAGAAACTTCGTGAGCAGGAGTTCGATGTCGCGATCATCGATGAGGCTCAGTTCATCAAAAATCCCAAGTCTCAAGCGGCCGTTGCTTGCAAGCAGTTGCGCGCGAAACATCGCCTCGCTTTGACGGGAACACCGATTGAAAATTCGATTCAAGATCTTCTTTCCATTCTCGAATTCACCAATCCAGGGCTGCTTCGTTTCCCTGCCGGTGAAAATGCACCCAAGGATGTAGAAAGCGCGCTCGCGCGTTTGCTCCGCCCGTTTATGCTTCGTCGGACGAAGGAAGCTGTGTTGACGGAACTTCCGGCAAAATCAGAACAGGTCTTGTTCTGCGAAATGAGCGAAGAAGAAGCGCAATATTACTCTGTCATCCGGGAACGGTACCGCGAATCGATTGAACAATCGGTAGCGAAGAACGGTTTGGCCAAATCAAAACTTCATGTACTCGAGGCGCTATTGCGATTGCGCCAGGCGGCCTGCCACGCGGGACTGATTGATGATGCCAAACGCTCCGAACCGAGCGCAAAAATCGAACTGCTTCTCAGTCAGATCAAAGAAGTTGTCGCCGAAGGACACAAAGCACTCGTGTTTTCGCAATTCACAAGCTTGCTCTCCATTGTGAAGTCAGCACTCGACGCTGACGGGATCACTTATGAGTATTTAGACGGCCAGACGGTGGACAGAAAATCGCCAGTAGATCGTTTTCAATCCGAAGGCGGAAAACCTGTTTTCCTGGTCAGCCTTAAAGCAGGCGGGACCGGCCTCAATCTCACGGCCGCTGATTATGTCTTTATCCTCGATCCTTGGTGGAACCCGGCCGTCGAAGCGCAGGCGATTGGTCGCGCACATCGTATGGGCCAGGAGAATAAGGTTTTTGCTTACCGCTTGGTTGCCCGCGGAACGGTTGAGGAGAAGATCCTCGAGTTGCAAAAGAAGAAAAAGGATCTGGCGGAATCAATCATCTCCGAGGACACGGATTTCATGAAGAAGTTGTCGAAGGATGATCTGGCGAACTTGTTGGCGCCTTAGGGACGCTGCCGTAATTGGCCACTAAAAATCAATCCCGTAAGAAACCCCATAGCTCGTCGAGTTAATCGAAGACAGAGACGAGTCTGAGTAGATGTGCGAATACACATTGAAGTTCAAACCATAGGCACCGACGGCTAAACCGACTGACGAAAAAGTCCCGTTCAGAGTGATCGCCTTGACCGTCCCGTTTTCCGAGCACGAATCGCCGATCGGGCCCATTGAGCCGTCGTCCGATGCGAAGCTCTGGCACTTTCCAGACAGGTCAAGATAGTAAAGCGCGTATGGATTGATCCGAATCTTCCAGATTTTCAGAAGCGCTTGCACCCCTGCCATCGGACCGAACACGAAGGAAGTGGCGTTATAATTCGAGTTCGATGAACCATTTGATGCCTCAACCACGAACTTCGTTGTGAATCCCGAAAGAAACGGCCCACCGAATACCCCGAACTGGAATGCAGAATCTTTGGAAGATCCTATCAATCTCTTCTCTAGGCCCAACATGGCATTATAGCCAAAATTGTTCATCCCACTGAGCTCAAAATGGAAAGCGGCTGGTGGAGTGCCACTATAGGTATCGTCGATCCCGATCGAACCTTTGAGGGAGTTCAGCAAAGCAAACCCGTAAAAACTCAAGTTTGGATCGATCGATGTAACCAATCCCAAGCCGAAAGTTCCGCCTTTGAATGAGCCGCTATAAGATTGTTCCGATAGCCCCGACGTAGTGGTCGCGCCCGCCGAAGAAACCAGGTAGGCAAGCGAAGGAATGAGCTGATGAGCTTTGTCCGCGTCTAAAGCAGGGAGTGGAGGCGAAGAAAGAACCCGTTGTGACGTGTATTCGGAAACTCGAACTCCGATGAGTGGATCAAGTTGAGTCGTCGCCCATACTGGTCTATTCAGTGAAATAAGGGCAAGAACGATGGCCGTTTTCCAACGCATTCAAGCAGTATACACGTCGCCGAACCCTTAAACGTGACAAATAGACTTATTTTTCGAGAATCGATTTCAACTTACTGAGGCCCCATTCAAATTCTCCGCCGATCATTTTATCGAGGCTGAAGAAAACGCAGATCACACTCATTGGGAAGGACGTTTTGCCTGTCATCGACCACCGAACACGAGTTTGGGACGCGCCCACAGCTTCGGTTGAAAAATAAGCGCGATTGGTTGCAGCAAACGGTTTCTTAAACCGCAACTCGAATTCGATCCGTTCATTTTCCAGTATTCGGGTGATTTCTTGTTCGCCTGAGCCTACTTCTCGATTTCCATCCCAAGTGGCTACGTATCCGACCTGCCCATCGGTCCCGCGACTTTGCAAATTGACCTTAAGATCTTTGCGAAGGAACGGATTCCAATTGCGAAAGTTGTCGAGCGGTCTCAAGTAATTAAATACTTCAGCAAGTGGGCGGTTGATGATGATCTCTCTTACGTAGACAATCTCCTTGCCGCGAACGGGGAGAAGATCCCAGAGGCGTTCCTCACGAAGAAACAGACCCAACCAAGCGATCACTCCGATGATCGCTGGAGCCGCCGCAGACTCATCGACACGCAAATGGGTTGCAATCGCGCCACCGAGGTAACCAGTTAAGAGGATCGTGCCCAAAACCGAGGTGGGCGGAAGAAGGTAGAGTAGAATGGAGGTAATCTCGAGAACTCCGAGTTTGATCAAGATCGACTCATTCCATCCGTAGTGTGCCATGCCTTCGATTACTTGCGGGCCATGAGCGAATTTCATGGCGGCACTCATGAAGAAGGGGAGGCTCACGAGAGCGCTGATTACTCGACCGGTGAGAACTTTCTTATTCGCTTTGAATTTCATTTTTAAATCTTATAGTGCGGTTTCAAGGGATGTGAATCAAAAAAAGCGTCGTCCCGCTGAAAATGCGCCATTTAACTGGCCGTTTGCTGATGTTTTTTCAGTTGTAGTACGAGAGATTCAGCGCCACGATAAATACATGTTTCAAATTATTGCACGTTGGCGCGCTAAAGACGGTCAGTCTGCAGAAGTCATGAGTCTTACCCGGGAAATGCAGATCGCTACGCGGAGAGAATCAGGATGTCAGCGGTATGATGTTTATCAAAATGCAGAAGACCCTCATGCGTTCTTGCTCGATGAGTTATACGTTTCTCAAGAGTCAGCTCAGGTACATCGAGAAAGTGAACATTTTCAAAGAATCGTAGAGGCGAAGATTGCGCCTCTATTGAGTGCAAGATCTTCAGAGAAACGATCTCTAGTTTGATCATCGGTCGAAAATCAAAGTTTTCGACAAATCTTGCCTTAAAACCGAGCGTTGGTTAGACTTTTAAAATTGAAGCTCAGTGAAGTTTTGACCGCTCATGATTTATCCTCTCATCCCCATGCTCTCCCCCATAATCTGGGTGATGCATTTCTATTAAATCATAATCCCGTGATTGCGACGATTCGTGCGCTCGCCATTGAAGCTAAATTCAAGTTCGTTAGCACTCGCTGGAGTCAGTATGACGCTCTTCCTTTAGTTGAGCTCCCGCGCGTTTTAAAGAAAAGAACAATTCCGTATACTGACAATGTCGGTGTGCTGCGCGAGCTTGAGAAGCTCAATCCGAACTTTCATCAGTTTAAAAAACTACCGCCCTTGAAGATGAATCCCATTTTTCACGAGTCAGCTCATGCGGTGGCTCATGTGCTTTCAGGTTTAGGCGTCAGTCACCAACGATTGAAGACTTTAAAAGAAGAGCGTTTTTTTGCGCTTAAAGTACTACTTCAAGAGTCATTTGCGAATGCGACGGAGAGTTTTGCCAACGTTTATTCGGATACGGAATTGCACAACGAGTTTTTTTATCTCAATTCTTATGTAATTGAAAAAACCGTACATCGGGTGGCAATCGTGAAGTTAGTGCAGGCGATCGGAAAGGAGAGCGCTTTTCAAGTGCTCATGCTTTCGTTTTTGCATGCGAATTTTTTAAAGATTGATCAGGTGGATGCCAGTTTGAAACGAGTGCTCTCGTTTCTAGATCTCGAAGGGATAAAAAGTCGCGATAAGGCGCTCGTAAAAAAGGTGTTTTTGATTGGGCTGAATCTGGACCCGGAGTTCACTGAGGAGACCAATGCGTTTTGTCTGGCGCACTTGGGAGTGAAGACCGAGCTTCAGAAGCTTTTTGCTTTTGATTTCCTGGTGCTTTTAAAAAAGGAGCCCAAACTCAAGCTCGCGTTTGATCGGTTTTCAAACGTCGCGATTGGATTCTGATCCATCACGGAGATCCAGCGGGCTAACCGGGTAGGTTTGCAGCTAGCAGAAGCTTCTTTCTATCTAAAATGGTGATGAGTCTGCCCTGAAGAGACAGGACTTTTTCGCTTTCCAGTTTTCCGAGAACCCTCATGACGGTCTCCGGGCTTGTTCCAGCCCATTCACCTAATTCTTTTCTCGTCCAGTTATGGTTCGGAAAATGATCTTTAAAATAAAGGACGGCCTCCGCAATTCTCTCGGGCGCTTCCTTGTCAGCATGAGACTCAATTCTGGATTCAGCTTCCCGTAGTTCGGTTGAAAGCCTGGAGACAATCCGGAGCATGAGTTCAGGTGCTTCATGAATCAGTTTCAAGAAGTACTCGCGTGGAATCATGCAAATGTCTGCATCTTCGCTGACGATGGCAGTCGCGTGATAAGGCTCGTTCGAAAAAAGCGATCTGTAACCCAGAACCCCTCCCGCTTTTACAACGCGAAGAAGGTGTGTCTTTCCGTCTGCTGAAAGTGATTCAATTTTGATGAGTCCACTGCTCACGCAATAGAGCCCGTTCGGGGGATTCCCGGCATAAAAAACCGCTTGTCCGCGAGTGTAGTGATGAACCAGTTTATGAGCGTTCAGGTCTTGAAGAACGGCTGGCGGGAGTCCCTGAAAAAGGTGATCCACGCTCTGCACACAGTTTGTGCAATCCCGTTCCGAGCATTGCTTTTTCAGAGCCATTGGGTCCATCCTTTCTCAAAACATGACGGCCGTCATGTTGGAACACGGGGGCGTCAGCCTAATTTATCACAATTTCGATCAATAATGGTTCAAAGAAAGGAGCGTTTCCATGCTTCCTACAGGAATCATCGTCGGTATCACCATTGTACTTTTAAGCCTTGTCACTTGGGCCGCCAGGGCGAAATAAGCTGCAGAGATCGGTCGTCAGTCAAAGCTCAGTTGCCATGAGTCGGAGTGAATGGGGGGCTGAAAATGTCCACTTAGTGGAATTTTTCAGCCTTCGCCATCATTTCCAAAATCACTTTCATTCGCTTTTCGCGAGTTTCGGGTGTCTTGGCCGTCTGAAGTCGATAAGCGATTGAATAGAGATTTGTCTTATTCAGCGACTTGAAGAATACCTCTGCCTTTTTGTTCTTTTTAAGGGCCTTGAGAAAGTCTTCCGGGATGGTGGTGTTGCTTGGCGAGTCGTAAGCGGCTTTCCATCGGCCATCCTTTTTCGCTGTTTCGATCTCAGCAAGTCCTGATGGCTTCATTTTTCCAGCTCGGATAAGTCGTTCTGCATGTTCAGTGTTCTTTTTTGACCAGGCACTTCGAGGACGTCTGGGTGTGAACTTTTGTAACCAGGAGCTTTCGTCATTACTGTTCTTCTGCCCATCGATCCAGCCGTAGCAAAGAGCAACGTCAAGTGCTTCAGCGTAAGTTGGAGACTCTTCGACGGAGTCCTTTTTTTGGATTTGCAGCCATACTCCGCTTGAGCAGTCGTGGTTTGCCTTTAGCCATGCTTGCCATGCCTTTGCTGACTTGAAGGATAGAACCTCTTTTTGGCCGGATTCTTTCTTGGATCGAACACCCGTCATGGTGTCCAGTATAACTAGTTTGAAATGTTTATGTAAAGCTGGTGCCTCGTCTTGGCGCCGAGCTGATAGAAATGGAGTCAAAGCCTACCCGTTGCGCTTCGCGATAAGGTATGTAATTCTAAAGAGGTCGAAAATAGCAGGCTGGTTTGGAAGCTCCGGTCAATTATTGCATCCCGTGCAATAACCTCAGTACACGGATTTCCCATGTACCCACGACGAATGGATTGGCACTTACGCTGATCTCTTTTCGTATTGGAGTGAAAATGGAAAAAGCATCTCGAAAAATCAAGTTACTTGAAAACAAAAAAATAGCGATTGTTGGTGCTGGAATGGCGGGGTTAACCCTTGCCAGACTTCTGCAACTGCAAAATGCCGAGGTGAAAGTTTTTGAAAGAGACTTTGACCAATGTGTGCGAGTGCAAGGCTCCACTCTGGATTTGCATAAAGGTACTGGTCTTGAGGCCATGAAACGCGCAGGGCTATTGGATGAGTTCTGCAAGCACCATCGAGCTGACGCGAGCAAAATGCTCCTGGTGGATAGATCACTTGATATAAAATTCGACGACCACAGCTTTGCAAGATTTACTTCTGAAGCCCGTCCTGAAATTGACCGTGCTCCTTTGCGGGATATTTTATTAAACTCACTTCTTCCTGGCACCGTGATCTGGGATAGCGATTTTTCTTCCATGGAAAAAGAAAAGAGTGGGTGGTGTATTCACTTTAAAAATGGAACGAGTTCCTACGCGGACTTGGTAGTGGCAGCAGATGGAGCGAATTCAAAAGTTCGTCCGTATTTGAGTTCACTCAAACCGACCTATTCCGGGATCACTCTTATTCAAGGGGATGTTGACGAAGCTGCTAGCCATGTTCCAAATCTTTTTGCTTTTGCCAAAGGTGGAAAAGTCATGGCGTTCGATGATGAAAAGATGATCGGCTATGGTTCAAAGGCGGACGGCTCTGTCATGTTTGTGGCTTGCTTTAAGTGTCCAGAGAATTGGCTTCGCGAAAGTGGTGTGGATTTTAAAAATAAAGAACAGGTTTTGAACTGGTTTAAAGATGAGTTCTCCACCTGGAGCGACAAATGGCATGAGTTTTTTACTGGCAATGAAGTTCGCTTTATCCCGCGCCCTCAATATTATTTTTCGTTCGACCAGAAGTGGAATACACAGGAAAATCTAACGATGATTGGCGATGCTGCTCATCGTATGCCGCCTTTTGCTGGAGAAGGTGCAAACGTGGCCATGCAGGATTCATTTGAGTTGGCAGATGTTTTAACTAGCGGCCGATTCCCTGATATGAAAACTGCTCTTACGCATTTTGAAAAAGAAATGATCGCTCGGGGAGCAAGTGCCACACGACAAACCTTGGA
>OUNO010000141.1_pt1 | contig 22376 bp, 21 predicted proteins | sample 1779811 | NCBI WGS metagenome assembly OUNO01 (sample SAMEA3914804, study PRJEB12502) | metagenome | biome: forest; material: soil | place: Canada | collected 2010-06-25 | depth 0.3 m | reverse complement strand
GGAAAACAACAGCGCGAAGCAATCCTTCGCGAACAACTGAAAACCATCCAGGACGAACTCGGCGAAGGCAGCTCCTCCAAGGGCAAGAAGGATTACCGGAAGCTCATTGAACTAGCCGCCATGCCTGACGAAGTGAAAAAGATCGCAATCGATGAATTGGAGCGGATGGAAGCCCTCGGATCCCAGTCCCCTGAAGTCGGCGTGATCCGGAATTACCTCGATCTGCTCGTCGCCCTTCCCTGGAAAACAGATGAAAATCTTTCTGCTGAATCGATCGACCTTAAAAAAGCGAGAGAGACTCTGGAGAACGATCACGAAGGCTTGGAGCAGGTGAAAAAGAAAATCCTGCAAAGTCTTGCCATCGCGAAACTGAAAAAGACCATCCGAGGGCAGATCCTGCTTCTCGTCGGTCCTCCGGGTGTGGGTAAAACCAGTCTCGGGCAAAGTATCGCACGCGCGATGAACCGCAAATTCACCCGGGTGTCTTTGGGAGGCGTACGGGATGAGGCGGATATTCGCGGCCATCGTCGGACCTATATCGGCGCCATGCCCGGAAGAATCATTCAGGCGGTGAAGCGCGTGAATTCGATGGAAGCAGTGATTCTGCTTGATGAGATCGACAAAGTCGGACGCGGTTACCACGGTGACCCGACTGCCGCTTTGCTCGAACTCCTCGATCCGGAACAAAACTCCACTTTCACCGATCACTACCTTGATGTGCCTTACGATCTCTCGAAGGCTGTATTCATCGCGACGGCAAACAGCCTCGAAACCATACCGGGTCCACTCCTCGACCGGATGGATGTAATCGAGGTAAGCGGCTACTCCACTCCGGAGAAGCTACATATCGCGAAGAAACACCTGATCCCGAAAATCCGTGAGGATCTCGGATTAAGTGAAAAGCAAGTGACTCTGGAAGAAGACGCACTGATGAAAACGATTCATTCCTACACCCGGGAAGCCGGGGTCAGGGATTTGAACCGGAAACTCACTGCCCTCTTCCGTTCCGTCACCGAGCAGGTGGTGAACGCGAGTGAAACACTCCCGATCGCAATCAAGATCACGACCATTGAAGAACTCTTCGGGTGCGAACGCTTCCAGCATGAAACAGCGGAACGCGTTTCGATTCCAGGAGTCGCGACCGGTCTTGCCTGGACTCCGATGGGTGGAGAGATTCTCTTCATCGAATCGGGACTCATGCCCGGAAACGGAAAACTTCTCCTGACAGGACAGCTCGGGGACGTGATGAAAGAGTCGGCGCAAATTGCTTTAAGTCTTTTACGCTCGCACCTTCCCTCCGTTCTTCCGAATCGTGAGTTTGAGAAGAAGGACATCCACATCCACGTTCCGGCAGGTGCCGTACCGAAGGATGGTCCATCCGCTGGGGTGACGATGCTCTCAAGCCTCGCCTCGGCCTTCCTCAAACAACCGATCGATCCATTACTTGGAATGACGGGAGAGATCACGCTTCGAGGCGCGGTTCTTCCGGTCGGAGGCATCAAGGAGAAAGTGATCGCCGCTCACCGGGCGGGATTGAAAAAAATCATCCTCTCCCGGAAAAACGAACGTGACCTGAAAGACGTTCCGGAAGAGGTGAGAAAGGATCTGCAATTCCACCTCGTTGACCATGTCTCTGACCTGCTCAAGGAAGTGTTCGGAATCGAAAAAGCTTCAGCTGCCAACGCTGAAACAGCCGTGCCCCAATCATCCTCGATGATCAGTCACGCCTGACCCCAACCCAAGGTATCCGATTACTTGTGGATATCCGCCGCGTCATACTGACGAAGCATCCACGAGTAGTCGGAAATCTTCCTCCCATCAGGGTATCCGAAGACTCATGAATGCCGTTACGCCCAAGTGACGTAGCGGACATTCATGAGTCTTCGGATACTTTGTCTTTTGCATTGGCGCACCGTATATCCACAAGTAATCGGATACCTTTCTTTTACGCGGTGTGCATCCACAGGTAATCGGATACCCTTTGGAGAGATGCTGCCAGCCCTTCTTTCTACGTTTTTTGCTCTCACAACACACGCCGCAGAGAATTTGCAGAACAACTGCCTTGTCGCAAAAGAGTCGGTCATTCGCTATTACGCCCTCTCTTCCACAAGTTCCGAGAGCGAAGGACTGATCTTTCACAATGGTCCTCCAAAATTTTCAAAAACTTATGTCTCGACGCCTGTCCTTGCCACTCGTTGCGACGTTCAAAGCGAAAAGCTTTTTGTTGTAACTGAAAGTAAAGTTTACGCAGAAGTCGACAAGGCTCAGTTTGGAAGCGTATGGATTCCACACCTGAAGGACATCCGCCTGGTCCCCACCCGCACTGAGCACCCGCTTGAAATGAAAAACATCCAGGATCGCTGGCCAGTGGCAAGCAGTGATACCGGAATCAGTTACAATTCTCCGGCAACCACGATTGCTGACTTCGAAGCCGCAAAAATCAATTGTCCGAAAGATGAGAACCAGATTCCCTGCGAGCAATCTCTTAAAAATGACCTCTTGAAGCTCAATCAATGGGGCGCGGAATTGTCGAGAACCCCTCCGGACCGGGATAACGGAATTTGTAATATTGATCCCGCCTCTTTCCGCCTCGGGATCAACCTGTTTGATACCCGCATTCAAACCCATAAGGAAATCGACGCCCGAAACACCGACGCAAGAAAGTACAGCCTGGAGCTGACGCTGAAGGACGGGTCGAAAATCGTGTACGAAACCGGCGGATGCATGAACGGAACTTATAGTAATTTCCAATGGAGTGAAATTCCAGAGAAGGCGCCCACCGATCCGAAAGAAGCTGAAAAATGGGCGCAGAATAAATTCAGCAAAGCGCCCCTGAACACAGACGGAACCAAAGCATTCAAAAACGCCTTTCAACCGGGAACCTCCTGTCGAAAAGTCTGGTCGGGAGATGAAAAATCTCAGTTCTCTCTCAACTGCATCGAATCCATCACTTCAGGCATTTACAACCACTAGTAACAGACCGGTTTCAGGCCCTGTGTTCAGTCGATCAGTCGAGCCGGAATCGGCAGCTCCACGACCTTGTCATCCTTCAGGAAAACACGATAGGCATGTTTGCCTGCATACGGTGTGAGCGCTCCTTGAAACTCTTCATTCTCAAAATAAAGCGCTACTCCGTCCTCACAAGCCAATCCTGCTTGAAGCTCTCCATTTTGGACGAGTTCATGGTAGGAAGGTCTGCGATTCGCTTCTCCATCGTAATGCGGACAGTTACTCCCTTTAAGGATGCCCATGCATTTCATTGCCGTGAGTTTTTCCGGAACTGAATCAGTCACGCCGTCTTCAAACCAGCAAAGTGAACCCGCACTTCCACCCGCGAAGATCGTTCCTTTTTGATAGGCCTCACGCACCAGCTGATCGAGACCCCACTCGCGCCAGAGTGTGAGCATGTTTCTCGTATTCCCGCCACTGACGTAGATCACATCCTGGTTCAAGACAATGCTCGCGAGATCCGCCTTCTCGCCCCGGAACAGACTGAGCACACTGAACTCGCAGGAGAGTTTTCCCATTGTCGATTCAAACTGATGGATCTGCGATTCCGCATCACCCGAAGCAGTCGGAATGAGACACACCCTTGGCTTCGTCTTTCCGCTTTGATTTAAAATGGATTGCGACAGCTTGAGCCCGACCGGGTCGTTGACGTAGACGTTATTGCCGATGGCGTAGATGCGACGTTTGGGATTCATGGAGTGTTTTTATCACAACCGCTCCAAAATAAAAAAGGCTCCCGAGTTTCCCCGGAAGCCTTTTTTTCAAAAGACATCATTGGTGCCTTGCTTGCAACCCCTGGATATCTTCTAAAAGCTCTTTCTCGTGCCCTTCCGGATTCACTTCGGTATATACCTTGCGAAGAACACCGTTTGGATCCACGACGAAGGTCGTGCGGTTCCAATACTTGACGCCCTTGTAGTCACTCTGACCGACTTCAAGCTTCTTCAGAAGCTTCGCTTCCGGATCAGCCAAAAGGTCCACGGTCAGGGAGTATTTGTTACAGAAATTTTTATGGGATTCGACGTCGTCGGCACTCAGACCCACGACCTTCACATTTGCCTTCTCAAACTGCTCACGAGTCGTAGAGAAGCCTTTTCCCTCAAGGGTGCACCCCGGAGTATCATCTTTCGGATAGACGTAGAGAACAAGCCATTTGCCTGCGAAGGCCTTGTTGTTCTCCTCGATGCCATTCTGATTCTTCAAACTGAATTCTGGAAACTTCGTACCTACATCTAACATGGTGTTCTCCTACGGTCGGCATCTTATCCGGAAAACCCGGACCGACAAGTTCGCTTTCTTTAACAAAAAAGGCCCCAGGCGCGAGCCCGAGGCCTTTCAACATAACATACGGAGAAGAAATTATTGAACGTCGAAGTAAAGAGCGTCTGCAGCAACCTGGTCACAGAGGTTACCGTTTTTATCGGTAGCTTTCATGGTGATGTAACCATTGTCACCCCAGCTCTCGCCCCAGCTGTTACGAACCAACCAGGTGCCTACGCCCGCAGGGAGGTTTCCGGTTTTGTCGAATTTACAGTTACCGTTTGCATCAACAGCAGTTTCGCAATCGTAACCTTCGATGGTCACCATGTGGTTGATGTCGTTAACAGTCGATTTTTTAGCACATTTGTTGTACACGCCGCCGCCGTACATTTCCCAAGCGTTGGACGCTGCGATGTCGATGGAAACTGGCTTGTGGAGAACACCCACTACGAATGCGATGTCCTTGAATGCTGCGTGAACGGTTGCACTGCCTTCTTGGCCGAGCATTTTGTAGTCAACAGTTGAAGCAACTGCAGTTTTCGCCTGGCAAGTGCCATCAGCCTGAGTGTACGCGCCATCAGCACCGTAAGCAGGTGCGCCTTTAGGAGCGATCAGGAAGTCTGCAGCGGAGAAGTCACCGCCGTTGCAACCTTGCATGGTGGTCGCACAGTTAAGAAGATAGTTAAAGGAGAGACGGCCTGGATCTTTTCCGGCCATGATCCATGTACCACGAAGAACGGTGGTGAGGGAGAAATCCCAGCAGCTACCACACTGACCTTGATCTTCTACAGGACCCGCTTTACCGCGAATGCTGTAGGTCTTAGGCACAGATGTGTTGTCGTCTTTGAAAGAGACGTGTTTAACTTTTTTCATGAACGCATCGGACTTCGCCGTGTGAGCGAAACCTTTCGCGTGCTTCACACCGTAGTCACGGCTGAAATAAGTTGCTGCCTCATCTGCTGCGAATGCCTGAGCCATTGAAAGCTGAGCCACTGCGAGTGCCAGAATAATTGTTTTGTTTTGTTTCATGGTTATCCCTCTCCATTTGTTGTAAGCCCACAATCCATTGTGGGAACATTAAAACGATTAGTTTTACTGATAGTGCAAGATTAACGCCTCCGATGAAGCAGAGCCTACAGCAAAATTCTATTTTTCTTTTCGTCAACACCCTGACTTATGCTTATTTTATGTAATAATTCAGCAGGATAACCGCTTCCAGAAAAGCTTCAGTCCCTGCTCTCGAAGGCCTAGAAATCTTCCAGTGATCAGTTCAAAAACCGCCCACCACTCCCAATCAAGAACTCTTTTGCTCAAAGCACTACTCAAGCTATCCAACCTAACTGCCCTCAAATGTTGAGTTTCCAGAAGAGCTTCCTTTTGCGTCGCCATTCGTTTTCCCGACTCACAATCGTTCGATCGCCATTTTCAAGAATGCCTGGCGAAGCATCTCTCTGTTTTCAAAAAATGCCCGAGGCTCGCTCCCGTCCCACTGTACTTTATTCAACGACGCCTGATTTATTAAACAAGAAGCACTCTCTATTTACCTTTTTAAGCGGTGCGGCTTTTTTTAAATCGTGGAACGAGTGTTGGAGGGGTGTTCTTTAAAAAGAGTGGTGCTTTCCCGGGCATCGGCCATCCATAGCCTTGCACTTCCGCTCGCCATCCATGGCTGAAGTGACTGCCCGGGAAACCACCACTCTTTTTAAAGAACACCCCTCCAATCTTCGATTCTCATTTCGTGTGGGAAAAGACGGAAAAACACATGTAATGGAAAACAAAGAAGGTGGCTTTCATTTCGACTCCCCGTTCTCCATTCAGAGCGTGCCGACGGATTCAACTTGGGGTTTGGGACAAGGATGTTGCTCGCGGGCAGTCCCACTTCAGGCATGGATGCCGAGCGGAAGTGCAACGACGAGGACAGGAGTCCGAGGCGTGTGGTGCGAAGCACGCCGGAGCGGGAAGCGTAGGCGAACAGGTTGGATGGCCGGTGCCCGTGAGCAACATCCTTGTCCCAAACCCCGAGTTGCCTCCCCTGAAAAAACTTCATCCCGGCCTTATCGACGTGAGACTGGAAATGAAAAAGACCGCGGAGCGCCTATTCCTGCTTAGCTCCGCGGTCCAAACTTTAAGAACGCTAAAAAATCATTCTCTTGGTCGCTCAAGTCGCTTCATCTCGAGAAAAGCGACGATCTTCGAAGTCTGCTTTCGCTGAACGAGTTCCTTCGGCGAATTTCCACCAAGCGCTGCAATCTGAAGCTTGTACCAGCTCAGACACTTCAATTCCTTCCATTGGAAACATTCCATCGCAAGCGCGACGACCTCTTCCTTGGTCAGATCATCCCGGGCTTTCACCGGTTGTTCATACTGTTCGGCTTTGGGTTCGGCGAATTTCAACTTCATCTGAGAAGCTCCTTCACTTTTTCAGGCGGTCTTGCAACCAATGCCCGCACACCATCTGATACGATCGGACGCTCGATCAGGATCGGGTTTTCACAAAGAGTTTTGATCCATTCGGAACGGGAAAGTTTCTTTCCTTCAAGGCCGAGTTCTTCGTAACGATCCTCACCCGTGCGAACAATGGATTCGGGTTCCTGATTCATCTTTTTAAGAAGTGCGTCCAGTTCGGATTCTTTTGGCGGCGTTTCCAGATAATGGATGATTTCAACAGTCTGCCCGGAGGCTTCGCTCCAGGACTTGACCAGATCAAGCGCACCGCGACTCTTGCTGCAATTGGAGTTGTGATAAATGGTAATCAAGAAACGGCCCTCCTTCTCCAGACTATCAGCTTGCCCGGGCTCGATCCATTCATTATCATTTTTAGAATGAAGAAAAGGTACTGGATCCCTGCCGCTATCCTCAGCGCCATTCTCCTGAAAGTCTTTTTCATGGACAGGCTTCACTCCGTCCACCTTGCCGATTCGAAACCTTCTCCTCATCCCACCGTGCTCGTGGTGGACATGCCTGTCGATCACCTGATCCTGCGGGAAACGCTTCCCGACCTTCAAATCGAGATCGCCCCGCAGAGCCGGGCCGTCTTGCCGATGGATCAGAAAACCTGTGCGTCTGATCTGGAACTACTGGAAAAATCGGATCAACGAACAGCAACCTCTCTTTCCCCAAGCGACATTACCCGGATAAAAAAGATCGCAATTCAAACCCATGGCTATCATATTCTGGGACTGGTGAGCCGCCTGCCACAATCCGGGAAACTGATTCATCTCGGATTATCACCGGCTCCTGAAAACGGCATTCGCGATGTCGAGTCTTATATCCAATCCGCGATCACCGAAGACATGACCCGACTTAGAGAGGCACTCAAGCAATACCAACCCGCTCTCGTTCAATTGGCAAGCAGCGACACGTTCGAAGAAAACGAACAAGACCTGATCCTGGGTGGACACGCCTCTCCCGACGCCAGGCGGGATGCTAGACGAATCATGGCTGCCTGGAAACAAGAGTGGGAACGAATCCTTCATGACTTTCCAGACACAATTTTTGTCGTCGCGGCCGGAAACGGCGGAATCGATGGCATCGGAGATCAGATCATCCCAGGCAATCCGGACAGCCCGCTGCCTGCATCCATTCCGGCGAAAAACATGATCCGCGTGAGCGCCTCATCCAAGGACGGCTGTCTCGCCGGATTTTCCAATACCGGATCCGACGTCGCAACAGATGGCGTTGAAATTCTTTCAGCGACCGGCTGCAAGGACAAATCCACCGCGCACTTCAGTGGCACCTCCCAGGCTTCGGCTCTTTTCACCCGTTATCTTGCTACAGGATTCGACGCCGGAGCTTCCCTGCAGGAACTGGTTTCGAAGCTGAAGAAGACTCCCTGCATCCGGGACAAGGTCCGTTTCGGCGGGATTCCTCGTTGATTTGTCTCCGAATCTGAAAGATTCTATACCGGCAATGCAAATGAATCCCCTCTCCATCTCAAGACTCATCTTCGATACCATCCCCCAGCTCTACGAAGCGAAGGAAGGAAAACATCCGGTTGATTTGAAGCTAAAGGGAGAGACCACCCGGGTTTATTCGCTCGTTCCGCTTTCAAAAGATCTTCAGCGTTATCTCGAAGAAGCCACTCGCATTTGGGAAGATCTCCGACCGATGACCGAAGGAGACATCACCCAGATCATTGAACGGGAATGGATTCAGCAGAAATTTGTTGTAACCTGGCTTGAATCGCAGACGAAGATCAAGTCCTGGGGCAGGATTCTCGATTACTCAAGACGTCTGAGCCGTCGACTGACCGAGCAGGAGCTGCACGCAAAAACACTCGTCATCGAACCGGGCATCGAACCCATCGAAGACATCAAACTGAATGATGAGGATTTTTTCAAAGTGTTCGACTGGCTTGGAAGCACGGATCACACCTACTTCCGGGTGGATGAAAATCTGAACATCCGCTCCTATGAAGCCATTCCAGCGATCGACTCCCAGGCCAAAGACGGCTTTCGTTTTTATCCCCACTTTCTCCAGCCCGTGATCCAGAGCTTGAAATCAGACGATTCCATCGTTGTTCACATTTCCGAACACGCAGGGATCATGATCGCAAACCGGGATGGGCTGATCGCATCCAAGCGCGCGCTTGATTCATGGACCATCTACGACATCGACCATGTTCTCGAATCCGTCGCTGAAGTCGTGAAACCAAAACTCGCAAGCAATCACTGCAAGGCAAAACCCACCAACGTCGCTTGCAGTCTGTTTCAAATTTTGTTCGACATCATTCACAAACGCCACGGTGGTCTGGTGATTCTCGACAAACACGAAAACCTCGCGCGCTATGTGATCAAGGGAATTGAAAAGTCGACGGACTCGCCGATGCGCCTACTCTTCAACCACGCGCCTTCAAATGAACTTCTCTACTCGGTAGCCGAAGTGAGAAAACTCGTGGAGTTGTCGTCGGTCGATGGCGCCGTCATTCTCGATCTTCATGGAAACCTTCTACAGTTTGGCTCCATGATCATGGCCCATCCTGATTCCCCGAACCGTTTCGGCACACGCGAAGCTGCGGGCTATTCCGCCGCAAGGTACGGAGCGACAGCTTTCAAGATCAGCACCGATGGCGAAATGAGTCTCTTCTTCACCACTCCGGAAATGACCGGAGATGACGTGCATCGCTTTGATTTCCGTTAACAAGCTTTTTTCTTTTCCTGCCATTCCAACGTGGACGCGAATGAATCCTGCTGTATCAAAAGCTTCGCTCCCCGCAGGCTTCCGAGCCAGGATGGCGAAAGGAATATAGCCCATGGATGGGCGGCCAAGGGGAGCGAAGCTTTTGATACAGCAGGACTCACCCCCGACCAATGTAAAAAAAACGGGAACCTGAATCAGGCCCCCGTTTCCTCTTTTCAAATTTTTACGAACTACCTAGTAACGATAGTACTCAGGCTTGTAAGGACCTTCAGCTTTCACGCCGAGGTACTCGGATTGATCCGGAGTGAGTACATCCAGTTCCACACCGACTTTCGCCAGGTGAAGACGAGCAACCTTCTCATCGAGGTGCTTCGGAAGCATGTATACTTTTTTCTCGTACTTGGAAGTGTTCACCCAGAGTTCGATCTGAGCGAGGGTCTGGTTCGTGAAGGAGTTTGACATCACGAAGCTCGGGTGACCGGTCGCGCAGCCAAGGTTCACGAGGCGGCCTTCAGCAAGGATGATCACCTGCTTGCCACCTTCCAAGGTGTAAAGATCAACTTGTGGTTTGATTGTGTTTTTGGTGTGGCCGTATTTTTTGTTCAACCAAGCCATGTCGATCTCGATGTCGAAGTGACCGATGTTACAAACAATCGCTTTATCCTTGAGGGCGAGGAAGTGGCGGTCTTTCACGATGCCTTTGCAACCAGTGGTGGTCACAACGATATCCGCTTCCTTGATCGCGTCATCCATTTTCTTCACTTCGTAACCTTCCATCGCCGCTTGAAGCGCGCAGATTGGATCGATTTCAGTCACGATCACGCGTGCACCTGCACCGCGGAGGGATTCAGCAGAACCTTTACCGACGTCACCGAAACCGGCAACCACGGCAACTTTACCTGCGATCATCACGTCAGTCGCGCGACGGATTGCATCCACACAAGACTCACGGCAACCGTATTTGTTGTCGAATTTGGATTTGGTCACGGAATCGTTCACGTTGATGCATGGAACCGGGAGTTTGCCCAGTTTCTCAAGCTCGTTCAAACGGTGAACGCCAGTGGTGGTTTCTTCAGAGATCCCGCGGATGCCTTTGTAAAGCTCCGGGTATTTCGTCATCACCATGCCGGTGAGGTCACCGCCGTCATCGAGGATCATGTTGAGTGGAGTTTTTTCAGCACCGAAGTGGATGGTCTCATCGATACACCAGTTGAACTCTTCTTCGGTCATGCCTTTCCATGCATAAACCGGGATGCCCGCTGCTGCCATTGCCGCAGCTGCATGATCCTGAGTGGAGAAAATGTTACAAGAAGACCAGGTAACGTCCGCACCGAGTTCCACGAGAGTCTCGATCAGAACTGCGGTCTGAATCGTCATGTGAAGGCAGCCTGCGATGCGCGCGCCTTTCAAAGGTTTGGATTTTCCGTACTCGGCACGAAGAGCCATGAGGCCTGGCATTTCCGCTTCCGCGAGGTGAATTTCTTTACGTCCCCATTCAGCGAGGGTGATGTCGCGAACTTGATACTTTAGACGGCTGGAGTTTGGATAGGTTCCGGTAGAAAATCCTGATTTCATTTTGATACCCTTTTCGATGGTTTGAATATCTGTTTGATGTACCACCGAAAATCCAAGGATTCAAGAAAAGGCCGCCGGAAATGGTCAATTTTTCCTCCAAGCACGTTTAAATGCGAAACCATCGGATTCTACCGGGTTTCAAGCTCTGCACCAAGCGAACATGCACCCTCGCTGCGGGCTGAAAAACGGGCCAACCCCGTCATCCTTTGAAGAAGCTGTTTCCAGTCAAATTCGGACTCCCATTCCCTGATTGAAAAGGAAAAGAGTTCCATCCGTGGAAAACGTGCGTGCCTTCCAGCTCGCCCTGTCTTCCCTATCGTGGAAGTCTCTGTCCGACCGGACCCTCTTCTATCTCGGATTGGAAGTTGGTCCAGTATCACTCGTTCCCGCCGGCGGATTCGGTATCGACCGCTGAGTTTGCGGCGCCTTCTGCGGCGGCTTCACCGGAGCCGTGGTGTCATCATAGGTTCCCGAAGTCGTACCGATGTTATCGCCCGTACCGCCCGGTCCTGTACCGAGGTTCGTGTCAAGGTGGCTGCGGCCCGTATCCATTCCCCGATTCGTCGGTGTGTAGGTACTATTCGCATGGTCGGAATCAATTCCCGTACCTGTTCCGGCCCCCGATCCACTCGAGCTGCCGGTGCCTTCGCCCGTGCCGGTTTGAGTTCCGCTCCCCCACATCTGCCCGTAGGATTGCGCAGCTCCCAGAAGTGCGAAGACCGCGATTGCTGAGAACAATTTCTGCCTTTTCATAATGAAGTCTCCTCGTTCATGAAGTCGCAAAACATGCGCCAATGCTTCGCATCCTCAAAGCTTCAAAAATGCGTCTAACACTTCATTCTGCCCCAGTCCGGGACTTTCGGGAGTGGTACGGAGATTGCTCTTCCAGAAAGGAACAAAGTTCACGCAACGACAAGGAGTTTGTAATGAATCACTCGTACCACGGAAGAGAACGTTCTGACAGTAACCTGAGAAGCCGCTTCGAAGACTTCATCCAGGATGAAAAAAAGGCGCTCAAATCCCGCGCCCGTAACCTCGATGAATCCGAAATCAAACAGATCGGCAACAAAGCGATCGCCTTCGTGAAGGAAAATCCGGACGTCGTTCTCGGCGCCCTCATCGCAGTCGGTGCTGCAAGTTTCACCGCGATCAAAATTCTGGCCCTCAGTGATCGCAACGAACCGTTCTTCAAACACTGATTTTTAAAAGTGACCGTAAACCGAAACCAAAACAAGGAGAGAAAACATGAGCAATCCTCAAATTCAAGGAAACTGGAACGAACTCAAAGGCAAAATCAAAACCAAATGGGCGAAACTTACTGATGATGATCTGAAAGGTGCTGAAGGAAACTTCGACCAACTCCACGGTAAAATTCAGAAGCTTTATGGCCACTCCAAAGAGAAAGCTACTCAGGAAATTGAAGAGTTCAAAAAACAACACTTCAACAAAAGCCCATCCAGTTCCAACCAGAACGCCAACCTTAAGCAGTAGTATCGTTTAAGTTTGACTACAGAGAGCGCAGGAAGGGAGTCGCACCCGACCTGCGCTCTTTGCGTTTAATCAGTCACTGGAGGGTTTCTTGTCCGCTCCGTTATAAGGATTGTCACTCGGATCGGTTTTCTTGAACATGGCCTTATCGTCATAAGGTGTTTCAGAAGGAGGCGGCCCTCCCACGGTTGGCTCATGCGGAGTCGGAGTCACCATCATCACCTCATCCACCGGTGCCGTGCCTTCGGCGTTTCTCGCAACCACCACCTGCCCGTTAGTTCCTGCAAGCGAGAGATTTGAAATTTTGGATCGTGCCGCCTCGACACTGATGAGCGCTAGAAACAGAAACAAAAAAAACTTTTTCATAGATGCTCCCACCCTTGTAGAAGCAAGAGTTCTGCCACGCCGCCCTCTCGAGGTGCCCCATACCCCTTCAGTCCTGGCCTCGTTCATGCAGAGTTGTCTTCCACAGGACCTTCGTTCCTGAACAGGAGTTTTCATGATTTTCCCACTGTTGCTGACTCTCTGGAATCCTCAGGGATTCGCCCTTCCCGAACCGAAAGACCTGCCTGAAGAAACCCCGCTCCACCAAAGTAGAAACGACGTGGCGTGGACGAAACGGATCCGCAAGACGATTGCGAAGGATCCCGACCTTTCGAGTGACGCCCGCAATGTGAAGATTTTCATCAATGGCGGAATGGTCACGCTTCAAGGCTCCGTCCGCTCTGAAAAGGAAAAACAACAGGTGGCCGAACTCACCGAACGGGTGGTGAACCGCAAATCCATCCTCAACGAACTCACCATCGGAGGAACCCCATGACCCGAAAAGATGCCAGCATTGCAATTTTTGGAATCTACGACACTCAAAACGAGCTCGACCGGGCGATCTACAAACTGAAGATCGCGGGTTTTCAAAACGGAGACATTTCGGTTTTGATCCCGGATCCGGATGAGGCCCGCAAAATCGTTCATGAGCGGGCGACCAAGGCCCCGGAAGGCGCAACGACAGGAGCAACCAGTGGAGCGATCCTGGGCGGAGGCTTGGGCTGGTTGGTTGGAATCGGTGCACTGGCCATCCCTGGAATCGGCCCCTTCGTCGCCGCAGGCCCCATCATCGCAGCGCTTGCCGGTGCGGGGGTCGGAGGTGCCGTAGGTGGAATCGCGGGAGCCATGATTGGCTTTGGCATCCCGGAATACGAAGCAAAACGCTACGAGCATCTGGTTAAATCCGGCGGATTCCTGCTCTCGGTTCACGTGGGCGATGAAAGCCTCGCAAGAAAAGCGAAGGCGATTCTCCGGGAATCCGGCGCAAAAGACATTGCTTCCACGCATGAGGTAAAAGAAGGGATTTCAAGTGGCCTCCGGATCACCCGGGATTTGAATGTTCGCGAAACAGACGAAAAAGACGTATTCAACGAAAAGAAATGATGGGTGCGGCAGCCTCGACCCACGGCTTTTCGGACCCACCTCCAGCCTTGAATTCATCCTGGAAAATACATCAAAGACGTTAAAATTCTGACGGACAAAACCCATCCGTTTGTTAAAAAACAAGATTCGCGTTTCTGACAGTGGGAAGAATTTGCCAAGCCGGAAAAAATTCAGCTATAATTTACCTAGATCATGGAAGTCACTGAAAAGACCAATGCATCGGGGCATAAAGTTTACGAATTATCCGGCGTAATCGATGAAACTGTGGATTTCACCACGTTGAACGGTGCGGAAAGTTTAAATACATTCCGCGTCGATCTCTATGGGATCAAACGCATCAATTCAGTCGGGATCAAAAAATGGATGATCTGGTTCGACGGTCTCGCGAAAAAGAAAGTCCGCTTCTACTTCGACCGGGTTTCTCCCGCAGTCGTTGAGCAGATGGGTAATATTTCCAACTTCAGGAATGGTGGCGAAGTCACCTCCGTCGTCCTTCCTTTCCAATGCCGGGCCTGCAAAAACCCGAGCTCTTTCGTAAAAACCAAAGACGAACTGAGCGGAGTCGATCTCGAAAAAACCGGCTGGTCCTGCACTCACTGCGGGAAAGCGGAACTTGAATTCGACGACCTCGCGGACGAATATTTAAGCTTCTGGGGGATATAAAGACGATGAAAAAAGGCTTTTACTACCCAGCAGCCTTTTTACTCCTCCTCTCCACGGCAAATGCTTCCGAACTTCAGGATGTGCATGTTCAGAAGATTACCGGCAAGGGAAACATTCACGAATTTCAACCCGAAGTCTCTCCGGAAAAGAACTGCGACCGGGTCCTGTTCACTGATCCGGACCTTGTAGCCAGCAAATATCAATTCGTTCTCGTAAAAGGAACCGCACAGATCACCCGTAACAAAAATACGGTGGTGGTGTGCATGGAATCCGATTCAGCGATCTTCGAAGCAAAACTCAGCGGCGGAACCGTCTTCCACTACGCAATTCAGGGAAAACACATGGAGAACGGGGTTGCGGTTCAAACCGAAGAACCATCCGCTCCGGCTCCCCGTTACGCCCGCTGGGGAGAGCTCCCCGGCTTCGCAAGCTTTCGAATCATGTTTGGTCCGACCTGGCAGCATTACGAAAACCATTACGATCCATCCTTCACCGGCCTCCAGTCTGTCTGGAGCGGATTCCAGACCCGTATCATGGCTGAAGGACGCCTTCCGGTCATCTTTCTCGGACCGGCCATCCTGCACGCCACCTTCACCCTGGATTTCCTGAACTCAAACCTTTCCGTCCGTTCGCAACCGATTCTGACCTATCAGAGACGCATTGCTGGAAACCGCGATCACGACTGGATGCTCGGACTCGGTGCAAACGGGATCTTCATGTCCGGAACCCAGCCTTACGGAATCCAGAGCAGTGTTTCCCCCGTACTGGAAGTGGAATACAACACCCGCAATTCTTTCGGTGTTTCCGCTTATTACTCCCCGTTTCTAGGAAGAACAATCGAACTCTCAAGCGCCGAATACAACGTGATTGTGAGCTACCCGGTTAAAATCTTCAAGCATACGACCCGTCTCGCACTTCAATACCAGACTCTTAACATTTCATCGGCGGTCTCGACACAGGACGTGGCATTCAGTAACTACGGTTTTGCAGCGTTGATCGGATTCAACTTCGGAGAAAACCAGTGAAACATATTTCTTCAAAACTGATCCTTCTCACCATCTCCCTCACTGTCGGACTTCTTCTCACGACCGCCATCCTCTCCTTCTCGATCCTGAAAAAGGAAAGCCGTTCCTACACCTTCCAGGGACAGCTTCTGAAGGCACAACTCTTTTCTGAAAACCTGAAGAGCGAACTGATCCGCACAAACGAGATCACCACCGGCCTCTTCAATCTGAATCCGTTTTCCAAACAGATCAATCAAGACCTCGCAAACTACTACACCATCCAGAAGAACCTCTTTGAAGGACTTGAAGGGGTGGGCATCCGCCTCGAGGGCAATGCAACCACTCCTCCTCAATGGATCGAGTACCCGGAACGCAGCGTTTCTTCCGTGGCTCTTCCCATGAATGCGGTGGAAAGGACTTTCGTTCCAGCTGAACGCGGCGGTACCGACTTCGTAGCCTTTGTCCCGGGCAGAAACGGATCCGTTGCGATCCGCCTCGACCTGAAGAAACAACTCTGGCGTTGTGTCGGCACCAACATGGTGATCTACGACGGTGCTGGGAAACCAATTTTTTACTGTAATCCCAACGCCAAGGCGCTTTTCGAAAAAGCCGGCCCTGCAATCAAAGAAATTTACGGTCTCTCCCTCGAATCCGGAACGCTTGAACGCAAGTTCGGCGACGATTCCCTTCTTCTCACTTACGCGGACTTCCTGAACTTCGGAAAAGTGATCTCTGCGACCACTGCAAATGCCGCTTACCGTCCGGCTTATTCGCTCGCGGCGCGCGTCGTTCTCCTGATCCTCATGGCAATCGGAGCAGTGATCGTGATCTCGATCCTCGTCGGTAAGCGTCTGAGTAGTCCGATCGAACAGGTCACACTCGCGACTCAGAAAATCGCGCAGGGAGACTTCGATACGGCGATCAACATCGGCACCCGCGACGAAACCAAGACTCTCGCCACGTCGGTCGAGTCGATGGCCCAGAAGATCAAAAAACTCCTCCACACGGAGGTCGAAAAAGCCAAGCTCGACGCCCAGCTCGAAGTTGCCGGAACCGTTCAGCGCACGCTGATTCCTGACCGCAAGATTGATCTCGGAACCGTCCGGATCAACAGCTACTACCGTCCAGCCGATCAGTGCGGCGGCGACTGGTGGGGATACGTGATGAACGGACAAGGCAAGGTTGCCGTGATGATCGGTGACGTGAGTGGGCACGGATACGCTTCCGCCCTCCTCGTTGCGACCACCCGCGGTTTCCTCTCCATGCTTCAGGACCGGATCGAACGCGATCAGGGCCGCATGCCGCCTCCGGATGACATCCTTAAAAGTTTGAACGTGACCGTTTTCGATGCAACCCGTGGCGAACTCAACATGACCGCGATGTGCATGGTGCTTGACCTGAACACCGGTGAATACGAAGTCAGCAGCGCGGGTCACAACGCCGCTTACATCATCGATGCCTCGAACGAGATCTCGGTGATTCGCGCCGAAGGTTCCCGCCTCGGTGAAACTCAGATCCTCACCGAAGCCCTTCAAAAAGTCGAAGGCGTGCTCGCGGCTCACGGTAAAATCGTTCTCTATACCGACGGAATCCAGGACCTCGGTCCTGAAGATCACCCGCTCGGACGCAAAGGTTTCCGTACTTTCATCCAACATCACGTGGGTGCGAGCGCTGAAGATCTCGTACACGCAGTAGAAACAGAACTGTTCCCTCTCAATGAGGGTCGCCCACTTCAAGATGACTTGACCTTCGTCGTCCTGGAAAGGAATGCATGACCTCATTTCGTAAATCGGAAAGAATCCTCCTCGGTTTAGGCACCCTGATTTTCATCTCGAGCCTGAGTCTTTATCTCTTTCAAGCAGACCGTCTTTCGGTCTTGTTTGGAGCACAGGCTACCGGAAGCCCGGAACCCGTCGGACGCATCAATTACAAGAAAAACATGGCGAGACGCCGCCTGCAGGACGGGAACGAGTTCCTTCCGGCGCAGGAACAGCAGACCATCTATTCAAACGATACGGTCATGACCGGCTCGGACAGTCAGCTCATTCTCACTTTGAATGACGGCAGTAAACTCGATCTCGGCCCGGATACCCTGGTTGAAATCAAGTTTCGCGATGCAGACGGTGGATTCGGTCAGAACGAATTCGTGGTTGACGTTAAAAAAGGTCACGTGAAGGCGAACGTTCTCGCGGGTAAAGTCTCCATGGTTCAAAATGGTGGTGAGGAACAGATTCTCACTCCGACTACGCCCTCACAGCCTCGTATCGTGATTCCGGAAACCGCTCCTGCTTCCACCAATCCGCTGGCTGGAACTCCAGGTGGCCAGAACGTTGCAATGGCAAACCGTGCTCCGCAAGCCCTCGCTCAGGGCTTCGACAATCATTGCTCGGTTCTCGGAACCAGCGTTCACAGCGTGAGTAAGAGCAAGAGCAAGAATTTCCTTCCAACCGTGGACATCGATGTCGGCTGTCAGCAGCCGGTTGATAATCAGGAAATCACCGTTGCAAATGGCTCAGGCGAAGTCGTTTTCAAACGCACTTTCAGCACGGACATGAACGGAAAGAAACGCTTCAGCTTCGAGGCGAAGGACGCCGGTGCCTATACCGTTACCATCCGCTCTTCCAACCAGAATCCACCTTCAATCGACGTTCCACAGGAATACAAGGATCTCTCCTTCTTCAATCCGGTTTTCGATTGCAACCAGAACCTTTACTTCCAGGCTCCGGACTCCATGAAAAACATGCATGGGATGCTCCGCTTGCTTGATGCGAAAAACAACTCGGTCTTGAGTGAAAAGCAGTGGGATGGAAATCCATTCCTCGAGGCGTCTCCTGAGAAGAGCGTTTCTCCGAAGTCACTCGCGCTCGTGTTCGAGCTCGAAAACCACTATCGTCTCGTCTCAAAAACGATCGACGTGAAGGGCTGGAGAGTTTGCGCGATTCAGACCAAGTATCCGGTCAATCATTCCGACATGTCCCTTGCTGACGCAAAGAAAACCATCTTCACCTGGTCTTTGGAACAGGGCGAGACTTACACTTTCCGCCTCTCCCGCGATGCTGAGTTCAGTGACGTCATCCGTACGGAAGACACGAAGCTGAACTTCATCGAGATCGACATCGATTCTCCGGGCAAGTACTTCTGGGATGTTAAAGCTGGAAACGGCCACAGCTCCGAAGTTTCAGACTTCGAAGTTCATTAATCAAATCCACTCGATTTGAAGGGTCTGTGATCCGCCCTCATAAGATACTCTGAGGCGTTTGTGCGCCTTTGAACACGGAACAAACGCGTGTTTCCAATGAGTGAAGGCGTCCGAATAATGCGTGCTCAAGATCAGCTCTGGATCCATCTGGGCTTCGAAATAAAGGTGGATTGCGTCCGCACCCTCCGGAACCTCGATCTCTTTTCTAAAGTCAGGCTTTTCGGTCACTCCGAGCTGGTAATCCGCAAGGAGAACACGGGATCCTGCAATTTCACTCTCGGGTATGAAACCAAAGCGGATCACCTCACTCCATTTCTGTTCCAGCACGGGCTTGATCGCCGAGTACTGGAAGGTATCGAAGGATGCACTTTCAAAATCGCGGTAAAATTCGGCTTCAAGGCGCTTAAGCTTCTTGGAACTCACAGGCTCGGCATAAACCCGGAGATCAGATGGAATGATTTTCGAAAGCTTCGGATGGCGTTGCTTGAAATCGTGACAGATCTCGACCGTGTGCTCTTCGGGCCCGATGGCACCAATGGTTTCAGTCACGAGGACATCGGGTGAAGGTTCAACCGTAATTCCGTAAGACTGGCCGCGCAGGACCTTTACGTGGGTGTAACCCGCCCCTTTAAACATTTGTTCCGCGATCTTTGCGGTTACTTCCGAATACTCGATTGCAAAGACGGGTGCCTTGGTCACGGATGCGGCAAAGGCCGCAAGGATTCCAGTTCCGGTTCCGATCTCGGTCACGACATCGCCTGGCTTCACGACACGGGTGACTGCCTGCTTGAAAGCTTCGAGTCGCACTTGGTCCTGAAGCATGACCGCATGATCGTCTGCTGAGAAATCAAAAACGGGATTGGTTTTTTCGCGATCCACCGGATTTGACATCATTGCCCCGCGGTCAGTTGTTTCCACTCGTTGTCGAGTGCATCGATCTCGTTGCCGAGCGTCTTCAAGGTGTTGAGTTCCTCTGAATTCAGCCCAGCCTTTTTGATCTTCTCCCGGATCGTGTTCACGATCTTCATTTTGGCGTCGATCTCCTGATCGATCTTCTTCAACTGCGCCTGAACGCCTGCGTCGGTGATGGTATCCGGGATTTTTCTCATGGGGTCACTCTACTGGAGGGGCTGCGCTTTCGCAACATTGTCGTCAGAAACCCGGTCGATCATCTTGTTCAGGGGATCAATTCCCGCCTGTTTTGGTACCTCGCCCACGATGACCTCCACGGTGTTCTTTCCGCTCTTGAAATCGTGTTTTTTCAGGTAAATCAACTCCCCCTTCAGATTATAAACCCCGACGTCGAGCCCTTCATGCATGCCCACCTCGGTCTCTTTGCCCAAACCATCGGTTCTGTACTTCCGACTCTCACCCTTGATGGTCACCCGGTATTGGTTGCCCTCTTTCCGGTAAGTGACCGATTCGGTCCGGTTGTCGTAGAACGTGATGTCTTCAAAGAGATCCGGGATCAGATAAGCCAGTTCCGAAGGCGCTGCTTTCCGAAGGCGGTCCACGAGATCGATCGAAGTCGGGAACGCAGGCCCCTTGAAGGCGTAATCCTGAAGGAACTGCTTCAGGACGCCATTTACAAGCTTCTCTCCGAGAAAATCCTGGAGCGCCATGAAAACGAGACTTCCCTTGTTGTAATGGATGTACGTCTGGCCCTCGTTCAATTCGAGCGGGAGCTCCTGCTTCGTCTCACGCGAACGGCCCGCCAGGTAGCGATCGAGAATGTATTTGTAGAACTTCTTCATCTGTTTCGGACCGTATTCTTTTTCCTGAACCCGAAGTGCCGAATACTCGGCCAGTGATTCGGAGAGCATGGTCGACCCTTGAACATCTGCTCCCACCACTTGATGCCCCCACCATTGGTGCGCGAGCTCATGAGACGTGATGTAGAACGGATAATCGATGCTTTCCGGATCGGAAGAATTCACCTTCGCGATGAAACCGACGCTTTCGGAGTAAGGCACCGTGTTCGGGAAAGACTGGGCGAAACTCTCGTAGCGTGGGAACTCAAGAATACGGAACTGCCTGAACTGATAAGGAGTGAAGTTCGTCGAATAGTAGTCGAGGGACCGCTTCACCGACTCGATCATTCTGGCGTTGTTCGTGCCATGGCCTGGATGCGAGTAGATTTCGATCTTCACTCCATTCCATTCATCCCGTATCACCTGGTAGCGCGCAGAAAGAATGGAGTAGAAGTTCAGGATCGGACGATCCATTTTGTAACGGAAAACCCGCCTTCCATCCACCAGGCTCTCGCTTTCAAGGTAGCCGGGTGCGACGGCGATCTGATCCGGCGCAGTCCGGACAGTCGCTTCAAATTCGATCCAGTTTCCATCCCGGTTAAGATAGGAATGCTGATACGAATCCTTATCGTGGATACTGTGCATCCGGGGACGATCCCCGAGATCATACTTCCGCCGGGTCTTGTTCTCCGAAATCTCGCGCTCACGGGAATAACCGATTTTCGGTCCCATTGCGAAGTTGTTGATGAAAGTTCCGTTCTGAACGACCTCTTTTGAAAAATCGTCGTTGGTGAATCCTCTGGGCTCAATCCGGCTCACATAATCGAGATCAATCTTCTCTTTGGGCTGAAGCGGCGTTGCAAGCTTGAAGATCCGCGTACGAAGCCGTTTGTTCTCTTCCGTCAGAGTGGCGGGTTTTGACCAGATCAGGGAATCGAGCTTTAGATCCTCATTTTCATTCGAAATCAGGATCTTTTCCACCGGTGTATTGCTTTGGTTCTGAAGCGTGAGTTTGCCCTTCACGACGAGCTTCTGATGCTCGGGCCAGAGATCGGCATCGAGCTTCACTGCAATGGTCGTGGGCTGCGGAAGCGTTTCAAAAGACTTATACGCCCGTTCGTAATCCACCCGACGTTGTTCACTCTCCCGCTGGGTGACATACGGATTCAGAACGTTGGTGTTGTAATAGATGAAGGCCCCCATGAGGACAAATCCGGTTCCGGAGAAAAGAAGAAGATTCCGGTGAACGGGGCGAAGCCTGCGTTTCATCTCATCCCAGTTCTGTTTAAAGCTCTGCTCAACTCCCCTTCGCCAGAAAAGCACAGTCAGGACGGAAAGGCCGAGGAAGAGGAAGCTCCAATAAACTGCGACTGAGAAAAAGCGGTAAAAAGAAGTCCCGAATCCGTTCATGTCGGAATACTCGGCGAACGGTGTTTCCCCGATCAGATACAAATGATGATCGAGTCCAAGCCCTGGAAGCCAGATCATCATCACGTAATAGAAGATCAGGATCGAGTGGCCGACGTACTTGTTTTTCGAAAGGGTCTGGATGAAAAGTGCGAGGACGCAAACGAACATCCGGGCCGGGAGGTGATAAACTAGGAGGCTTTCGAAATAAACCCCGAGTTCGTAGTGATGATACCCCTTGAATGTCTGAATCAGAATGCTGCAGACAAAGATCACGAAAAGCAGAAAAAACTGGAGCAGAACCAGCGAAAGAAGCTTCGAGATATAAAGATGGAAGTTTGAAATCGGCTTTGAATCCACGAGTTCGTAGAAGTGCCGTTCCTTGTCCTTCCAGACGAGATCTCCCGCATAGAACGTGGTCAGGATCATGACAAACAGTCCGAAATTTCCGCC
>OUNO010015666.1_pt1 | contig 22398 bp, 16 predicted proteins | sample 1779811 | NCBI WGS metagenome assembly OUNO01 (sample SAMEA3914804, study PRJEB12502) | metagenome | biome: forest; material: soil | place: Canada | collected 2010-06-25 | depth 0.3 m | reverse complement strand
GCCGAGCGCGCGCTGAAGAAGATTTTGGAGAGCTCGCAGAAGAGCACCAACATGGTGCGCGCCATCGCTCGCGCCACGGTCGAGCAGGCCAAGGGCTCGAAGCAAGTCACCGACGCCATCGGCCGCATCGCCGCCACCGTGCAGCAGATCGCCGCCGCCACCGCGCAGCAAGCGCGCGGCTCCGAGCTGATCATGAAGAGCGGCGAAAAGATGCGCACCATCTCGCAACAGGTGGAGCGCTCGAGCCAGGAACAATCGCGCGGCAGCCGCCAAATCACGCAATCGATCGAGACCATCAACAACCTGGTCAACCAACTCAACACCGCCCACCGCTCGCAAGCGCGAGGCTCGGAGCGCGCGCTCACCGCTGCGACACAGATCGAAGAGGCCGCGCGTCGCCAGGATACGGCGTTGCGTGATCTGATCAGCAGCACCGAGCGGATGAAGAAGTCGGTCGCGTAGCGCCTCTCGGCATCGCCCGTTGGGTTTGGCTCAAGGCTGAGGAGGGCGCAGCCGTTGCGCGGAGCGGCAGAGGGGCGGCTGACAATCTCGTCCGGGCGCGCTGTGCCGCCTTGTGCCGGCGGTACTCAGGGGACTCAGCGATGCCCGCTTTTTCAGCGATTCAGCGCCCTGACGACGGGCACGAAGCTTGCGTAGGGAGTGGCTCATGACAAGCAGCCGCGTTCCGTTGGTCTCGAGAACCGCTCTCTCTCGGCATGCCGGCGCATTGCGGCTGTCGCTACTCGTGTCGCTGGGACTGTCACCCCTCGCTTGCGCTGGCACGGCGATCAGCCCGACGGGCGGCGGAGGCGGCACGGGCGGGGCCGCCCCAACAGATGGTGGCAGCGCGCACTGCGACCGGCCTGTGATCGACCCAATCAGCAAGCTCGTTACCTGCGCGAGTGGCGTCGTGCATCGCGCGGAGTCGCATGAGTGCTTCGGGATCGCCGGAGCAAGCGCTGGAGGGTCCCCAGGCTCCATGCCCGTCCCGGATAGATGCACGAACGATGCCGAGTGTGCCGGGCTCCGGCTCGGCTTCTGCCACTCGCTCCCTCCCCAAAAGCCGAGCTGTGAGTCGGGCTGCACGCAAGACAGCGACTGCCCCTCGGGCATCTGTGTGTGCGATGGCTCGGCAAGCGCTGGAAAGTGCGCACCGCTCTCCACGAGCCCGTCCGCTTGCCGAGTGGACCGGGATTGCAGCGCCGGATCGCTGTGTGCTTTGGCACCGCACGTCTGCGGCGACAGTACCTTCGAATGCACGACAGCCGCCGACGAATGCCATGCGGACACCGATTGCACCGCCCAGGGCCGTTGCAGCTTCGAGACTGACCACCTCGCGTGCGTGTTTTCTGTGTGTGGGCGCCCCTTCCTGGTCAATGAAACCGCGCGCCTCGCGGCAGTGAGCCAGCGCCGCGACTGGCTCACTGCCGAGCCGAAGCCCGACCTCACCGCTCTGACCGCGCTCGAGCGGGCGGAGCGCGCTGGCCATTGGGCGCGCCTCGGACAGATGGAGCACGCTTCCATCGCCGCTTTTGCGCGCTTCAATTTGCAATTGCTGTCGCTCGGCGCACCCGCCGATCTGATCGAAGCCTGTAACCGGGCGTTGGTCGACGAAACCAGGCACACGCGTGTTTGCTTCGCGTTCGCCAGCCACTATGCCGGCACTGCCCTCGGCCCCAGCAAGCTCGAAGTGCGCGATGGCTTCGAGGACATGAGCCTCGTCGCGGTCATGAAGCTCGTGCTGCGGGAAGGTTGCCTGGGCGAAACCGTGGCCGCGTTGGAAGCGCTCGAAGACGCTGAAAAAGCGACCGATCCGGTCGTTCGCGGCGCACTGCAGGGCATCGCGCGCGACGAGCAGAGCCACGCCGAGCTCGCATTCCATTTCATGAGCTGGGCGCTGACGCAATCCTCGAATGAGCTACGCGCCGAGATGGCGCGCGAAAGCGAGCTGCGAATCGCCGCCTTCGAACGGGCGGCCAGCGACGTTCAGCTCGTCGCAGCACGCGCGGTCGTGCGGCCGCTGGTCGAGGCGCTGTTCGCGGGCCCCACGGGTGACGCGCTCAATGGCCGCCGCACGGTGTCGAGCCCGACGTAACCGTTTCCGAGGTTGGCTCGAGGCGCGGGGACCACGCGGCCGTCGCTCTGCTCGACGCACGCCGAGCGCTGCGTCGGTCACCGCTGCCAGAGTGCGCCGAGCGGGAATTCGATGGCTTCGAATGGCTGCAGGCGCACCGCAGCGTCGCCTACGGCCGTGTCGATGATGCGGTAGGTTGACCCGTCGAGCTCGAGCACCTCGACCAGCTGCTCGAGCGGTTCGACGAACCAGAGGAAGCCGACGCCGTGATCCGCGTACACGCGCAGTTTTTGGCCGCGATCGAGGGCGCGCGTCGACGGCGAAAGCACCTCGCACACCCAGTCCGGGGCGAGCTCCAAATAGGGGGCGAGCGGCACCTCCGGCAGCCGCTCACGTCGCCACCCGCCCAGATCGGGCACGACGATGTGCTCACCCAGGTGAAGCTCGGGCTCGTCGAGAATCATCCAACCGCCTGGCCCTCCGCGGCCGCGCTTGAACGGCGGGCCCAGCTCCTCTCCAACGGCCGACGCGGCCAGAGCGTGTGGGGTCGCCGGTCGAGGGCTTTGGTACAGCGTGCCAAACACGACCTCTGCGACCACGTGATCGGGCGAGCTCAGTACGTCTTCGTAGCTTGCTCGGCGGGCGGCTGGCTCAGCCATGGCGTGGATTGTAGCAGGACTTCCGCGGCGCCGAAGGCTGAGTGCTCTGGACCGGAATGGGTGACCATCAAACAACCCTGCACTCTCGGTCGGGCCGTTGCCATATTCCTTGGCAAAACCAGCAGGCGGGAGCCGTGGGTCGGCCGCGAACGCTCAGCGCCCGCGGCACTGCGCGGAGCCGGGCGTGGTCGCGACGACGGAGTAATCGCCCACTTCGAGCTCGAAGGGCAGGGCAACGCGGCCGTCATACTTGCCGGCTTGATCGGTGGCGAGCGCACCGAGCCAATGTTGGGCGCCGGTTTTGTCGCGCAGGGCGATGTCGACGCGTGAGAACGCGCACACGTCGTGGTCGGTGCGCGCGATGCCCACGACGTGGTAGCGCGCGCCGCGGCGCAGCTCGTGGTCGTCGCTGTTCACGGAGACGTCGTTTTGGGCGTGCTCGTCGTCACGCGGCGTGGGCGGCTCGGGTGCACCGGAAGCCGAGGGCACGACGGCACGCGGCGTGCGCGTCGGGGGCGCGCCGCTGGCGCCGGGCGCGGGGGTGCCGGAGCGTGAGCCGCCGCCGCTCGATGACGCTTCTTGGGTGAGCGCTTCGCCGGCCTCGCTGCCGGGAGGCCACTGATACGGATCGGCGGGCGGCTGATGCTGGTGCTCGCTCGAATGCTGCTCGTAGTCGAGGTGGCTCGCGGCCCCGCCCAAGTCGACGCGATGCCACTGCAGTCCGTCGAACACTTCCACCCAAGCGTGCGCTTCGTTGCGCACCAGGCGAGCCGGCACACCGAGCGCGAGCGCCGTGACCTCGAACGCATAAGCGCGGTGCCGACACACGCCCTTCTTCGACAGCGCGAGCTCCGAGTACAGCGCGCTCCCCGAGGAAGCGTGCGGCGCGTCATCCGAGGGCGCAAAGGTGCGGAAATAGTTGACCAGCGCGCGCACCGCGTCGCGCGGGCGCTGCGCCTGCGAAATACCGATGCTGTTCAGCACCTCGTTCGCCGCCGAGCGCGCGGCGGGCGGCAAGGCCGGCACGTTGCGCGCGAGATCTCCCCACGACGCATCACCGAACTCCGAGCCGAAGGCGCGGCGCGCGATCGCCAGCTCGAGTACCAAGCGCACGCGTTTGCGCGAATCACCCACGATGAACCAATTGTCGGCGCCATCACGCTGCAGCTCGAAGTGCAGCGCCGGCTCCGCGCGCGCCACGAGCACCCGGGCGCCCGGGCCCACGCTCGGGACACGCACCGGCACACCCGGCACGATGTCGACGAACAAATCTCCATAAAATTGATCGTCGTCCGGCCGCGCTTCGCCGCCGATCTCGAGCGCGCGCAGCAGCTTGTCGTGCACCACGAGCTCGAAGCTCTCGTCGAGCCCGTCATACGCATACAAGCGCTTGAACGGAGTGACCGCCGGAATGAACGGGTCGTCGTAGCGCACGGAGTCCGGACGCGAGGTGTCGCGATCGATGCGATAGCTCGCGTCGATGCTGTCCGGCGTCGCGCTGCCACCGTAGGCCACTTGGCTGGCGGCCGAGGTCGAACGCGGCTCGCTGGGCGCGGGCAGGATGCCGCTCTTCGTATCGATGGCCGCGGGCATCGCGCCATCTTCGGTGGTCGCGCCCATGCGCAGATCTTCCGTCGCGTCCGGCGCGATGTACTCGTGCAGCACGGGTCCGTCGGCATAGGCGGGCGCGGCGAACGCTAGAATCGCCAGGACGTATGCTTTGGGCCGAGCGCGCATGCCGAAACGCGATGCTAGCACCGCCGCACCGGCGCTCACGTCCCGTGATAGATTGCGGCCGTGACGAGGCTCGCGCTCCTAGTACTGCCGTCCCTCATGCTGACCGCGTGCGTGATCGGTCGTACTTCGCGCCCGAGCCAAATCGAGTCCGCCCAGGGGCCCCTCGCCCCACCGGTGACCGGTTCGCCCGTCGTCCCGCAAACCCTGGCCGAAGACAGTGACGCCCCGCCCGGCCCGGGCAAACCCGGCGCGGTCTGGGTGCAAGGGTATTGGCACTGGGACGGCGTCCACTACGTGTGGCAACGCGGGCGTTGGCAGTCCGCGAAAGCCGTCACTCCGCCGCACTGAGGCCGAGCAACCGTACGTAAACGCCTGGCGCGCGACCGCGATCGGTGCGCCGTTGGCTGTGCCGGACTGTGCCAGGGGCGCGTCGTTCTGGCCGCAAAACCGGCGGCATTTCAGGGGGCTGCTCGGCATGCCGATTGCTCGTTCGATGACGGATGAGCCCCTCACCGAAGACCGGTCGAACCGCGCTTTCACAGTCTGCCGGCCTGCTCCGGGTTTCATTGCTCATGTCGCTCGGGCTGTCCCCCCTGGCGTGTGGCGGCACCGCGCTCACCTCGGGCGAGGATCCGGATGCGCAAGGCGGCGCTGCTTCGCAAGCCGGATCGGGCATGGGCGGCGCTCCTGGCTCGACGGCGGGAGCAAGCCATGGCGGCGGCAGCTTTGGCGCCGGAGCAAGCTCCACGGGCGGTACCCCCGCGGGCGGCGCGCCCGGACGCTATTGCGAATCCCCGGCGCTCGATCCCGCTTCTCAACTGACTGTGTGCAAGGACGGCTCGGCGCACCGCACCCAAAGCGTGATCTGCAATCCGACCTTGGTCGACGCGGCTGCGGGCGCGGGGGGAGAAGCGGGCGAAGCAGCCATTCCCAGCATCTGCACGAGCGACGACCAATGCTCCAGCGTTCCGCTGGGCTACTGTGAGCTTGGCAGCTTCGCGGGTGACCCATCACCACGCGTTTGCAAGTCGGGCTGCATCACCGACAACGACTGCGCGGCGGGTTCGGCCTGTGAGTGCCAGGGCACGCGGATGGGGCAATGCCGCCCTTCTGACTGTAGAGCAGACGCAGACTGCGGCGCGGGCTCGGGTTGTTTTCGTATCGACGACGGATGCGTCGTGAGCTCTTATCGCTGCACGGGGCCCGCCGACGAGTGCCTGACCAACGCCGACTGCGGGGGACATTTCTGCTTCTTTGACTCCTTGAAAGGTCATCGCGCCTGCCTCAGCGGCGTGTGCGGGCGCCCCTTCTTGATTCGAGAGACCGCGCGGCTCGCAGACGTCGCCGAGCGTCGAGATTGGCTCGAGCTCGACACGCGTCCGGATCTCTCGGGGCTGAGCGCGCTCGAGCGCACTGAGCTCGCAACGCACTGGGTGCGCCTCGGGCAAATGGAGCACGCTTCGATCGCGGCCTTCGCGCGCTTCAGTTTGCAGCTCTTGTCGCTCGGCGCGCCCGCTGAGCTCGTCGAGGGCTGCAACCAAGCGCTCGCGGACGAGACCGCGCACACTCGGCTGTGCTTCGCGCTGGCCAGCCACTATGGCGGCGTGCCGGTCGGCCCGGGCAAGTTGGAAGTGCGCGATTGCTTCGAGGACTCGGGGCTCGGCGCAGTGATGCAGCTCGTGATCAGCGAAGGCTGCATCGGCGAGACAGTGGCGGCGCTCGAGGCCATGGAACAGGCTCTGACCACGAGCGACCCGGTGGTCCGGAACGTGCTGCTGCGCATCGCCAAAGACGAGCAGAGGCACGCCGAGCTCGCCTATCGCTTCATGCGTTGGGCGCTGACCCAGGCGTCCGACGAGTTGCGCGCCAGAATCGAATGCCAAGCGGAAGCACGCATTGCAGAGTTCGAGGTCGGCGCCGAAGGCGTGCGGTTCATCGCGGCCCGTGACGTCGTGCGCCCGTTGCTCGCGGCGTTGCTGGCCGGCGACAGCACGGTCGAGCGAGCCGCATCCGCCAGCTCGAAGAATGCGGATTGACGCCCTGACGGTGAGCAGGGTTAAGTCCTGGGCAGGGCGGGCTTGCTCGCTCTGGGCTGTCCTGAGCCAGTGCAAAAAGTAGAGCAACGCTTCGAACTCCGCCAATGACTAGGCAAGCCCAGCTCTGCTCCGACAATGCCGTGCTCGCCTTGCTGTACAGCGCGCTACTCGGCGGAGCGCTTCTGTTCAGCTCAGCCGCGCACGCGCAGTCGGGCGCGACCGTGAACATCGCGGTCGACGCGACCGCGGGTGGAACGCCGCTCGTACCGGTGTGGCCATTCTACGGCTACGACGAGGTCAATTACACGACCACGCCGGAAGGAAGCGCATTGCTCGGCACGATCGTGGCCGCACACTCGGCCCCCGTACACGTACGCAATCACTTCCTGCTCAACACCGGTGACGGCATGCCCGAGGTGAAGTGGGGTTCGACGAACGTGTACACCGAAGACCTCGCAGGCAACCCCGTCTACAACTGGCACCTGACTGACGGAATCATGGACACGATCACCGCGGCGGGTGCGTTTCCGTTGGTCGAAATCGCCTTCATGCCCGAGGCGCTCTCGACGCACCCAACCCCCTATCGCAACTCCAACTACCGGGAGCTGGATGGCGGCTCGTTCTATCCCCCAACCGACTACGCGAAGTGGGCGGGGCTGATCCGCGCATGGGCCAGACACGCGAACGAGCGCTATCCGAACGTCTCCGCGAGCTGGCTGTGGGAGCTGTGGAACGAGCCTGACTTCCTGTATTGGAAGGGCACGTTCGCAGAGTTCGCCAAGCTCTACGACTACACGGAATCCGCGCTGCACGAGGTGATTCCCGCGGCGACGCTCGGTGGCCCCGCAGTAGGCGGCGCAGCCAGCGGCTTTCTGCAACAATTTCTCGAGCACTGCGCGAGCGGCAGCAACGCCGTGACGGGCAAGACCGGGACGCGCTTGGATCTGGTGTCGTTTCACGCCAAGGGCGGTGCGGCCATCGTCTCCGATCACGTCGAGATGAACCTCGGCAACCAGCTTCGGCTTCATCGCGCGGGATTCGAAGTCGTCGCAGGCTTTCCGCAGTTCAAGCGCACACCCATTTACATCACGGAGGCGGATCCCGACGGCTGCGCTGCCTGCCCGGTGAGCGGCACTCCCGCAGATGCCTACCGCGTCACCCCCGCTTACGGTGCTTACGAGATTGCGATGATGAAACACAGCCTCGAGCTCGAGGCCGAAGCGGGGGTCAAGCTCGGCGGCGTGCTCACCTGGGCATTCACGTTCCCTGGTACGTCCTACTTTGCCGGGTATCGCACGCTGGCCACCAACGGCATCAATTTGCCGGTGATGAGCGCATTTCAGCTACTGGGGCGGCTCAGCGGCACTCGCTTACCCCTCACTAGCAGCGGCGCTCGTGCATTGAGCGACGTCGTGGCCAACGGCGTGCGCGGCGAGCCGGAAATCGACGCCCTAGCAACGCGCAACGGTCGCACGATTCAGGTCCTCGTCTGGAACTATCACGATGATCTCGCGCCCGCGCTTGCCGCGCCGGTGCACCTCGCCATCACGGTGCCAGCGAGCCTCGGCAGCACGGTGCACCTCTCGCACCTGCGCGTCGACGAAGCGCACGGCGACGCGCACACGGTTTGGGTGGGCCAAGGCATGCCGGCCAACCCTTCGCCCGCGCAGCTCACAGCGCTGCGGCAAGCCATGGTTCCCTCGTTGCTGACGCCGGACAGCACGGCGCCCGTCTCGGCGGCTGGCTCGATCGACGTCGATTTCGATTTGCCGAGGTTCGGCGTCTCGCTGATTACGGTCTCAGCCGTTGCTGGTGCGGACAACGGTGGCGGCGGCTCGTCCGGCAATGCGGGCAGCGCACAGGAAGACGATGCCGGCTCACCGCCGGGCGGCGGCTCGCCAGCAAGCGACGCGGGCTCGTCTTCGACCAGCGCTGGCTCGTCGGCGATGGCGGGCGGCCGGGGCGGAACGGTCTCCGCGTCGGGCGGGTTGCCTGGCTGCGCGTGTCGCAGCAGTGCGCGCGGAGACAACACGGGCCGCTGGGCGGCATGGCTCGGCTTGGGCGTCGTGCTCGGCGTCGGCGCGCGCCGGCGCAGGAATCGAGGGGCAAAATCTGTCTCCATTTGCCGCCCGAGCGTGCTTGTCCGCTCCGCGGGTAGCTGATATCGATGCGCCGGGTTTCAGCGAATGACCGTTCCTGTTGACGCTTCTGTCACCGCCGATTCGGGGTCGCGGTGGGTTCGCCTGTGGGCAGCCGCGAATCGCTCGCTTCACACGATCGAGCGAGGAACGTCCCTCACGCGTTCGGAATTGCTGGCCTCTCTCGGGCTGATCCCGCTCGCTCTCGTGGTCTTCGGTTACGGAGTCGGGCTCGTGAGCATGCGCGTCTATTACGAGGCGCTCGGCCCGTACAACGTCGACACACCGCTCTACTGGACCGTTGGGCGCGGCATGTTGAATGGCCTCGTCCCCTACCGTGATTTGTACGAGACCAAGCCGCCGGGGATCTTCATGCTCTCCGCGTTCAGCTATTTGCTCACCAAGGGCTTCGGGCTGACGCACATCACGCAAATTTTGTCGCTCGTGTTCGTGGCGCTTTCACCGCTCGCGTTCGTTCGCCCGCTCTTGCGCGGAAGCGCACAAGTGCTGCGCTCGATGCCCGTGTTCTTCGCGCTGTGGGCGCTGGTTCTGCTGATCGTGGCCTACGTTGCCGATCGCGGAGACAGCGTGCAGGTCGAGCCACACGGGCTAGTCGGCGTGGTGCTGTACCTGATCCTCCTCGGCAAACCCGGGCGCTGGGCATTCTTCGGTCGCGCGTTGGGCGCCGCGATCGGCATCGGCATGAAGGAGCCCTTCTTCCTGCTCATCCCGGCCGTCTACATGGTGATCACACCCAGCGCCCGTCGCAAATGGCAGGACCTGTTCGGTCCGCTACTGGTTGCCGCCGCCGCCGGCACGGTCGTCCTGCTCGTGTTTGGCTGGTTCTCTGCGTACACGGCGATCTACCTGAAGTCGATGTTGGGGGCGCACGTCCAGCTCACTGGCTCACCCGTGGTGCGGGCGACGACCGCCTTCAACATGACGTGGGACGACCTGCACGCCTATTCGGGGCCACTACCGGCAATGCTCGTCTATTGCATGGGGCTCTATCTTTTCTTGCCCGAGGGCCCGGCGGGCGCGACCGTGGTCGAGTCGGTCAGCAAGCGATTTCAAGCGCTGACCCTGGGCCTGCTGCTGGCGGGGCTCGCCGTCGGGATGGGCGGGCTCTTTTACGCGCACCACTACATCTTTGCCGTGCCGCTCTTTCTCGCCACGATCTTCGCGTTGATGCAGCGCCTGCCCGGCTCCGTCTCACTGCGAGCGGGCTTCGTGGCGCTCACCTTTGCCACGGTGTTCATCCTTTGGACGCCACCCAAGGTGTTCCGCGCGCGCGCCGCGAGCATCGCCACGAAGGATGCGGCGGCGCGGAAAGCGGCCGTCGTCATCGACGACGTGTTGGATCGCCTGCACGTGAACCGTTACCTGTTCCTCGGGCCTTCCGGGTACGTCCCGTTCCCGTACACGCGGCACTCACCGTTGGGCCCGCTCTTCTTTCAGGAGGGCATGTGGTTCGAGGGTCACTACCCGTGGTTGGTGGAGCAGTTCCGGCAGCGCCTGAGCGAAACCCAGGTGATTGTGGTCCACGGCCGCAGCACCGGGCCGTTCGAGCCCGAAGTCAGTAAAATTCTAGCTGCAGAGTTTAGTCCCCTGCCGGCCCGGTTCATCCCGGCGGGTGAACATGTCGACCCTATTTTGGTCCGCAACGGGCTGGTACTGCCCTGATCCTCGCCATCGCTTTTTTGTGCTAACCCGCCGGCGGGGCAACTCAGTCGTTCGCAGTTTTATCGGGAGCGTAGTTCTATCGTGCAGGGTAAAAAGATAATCATCACAGGTGGCGGCCCGTCGGGTCTGGCAGCCGCACTCGAGTCGGTGAAGCTCGGCGCCAACGCGATTGTCCTCGAGCGGCTGGATAAAGTCGGGGGGCTCGCGCGCACCTTGGAGCTCGGCGGGAGTCGCTACGACATCGGTCCGCACCGGTTCTTCACGACCAACGAAGAGGTTCGCCAGCTCTTCATCGACGTGTGCGGCAGCGACGTCGTGCAGGTGCCGCGCCTCACTCGCATCTATTACCGGCACAAGTACTTCGACTACCCGCTCACGCCCCTGAACGCGCTGTTCGGGATGGGCCTCGTGAGCAGCGCGCAGATTCTAGCTAGCTACGCCAGCGCCCGTGCGCGCCGCATCGTGAGTGCGCCGGAGCCGGAGTCCTTCGAGGACTGGATCGTCGATCGCTTCGGGCGAACACTGTTCGAGACCTTCTTCAAGACCTACACGGAGAAAGTCTGGGGCATCCCCTGCCAACAAATCGGGGCTGATTGGGCTGCGCAGCGCATCAAGGGCCTGAGCCTGACGACAGCGGTGACCAACGCGCTGTTCAAACCGAAGAAGAAGATCAAGACGCTCGTCGACGAGTTCATGTACCCCCGACTCGGCGCCGGAATGCTGTACGAGAAAATGCGCGACCTAGTGCGCGCAGCGGGCGGCACCGTGCAAAACGAGGCCAACGTGGTTCGTTACCTGCGCGACGGCCAGCGCGTGACCGGCGTCGACTACGTGACCTCTGAAGGCTCGGCCCCCACTCGAGTGGACGGAGATTTCTATCTTTCGAGCGCTCCGCTGACCGACATCCTCGAGATGATGGACCCGCCGCCGCCCGACGCGGTGCTGCAGGCGGCTCGGACGCTCCGTTACAGGAACCACATCGGCGTGAAGCTGGAGGTCGAGGGTGAGGCACCCTTTGCCGACAATTGGATCTACGTGCACTCGCCCGACGTGCGCATGGCGCGCATCAGCAATTACTCCAACTTTTCCAAACAAATGGGGCGGGCGCCCAACGTTCACCCATTGACCGTGGAGTATTTCTGTTTCGCTGACGACGACCTATGGAATCGCTCGGATGCCGGGCTGATCGAGCTTGCCAAGCAAGAGCTCGATCACATGAAGATTCTGGATCCGAAGCGCGTCAAGCAAGCGTTCGTGGTGCGTTCCGAGAAGGCTTATCCGGTCATCGAGCGCGGGTTCCAGGAGAAGATCGACGTCATCAAGGCATGGCTCGACAGTCTGGAGAACTTTCTGCCCATCGGACGTTCCGGAATGTTCAAGTACAATAACCAGGACCACGCCATCGCGACGGGCTTGCTCGCGGCGCGGACGGCGTTGGGCGTCGGCAAGTTCGATCCCTGGCTCGTGAACATCGACGGCGAGTATCACGAGGCCGGCGAAGTGCGTTGACTACGAAACCGGCAGCTGGTGCTCGACGAGCGTTCTCAGCGGCCGCACTCGAGTGGCTTTGGCGGAGCAACGCATTGGACGAAACGCGCCGTTCGATGCCGCAGCTGGAAGAGCAAGCAGCAGTGTTCGCGCGGCGAGCGCAAGCTTGCGCTGAAGCCGCCCGGGCTCTTTCGAACGCAGCGGAACCACCCGATCTCGGTGTCAACGCGCTCTGCGCCGTACTGTACCGAGAAGCCGTCTATTGGTCATTGCGCTCATCGGCGCCCCCGGACAACGAAGGCCCGAGCGCGGTGGAGGATCCGGCGTTTTGGAATGCGCTCGATCCAACGCTGCTCGCGCAGGCGGAGCAGCGACCGAACCGTGTGCCGAATCTACTCGCCTGCTTGCGAGACGGCTCGTACGCCTATTTTTCCGAGCTCACGCAGACCGAGCAGCTCAGCGCGAGTCGCGAGCTCCGCGCATTGGCCGAGTCGGTCGGACAACAGACGGTCGACCGTGCGCTCGGGTCAATCTACCTGCAACGTGTCGTCAGGCTGGCTGTGACGGGGCTCGTCGTCCTCGGTATCGCCGCCCTCGGAATAGCGCTCAAACCTCGAGCCCGAAAGCCGGGCGACGACTTGGCGTTCGACATGCCGTGGCGTGCCAGCTCCCTGCTGCCCGACACCGGCTGTGATTCGCCTCTGCAGCAATGCTCCGCGAGCCCCAACCTCTTCTTTCACACCCCCAAGCAACGAGACCCCTGGCTCGAGCTCGACTTGGGCGACAATGTGCAATTTTCGACGGTCCAGCTAGAAAATAGGACCGATTGTTGCGCGGATCGAGCCGTGCCCCTGACCGTCGCAGTCAGCGCCGACCGCATCAAATGGTCGACCGTGGCCACGCGCGAGACCGACTTCAGCACTTGGCGCGCGACCTTCAAGCCGGTCCACGCGCGCTGGGTCAAGCTCACCGTTCACAAGCAGACGTTCTTCCACCTCAGCCGAGTGATGGTCCTACCTTAGGGCCCTTGGCTCGTTGGCACCGAAGGCGGATTACGGACCCGAGGCGCCCATGCGGCGCCGATCTACTTCTCTTCGCGCGGCTGCAACCGGCGGCCTTCGTCGCTCAGGAAGCTCGGTTTGCTGATGCCCATCCGGGCAAGGCGAAAGTCTGCGGCCGCACGTAGCACGCCGAGGCCGTAGGTGACGCTGCGGCTGAAACTGATCGAAGACGCTTCTTCGAAGTAGCTGGTGGGACAGGTGACTTCTGCGATTTTGAAGCCGAAATAAGCGGCTTGCACGAGCATCTGATTGTCGAACGCGAAGTCGTCGTCGTTCTCTTCGAGCGGGAGGCGCAGCAGGATTTGGCGCGAGAATGCGCGGTAACCCGTGTGGTACTCGGAGAGCTTCTGATTGATCAGCCAGTTCTCCGTCGCGGTGAGCAGACGATTGGAGATGTACTTGTAAAGCGGCATGCCGCCCTCACGCGCGCGCCCACCGAGGATGCGCGAGCCGAGCGCCACGTCGAACAAGCCGCTCGCTACGCAATGCGCCAGCGCCGGGACGAGCTTCGGCGTGTACTGATAGTCCGGGTGGACCATGACCACGATGTCCGCGCCGCGCTCGAGAGCTGCGCGGTAGCAGGTCTTCTGGTTGCCGCCATAGCCGCGATTCTGCTCGTGGCGAATCGCGTGCAGACCGAGCTTCTGCGCCAGCGCCGTCGTATTGTCACGCGAATGGTCGTCGACCACGATGATGTCGTCGACCAGCGACGGCACCTCGGCCACGGTGCGTTCCAACGTTTGCTCGGCGTTGTACGCCGGCATGACCACAGTCACTTTTTTTCCGTCGATCATTGATTGTTCGGTCCCACTCTGCAGAAGCGCGGGCAAGCTATCACACGCGAGAGAGCCAGCAACTCAGCCCGAAATCCGCTCGAAGATCACGCCCGAGGCGTTCTCGAAGAACACCTTCCAGTGCCGATGATCTCGCCGCAAACGGGCTATCTCGACCTCGCCGCTGGCGGTCATGAAGCGCGGCAACTTGTCGATGATGATGTACTTTACGCGCTGCTCGGGAGACGGGCTGCCCCCGGAGTAGTCGTACGTCAGCGCGATGTCGTAACCGGAGAACTGTGGGTTGACGGTCCAGCTGGTCAGCACGGGCACGTTCTTGGGAACGCGTTCGATGACTTCCCACATCAGCTTCTCGGCTTGGCCGAAAGGCGGCAGCGCCTCGACGTAGCCGATGATGTCTTTGTAGTTGCGCTGGTTCTCGCGGCGAAACGGCGACTGACCGTACTCGATCTTGTACGTCTTGGAGGCGATGTTGCCGTACAAGTAATTGGTGAGCAGAGCGCTCGCCAACAGGTAGCTCGCGATCCAAACGCGGCGCTGGCGCCGCTCTTTGAGCTGGACTTCTTCCACGACGTCACTGCCGCGCATCCAGAAGTGACGGATGCCGGCGAAGCTCATCAGCAACGCGGCGGGCGTGAATGGGGCGCTGTAGTTCACGCCCGTCATGAAGAAGTTCGGATCTCCAGAGGGCACGCTGAGCAAGACGGCGGGCACCAGAAAGAACGCCGCGCGCCAACCCCAGAGCCACAGAAACCCCATCGAAACCAGCGAAATAGCGAGGTATTCGAGCTTCAGCTCGGACGTGGACGAGAACAGAGCGCCGAGCGGATTGAGCAGCAGCGCGCCAATCAGGCTCAGGCCACTGCGTGTCCCGTCGAAGAACAGATCGAAATGATCCCAACGCGGATGCCCGCCGAAGTGAGGCATGAGCCAAGCCGAGAAGAAAATCTCGAGCAAGCCGGCGCCGAGCACGACGACGATCCCGGAGCGGAAGCGGCGCTTGTCTTGGGACGAGAACATCCAATACAGCCCGAGACCGACCGCGTAGATGGGCGCCTCTTCACGACAGATGGCCGTCATGAACGCGAGCGCGAGCGCGGCCTTGAAGCGTTCGAGCTCCATCAAGCCCACTGCCAGCAAGATGCACGGGACGACCACGACGTTGGCGTGCACGTCGTGCAGACAGAAGCCCTGGATCGTCGGCGTGAGCACGTACAGCCAAGCCGCGAGCGCTCCGCCGAAGCGACTGCCGAGCCACTTGAGGCCGATCAAGTAGGCGCCAATCGAGCCGGCCCCCATGACCACGGTTTGGGCCCAAATCACGCTGCTCGGGTGCGGATAAGCGATGAAAAACGGCGCGAACAGGTAGTCCGCGAAGGGCACGTGGTTGATGAAATACGGGCCAGGCAGCGGCTTTCCGTCGAAGAAAAACGCCGCCACCGACAGAGTCGGGTAACCGTGGCGGACGATGCCGGCGACGGAGTTGACCTCGTACGAGGTGTCACACACTTCTGCGTGGAACGTGATGTATCGCCAATAGGCGATGAAGCCGACGACCGCGACGAACGTGGCGTAGGCCGCGCCAACCAGGATCTGCGCCTGGCGGCGCGTGAGATCGGGCAAGGAGCGCCAGTTTGCCGTTTCGCGTGAGACGGCCAGCGCCAACGCCAAGCTGAACAGCACGATCAACGCCGAGCTGAACAGCGGGTGGTCCCACTCGACCTCTGGCACGCTGAGCACCGGCAACGCGAGCAAGCTCGCGCACAAGAGCTCTCGATGCGTCGACCAAGAGCTGACGCCACGGCGAGCTTGCAGCAGCGTGCGTAGGCAGAGCGCCGCTGCCACGAGCGCAGCGACTGCGACCATGGGCAACAGCGCGTGCCGCGCCGGGATCGAGTCGCTCGGGATGGCGCTCGGGCGGAACACGAAGCCGTACAGAATGTCGCGGTACTTGAGCTGCCAGATGGCCGAGGTCAGCGCCAGCAGGGCCACGCAAATCAATGCCAGCTTGTGCCAGCTACGGATGAGCGCGACCTCCCAAGAGACGCGCTCACTGCTTTCGAGTGTCGTCATGCCTCGTCCGAAAGTACGTAGACACTGCCTTCGGTGTCGGCCAACCACGAGCTGTATTCACTGAGCCCGACGTCCTCGGGCTGCGCGGCGACGGGCGGGAGGCCTGGTCGATTCTTGAACGGTAGGGGCAGCTTGACCCAGACGTTCTCCCGACGACGCCAAACCGTGCCGTCGACGGCAACCGCGAGCAGGCGGCTCGCGTTCGCGGCGATGCGTCGCAAACGAACCGGCGCCGGAATCGGCTCACAGCGGCCAGCGCCGTTGAAATAGAGCGCGCCCGCTCGATCGATCACGAACGCTTCGTCCGGGCGGACCGCGGCGAGCCCCACCAGATCGGGATGTGAGTCACAGGAGAGCTCAACGAGGTCCCTACCGACGACGGAACGCAACCTGCCGCTGGCCACGACCAGCACGTGGTCGTCTTCGGTGACGGAAAGCTCGCTCGCGCCCCAGGCGGTCGAGTTGTCCAATGGCGACCAACTGGAGCCCGTGAAGCGCGCCACGTGTCCGTCGGAGAGCAGCGCGTACACCGCAGTATGCGCTGCTGCGATCGCGCGCAGCGGGCGAGTGCGTGCCTTGGCAACCCAGGGATTGTCCCACGGCCCCGGGTAACCCCATAGATTCTGATCGCCGCCGAGCAGGAGCACGCCGAGCGCCCAACCGGCGATGCGATTGCCGAGCGCGTGCCCGTGAGTCTCGATCCAATAGGGGCTCTTGGAGCGGAAACGGCAGCCGAAGCTGCCGCTCGAGAGCAGCAAAAGCATCACCCCGACCGTCGCCAACGAGCGCCGCAAATGAGGCCGAGCTTGGGACATGCGCGAGGGACAATGGCTCGCGAAATGCGCTGCGTCAAGCACACGGCGGACGTCGGCGGCGCGCGAAGTGCCGTGAAAAAAGGGGCTCGGCGAACGACTCGTGCGTCGATGTCATGACGGCACTCTCTTGTTTGCTTGCTTGCTCGCTCGCATGCTCGTGACCCGACCGGGTTTTGCAGCAGGTAGCCGGTCGAACTTGCCTTTGAACTGGCCCAAACTATGGTCTCGGCATGCCTGACTCAGCCCCAATGCCCGCGAGCGCTAGCAAGCCGAGCCTCGTCGATCGGGCAGGCGTGTCGACACCGACCGAATGCATCATCTGCCATTCGGCGCTCTCGACCCGCTACGAGAAGGTTCGCGACTTCGTCACCGGTGAAGACTTCGCGATCTTGGGTTGTGTGACGTGCGGCCTCGGTGTCACGTCACCCACGGCGACGGATCTCGCGCGCTACTACGGTCCTCAGTATTGGGGCGGCCGCCATGGCTTCACGGCGGAATATTGCGCTCGTCGTCGGGTGAGTTTACTCGCACAAATGGCGCGCTTGCCGCCCGGAAGCCGCGTTCTCGACTTCGGTTCGGGCGACGGCAACTTCTTGCGCCGAGCCTCGCGCGAGGGCTGGGTCTCGGTGGGGCTCGAGGCGTCGTTCTTGCCCGAGAACAACGCGCCGGGCGGCTACGAAGTGTTCAACAATCTCGACGACGTGCGCGCGCGCGGACCGTTCGATGCGATCACGTTGTGGCACGTGCTCGAGCACTTGCCCGACCCCGTAGCCACGCTGCGTGAGCTCGAGGGCATGCTCACTCCGAAGGGCGTGATCGTGATCGGTGTCCCCGACGCGCAAGGCGTGCAAGCCCAAACCCTGGGCGCCCATTGGATGCATCTGGACGTGCCGCGCCACCTATTCCACTTCGGACGAACCTCGCTCGAGCGCTTGCTGGCTCGCACTTCGCTTTCACCCTTCAGGTGGTGGAATCACGAGTTCGAATACGATCTGATGGGCTGGTCGCACAGCACGCTCTCCAAGGTGAACGCCCCGGTGGATTTCTTCGAGGCCGTGACTGGACGCATCCCGTTCGGTGTCCGCTGGGCCGCGTCGATGGCAGCCGGCACCGCCTTGTCCGCCGCGATGCTGCCCCTGGCACTCAAGTGGGGCAGCAGCATCACGGTCGTTGCGCGCCGCGCCGACCCGCGCTGAGCCTGCTCAGAGCGAAGGTCGCGGTTGCGCGATCGTCAGCACGCCCAGGCAGCCGACGAAAAGCACCAGCGCGACGCCCGCGAGCGTCAGATCTCGATCGACCCATTTCACGCGCAGCGCGAGCGCGAGCGCGGCGATCAAGACAGCGGCCAGCGCGTGCGTCACGCCGCGGCTTAGCCGCAAAACGTCGCAGAAATCGCGATAGCGCGCGCTCGCCAGGATCAACGCCGGCAACACCAACAAGTAGTTGTAGGGCCCGCTGTACACCGGCACGCCGATCATCAGCGCCAAAGCAGTCCCAGCGAACGTGACTGCGCGCACCGTGATTTCTCGCTCCGTTCCCTGGCGGCTCGCGGCGACGAGCCGCCAACCCGAGCCGATCATGATCAGGATCGTGATCACGATCATCCAACGCCGGCCTGGATCGCCGAGCTTCGGCTCGAATTGGTAGAACGCATTCTTGAACGAATGATTGAACCAAATGGAGACCCAGGAAAACTCCATGCGAAAGAGCATCGATTGAAAGCCGTGCACCAAATACTGATGCACGGGCACCGTGACGGCCAAGCCGACGGCCGCCGCACCGGCGAGCGCATGCAAGATCTGCTTTCTACCACGCGTCGCCAAAAACAGTCCCACACCGACCGGTACGGCGTAGCCCTTGATCGCGCCCGCAAGAGTGACCGCCGCCATCGCAAAGCCGTGTTGGCCGCGGAGAAATAGCAGCACCCCGCCCCAGCACAGCGCGGCGCTGATGATCTCCGACTGACTGCGATCCACCGCAAACATGGTCAGGCCGTTGAGCGTCAGCGCGATCACGATCAACAGCAACGAGCTGTCGGACTTGTCCGGCCGCGCCACGAGCCGCAGCGAGATCCGCCACACAATCAGCGAAAGCGCGGCCAGCGCGATCATGTTGAGCCAGTAAAAGACTTGGCACGCGAGCTCGATGTCTTCCCCGGTCGCCCAGACCAGCGGGACGTACAACGCGAGCATCGTCGGCGGATAGGTCGTGGGCCAACCCGACGGCTCATGCAGGTATTGCGGCAGCGGTCCATAAGGGTCCAAGTGCGCGACCATGGCGCGCGCGCCGAGATACGGCAGCCACAGATCCGAAGAGCCGCCCAGGTTCGGAAACATGAACTTCTCGCCGAACGGGCGACGAAACCGTTCCAGCGTGGAGACCACCGGCACGACCACCGCGACGATTTGCGCAAAGCGCGTCCAAAAGGCCGAGCTTCGCTGACCCGCCACTTTCACGAAATCCTTCATCGAGCCGACCGCAACTGCATGAGATTTACCTTCGTCCGCGCGGCGCTCACGGGAAAATACGAACTCGATTCAAGTGCAGTGCCGTCGTCTTCGGCACGCGCAGGCGCACCCAGCGCGCGGGCACCGGAGGAAAGGTCGTCTTCCAGTTGGCGAACTCTCCCTCGTGACGCGTCACTTCTTGCCACCGCTTGTGGTCGACGCTGACCTCGAACAGGAGGGGCGACGCGCGATCGAAGCAGCAGTCGCGACGATTCTCGACCTCGAGCCGCGAAATCGGTTGAACCGTCGCCAGATCGAACTCGACCCAGGGGTCGTGATCGTTCGGGTTCGTATGAAAGAAATAACCGAAGGCAGTCTTGCAGTCTTGGAGCGGCGACTTGCAGCCTCCACCACCGTAATTGGAGCTGATGCGCCAGCTCTTGCCGTCGACGAGCTCTTTGCTTTGCTCGTGAAGCGCACGTACCCAAAAGCCAATCACGACCAGGCCCACGATGCCCGCAACGAGCGCCGCAAGCCGCCGAGCGCGCTCGCGGTAGATGGCTCGTACCGTGTTCAGTTCCCCGAACTTCGCGAGCAAATCCTGGGCCAGCGCTTGTAACGCCACGCGCTCGCGATTCTTTTGTTCGGGCTCGAGCTCGCTGAACCGCACGAACGACCCGCTCCGTGCCAGCTCGCGCAGCTCGGTCGGCGTCGAGGCGTCGAGCTCGCTCCAGACGGACTCGTCGAGGCTCGTGGTCGTGGTCGTGGTCGTGGTCGTGGTCGTGGTCGTGGTCGTGGTCGTGGAGTGCGAGCGGGCCTCGGCCAGCGCGCAAGCAGCCCAATAGGCGGATTGCCGAAACAGCTCGCAGGCAATGCCCTCGCTCGACGGCTCGCGCGGTTCCGAAGTGAGCGCGAGACTTGCCACCTTGGCGCTCGTGCGCGCTCGTTGCGCGAGGGCAAAGGCGCGCTCGCTCTTTCGAGCGACGTCCTCGCGCCGTCGGGCCAGCGCCGCGCCGCGCCAGAAAAACTCGAATAGGCCCCCCGGCGGCGGCCCTGCCCCGGGTCCCGCGGCTGGGCGTTGCCCCGGGCTCGCCACCTGATCGCTTTCAGTCACGCCCGGGACCGAAGCAGATGCCGAGCGGGAGGTCAATCGGAGCGGAGTGCCGCTCAGTACACTTCCAACTCGCTGAGCACGAGGTACGAGTGACGCAGCGTGCGCAGCCGAATGTAGCGTGCCCGAGTCGGCCCGGGGCGCACCACCCAGGGCTCGTATTGCGTGAAGGGCTCGGTGCGGCGAGCGATCTCGGTGAAGGCTTGGCCGTCTTGCGAGACCTCCACCGCGAGCGGGATCGCTTGGTCGTAGCAACACTCGGCACGCCCCACGACCTTCAGCTCGTGCACGGTGATCACTCGCTCGAGATCCACGATCAGCCAGGGCGTGGCGTCGTTTGCGCTGTGAAATCCGAGCTGACCGTAGCGAATGCCGTCGACCGCGCCCTCCGGCATCGTGTTGTAGGCGTGGCTGCTGGCGCGTACGGGCTTGTTCAAGGCGAGGTCGACCGGCGGGAACGCCCAAGCGACGAGCACGGACAGCAGCGCCGCCAAGACGGCCAGGGCAATGCCGACTCGCGATGCGCGATGAAGCTGGATCGAGAGCGGCGTTCGCAGCTCGAGCCGCTCTGCCAACCAATGCACGGCTCGCGCAAACTCGGAGACCTCCGAGCCGCCCTCCGGCCCGGACAAGCGATCGAGCTCGCGCGGATCGGTCGCAACCAAGCTGCGGAGCCTCGCGAGCGATTCGGGCGCTTCGGCGTCGCGACGAGTGCTCGGCTCCAAGCGCCGCGTCAGCTCCGCCAACCGTGCGTCGGGAGCGCTCGAGCCGCCAGTTTCGAGCGCTTCGGTGGCCGCGAAAGCATCGCCCAACAGCAGCGTCGCCTCGCGGTACGAACCGAGCGCCGGAGCCGCTTTGCCCTTTGCCCACAGCAGATCTGCGGCGCGCAGCCGCTCGCGCGCGGCGCGCTCCAGGGGTAGAGCCGCCGCGCGGCGCACTTCAGGCAGAGCGCGGCTGTGCGCGAGCGGCTGGCTCATCACGAAGAACTCGCGTACCTCGGCGAGCCGTTCCAGCTCCGAGGGCGTGTGCTGAGTTTTCGATTCTGCGTCGGTCATGGCGCGCATCACCCGAGCGGCATGAGTGGCAGCCGCAGCCGACAATAGATGGTGTACGTGCCCACGAGCCACAGCGCGCCCATCAAGAGCGCGAACAGCGGCCAGCGATCCGACTTGCGCGTGCACCAGGCGACGGCCAGACCGAAGAGCGCGTACATGGGCGGCGCGCCGAACTGCATGTAGATGCCCTTGATCACGCCATAGTGATCGACCGGGTTCGCGATCGCGAAGTGCATCGCAGAGGCGACCGTGACGAAGGGCACCAGCAACAGAAAGAACGAAGCGAAGTCGTGACGACGCAGGACCTTCCCGATCGTCGCGAACCAAGCGCTGACCACGGCCGCGAAGATCACGGTGCCGCCGGCAACTGCGTACTGAGAAACCCGCAAAATGTGAGGCGAAAGCGGGAAGAACAAGCCAGTCATCTGCGTCGGCTTGTCCCTGGATAGCCCGGAGAACGTGTAGTTCCAGTAGTCGACGAAGGTCGACGCGACGGCCACGGGGAAGAACTGCGAATTGGGACGGATGCTCGTCGGGAAGTACGGGAAACGAAAGATGGCCGGATCCCAACCGACGAAGAAGCCGAGGGCGCGGCGGTACAGGTACGGAGTCTTGTCCGACTCGACCACCAGCGAATGCTCGAAGCGCAGATCGAAGCTGGTCAGGAATACCTTGTGATAGCCGCGGACGTTGCGTGCGTAGTACCAACCACAGATGGCCACGCACAGACCGAGCGTGGCCGCCCAGGGCAGGCTCGCAAGCAGGCGGCTGCGCAGCGTTTGGTGGCGTAACAGGAGCTCGCACGCAGCGGCGATGCCGAGCGACGAAACGATGATGCTGGCCGAGATCTTGGTCAGCATGCCGATGCCGAGGACCACGCCGGCCGCGCAAGCCATCCGCCAGCGCGCCGCGCCCGTGCGACGAAAACCGGCAGCAGCCAGCAGCATGGCGCTCGTGGTCAACAGCCCATTGAGTGCCTCGGGGTGAACCATGCCGTCGACGTGAACGGAAGCAGCGATCACGGCGGCGAGCGCCAAGGCCGACAAGCGGGCTACACGGGAGTGCGCGACGTAGATCTCCAAGCCGGCCCAGATCAGGCCGAGGCGAACGATGCCGCACGTGATCGACTCGGCGACGAGCTGAACCGGCGTGACACCGAGCTTCATCCAGAGCGCCGAGGTCACGTAGAAGAACGGCGGGTGAAAGGCCTCGCGCAGCTCTTCGACC
>OUNO011320751.1_pt1 | contig 22446 bp, 39 predicted proteins | sample 1779811 | NCBI WGS metagenome assembly OUNO01 (sample SAMEA3914804, study PRJEB12502) | metagenome | biome: forest; material: soil | place: Canada | collected 2010-06-25 | depth 0.3 m | reverse complement strand
CGAGCCCGAGGATCAGGCCGAAGACGGTGTCGATCGGCGCGAAGAGGTGCGACGTGCGTTCGACGTCGTCCGCCAGGACCCGGCGTTCGCCGATGACGGCGAGGGTGCCGCGCTGATTGCGGCGGAGTTCGAGCGTGAGCGTCTTGCGCTCCTGGCTGGAAGGGATTTCACCCCCGGGATCGATGATCTCGAACTGCTCGGGTTCGCGCTTGGCGCGGGGCGCGACCTGGCCCTGCGAATTGTTGCGCTGCTGGTTCTGCTGTCCGTTGCCGCGATTGCGGTTGTTGCGATTGCCCATAACGTAATACTGACAGGAGGATGCTGCATTGAAGCCACCGTTGCTCCTCCAAGCAATGGTGACCGGGGTGGGTCTCTACGGAGCCGTCTTGCGACGACTAAGAGAGGGTGACAAGAACATATACCCCGTTTGGCACCCTCATTTCACAAACGCCTCGGCGCAGTAGCTCATGACCTCCTGAAGCGCACATTGCATCGCGGTATCCGGGAATTTATCCTTTCCGCCGCAGGCAACCGCCAGGAGCGTGTCCCCACACCGGACCTCGACGTCCCAGCCGTCAATCGTGGCTTCCATCCGGAACACCGGCAGCGGTCCGTCGAACCAGTTGTCCCGGAAGAACTGCTGCAGCTTCTGCACGACCTTCATCGCCGAGGCCCAGGTCCTGGTGAACTGCGGTACCGGTACCGATCCCATCATGTCCTCGGTCACCCAGCGTGCGACATCCCCGGCCATCTTGAACGGCCGCAACACACCAGGTGGCGCCATGTCAAAGATCTCGGCGATGACGGCGTCGCGCTCGAATTGGGTGAGCTCCGCCCACTCGCGGTTGCGGTAGGCCTCAGGAAGTTTTGGTGAGTCGGGTGTTTTCATGGGCAAGGGTCAGGTAGGCGTCGTCGGTCTCAAAGCCGTAGAAGTGATCGAGGTTGCAGCGCTGGGCGGCCACGGCGGCGTTACCGGCGCCAAGGAAGGGGTCCATGCCCACCAGACCCGGCCGGAGCCCGTGGAGCTGGAAGCAGCGCTCAGCCAGGCCGGGTGGGAAGCTGGCAGGGTGCGGCCGCTTATCCCCGTCGTTGATCGTCTCATAAGGGACGAACCAGGTGTTGCCCCCGCACCGGCGATCGCCGTTCTTCCCGCGCGTGCCCCGGGTCAGATTGGACTTGTCGGCATACCGGACGCCGACGGCCAGCCGGTCGATCGGAGTGCCACCAAGCTTGGTCAGGTGCCAGACGTATTCGTGGCAGTCGTTGAGGTAGCGCGGCGAGTTGATCGGCTTGAAGTGCCCGGCCGTGATCTCTTCCCCCGCCTTCCGGATGGTGATGGACTTGACCCACGCGATGTTGTTCTGCAGCACCCAGCCGTTGGACCTGGCCACCAGCGCCATCTCGAAAGGCAGCCACGGGTTCTTGGGGCAGCTGCCCAGGTTCAGGAAGAACGAGCCTGAGGCCTTCATCACCCGATGGACGCCAGCCAGCCACTCAGCCGCCCAGACCAGGTAGAGGGTGCGCTTCACAGCGTCGTCGTATTGGGAGTATTTGATCCCCAGGTTGTATGGCGGCGAGGTCACGACGACGTCCACGGTGTTCTCCGGGATGGTCTTCATGGCTTCGACGCAGTCGGCAAGCCGGAAGTCGAGTTTGGTATCAGACATAGAAATGCGGGGCCGGTTGCCCGGCCCCGCGATGAGTTGATTTACGAGCAGCCCTGGCTGGTGCCACACTCCGTGCAGCAGCCGCAGGCGCCGGCGCGGATCACTTTACTGGATCCGCAGTTGGAGCACACGACGTCCATGAAGACGTTGGAGAGCGGCTCGGTTTTGGTTTCGGTTTCGGGTTTGACGATGGGATCCGCCATCGTCGGGAGCGGGCGCGGCGCGGTCTGCTCGCGGTAGCCGTCCAGGAACTGGCAACCCAGATACCGGAAGACGTAGTCCACGATGGAGAACGCATTCCGGACATCCGGGTTCTTGGTGAAGCCCGCGGGCTCGAAGCGCTGGTAGGCGAACTTTTTCACCAGCGCCGACAGCGGCACGCCGTATTGCAGCGCCATAGAGGTCAGCGTGGCAATGGTGTCCATGAGGCCACCGATCGTCGAACCCTCCTTGGACATCTGGATGAAGATCTCGCCGAGGGTTCCGTCCTCGTAGAGACCGTAGTTGATGTAGCCTTTGTGCTCGCCGATCTCGAACTTGTGGTTCACTGCCACCCGAGTGGTCGGCAGCTTCTTGCGCACCGGCTGGCCGTGCGCAGTCTCCAGAGTCAGGAGCTGCGCGCGCAGAGCCGCGATCTCGTCCATGAAATCAGCGCCGGCGATCGCCGAGGTGATGGCCTCCTGGGCGACTTCGACGGCGCCCATGTCTTTCGTCTTTCGTACGTTGAGCGGGGCGCTGCGTTTCGAGCCGTCGCGGTAGATCGCGATAGCCTTCAAACCGAGCTTCCAGCCCTCGACGTAGGTGCGCATGATGTCTTCCACCGTCGCGGTCTCCGGTATGTTGACCGTCTTGGAGATCGCCCCGCTGAGAAACGGCTGCGCCGCCGCCATCATCTGGATATGCCCCCGGTAATGCAGGCTCCGAGTCCCGCGGTGCGCCTTGAACGCACAGTCGAAGATCGAGATGTGCTCCTGGCGCAGTCCCGACGACAGTTTCACCGGCGTCACCGATCCCCCCGGCAGCTCGGTCCCGGCCGCGATGTCCTCGATGGTGTCATACTTGTGGACGTGGCCGATGATCACCGTGATCTCCGCCGGCGCATACCCCAGGGTCTGGAGAGCCGCCGGAATCGTCTGGTTGACGATCTTCAGCATCCCGCCACCGGCCAGGAGCTTATACTTGACCAGCGCGATGTCCGGCTCGATACCGGTGGTGTCGCAGTCCATGAGGAAACCGATAGTGCCAGTCGGTGCAATCACACTGGTTTGCGCATTCCGATACCCGTGCTTGGCCCCAAACGTCAAGGCGTGGTCCCAGGTGTCACTGGCGTCATCGAACACCGCCAGACCGAGGCGGTTGGCAGCTTCCCGACTACCAGGCATTTTGTCGATGCCCAGACTGGCCGACTGGTGCTTGGCCATGACCTCCAGCATGGCGTCCACGTTGCTGGCGAACACCGGCTTGGTGATCCCGAAGCAACTGGCGTCGTCGTATCCCGGGAAGGCACCCATACGGGCGGCGACAACCGCCGACATGGTGTAAGCCTCCCCGGTCATGGTTGACGTGATCGCCGAGCACGCGGCCCGGCCGGCGTCGCTGTCGTAGCCCAGGCCGTAGGACATCAGCAGGGCGCCGAGGTTGGCGTAGCCCAAGCCCAGGGTCCGGAACACGTGGCTGTTCACCGCGATGGCTTCCGTCGGGTAGCTGGCGTTGTCGACGATCAGCTCCTGCGCCAGGATCATGATGTCCACGGCAGACCGGAAGCGAGCAGACCGGAAATGACCGTCCTCGGACTTGAATTTCAGCAGGTTGAGGCTGCTGAGATTGCAAGCCGTGTTGTCCAGGAAGAGGTACTCCGAACAGGGGTTGGTGGCATGCTGACGATCAGTGCCTGGGCAGGTGTGCCAGGCGTTGATGGTGTCGTCGAACTGGATCCCGGGGTCGCCGCAGACGTGCACGCCCTCGGCCATCTTGCGGAGCATATGGCCGGCATGCTTCTGCTCGCAGTCCTTGCCATCGGTCACCCGCTTCGTCCAGTAGAGCGGGGCAGCGTCACCCTCGACTTCCGGCATCCCGCGGCGCAGCCAGTCGTCGGCCTTCGCCATGAACTCGTCACGGCACCGGACGGTCAGGTTCTCGTTCTGATACATGATCGAGCCGTAGGCCTCGCCGTTGTAGCTGGGATCATAACCTTGCTCAATCAGCGCCCAGGCCTTACGCTCTTCCTTCGACTTCGCTTCAATGAACTCCTCGATGTCTGGATGCAAGTCGTTCAGCCCGTTCCACTTGGCCGCGCGTCTCGTCTTGCCGCCAGACTTGATGGTCCCCGCCACCTGGTCGTAGATCTTGAGGAACGACAGCGGGCCACTGGGCTTCCCGCCGCCGGTCAGTTTCTCGCGGGTCGACCGGAGGGTGGACAGGTTGGTCCCCGCTCCGCTGCCATACTTGAACAGCATGGCTTCTGCAAGTGCCAGATTGAGAATGCTTTCCATGTCGTCCTCGACGGAAAGTATGAAGCAAGCACTTCCTTGTGGGAACTCGTATTGCGTCGCCGCCCGGCGGGCCACCTGCTGCCAGTTGGGCGCCGTCTTGCCGTTGTCCTTCTCGTGGGTCCGATCCCAGACCCAGTTGCCTTGCCCCCGACCGGCGCCGACACCATACTTGTGGTGCAGCCCGACGTTGAACCACACCGGGGAGTTGAACGCGGCATACTGATTCACGAGGAGCCACTTCAGCTCGGCGTTGAAGATCTGCGACGGGCTCGTCCACACCGCAAGGCCGTCGGGCTTCTTCTCCTTCAGACCCTCCTGTGCGTTGTCGCTGAGGTAGCCATCGGCGACGGCCCACTGGGTGAAGGTATCAGCGACCCGGTCAATGAGCTGCTTGACGGAGCTCTCCCGGCCACCGCTGCGGGGATCCAGGCCCTTGGCGATGTCGCCGTAGAAGTATTTCGAGACCACGATCTTGGTGGCCAGCGGGGACCAGGACTTCGGGACTTCGACATCGAGTTGCTTGAAGATCGACTTGCCGCCGTCGTCGGTGATCTCGACGTCTCGCTTTTCCCACTCGATTTCATCGTAGGGATGGACGCCGGCGGTCGAGAAGACGCGGGGCATCGGGATGACGGGACGGGTTTTGGTTTTCGTTTTTGAGGGCATAGAAAAGGGGCGCGGTTATGCGCCCTAGAGTTAAGAGCGCCAAGCCGGAAAGTTGGTGGAGGTTACTTTCCTCGCTTGACGAGGTTTTCTGACACCAGCCTCACCAGGCTGGAATGATTCCGTGCGGCATGCCGATGCGGATACCGGCGCGCCGCGAGCGGTTGCTATTCACCTTCGTCTTGATGACTCCGGCGTTACAGCGATTGGAACATCCCCGAGAGCAGAACCGTTTGCCGTCTGGTGCGTCGTTTTCACACGGGGGATATTCACACTTCATGGAACGACGTTTTAGCTGGGTTTCGCCAAATCTGCAACATGTTCCAGCGCCGCCTGTGGATCGTCGCGATGCTGCAAAAGGTGCGTCTGGATGCGGCACATCGCAGTCCCTGGCGGCATCAACTCACCAAACTTCTCACCGGTGCCGTTGGAGCCGGGAAAGAAGTTATGAAACAGCTTCGTGGCCTGCTGCGCTGTGGCGTGCAGATATTCAACCTCGCGGTCCACGCGTCCCGGCCGGATCAGCGCGTGGTCGAGCTTGTCCCGGTGGTTCGTGGACATCCAGGTGATTGTGCCATCGCAGGCCAGGACGCCGTCGATCGCGTTCAGGAATCCGTGGAAGGACACACCGCGCCCTACCGAGGCATCCGCGGCGCTCTTCATCTCGCGACCGGTGGTGATGCAGTCCACGTCCTCAAACAGCACGAAGCAGTTCGGCGGCAGCGACAGCATGGCATTCTGCAGCTGACTGTCGTCGAAGAACGGGGAAGCCATTGGCAGCACTGCCAGGTCGTGGCCGGTGAGACGAGCAACCTCCAGCACCGTGGAGGTCTTGCCGGCGCCGGAAACGCCGTGCAGCAGGAAGCCGCGCCGGTATGGGATGCCTTGCTTCTGATACCACGCCCGCGACGACTTGAAGCGCTGCACGTCTGCCGCCAGACTCTCCAGGGTGTCGTCCGGCAGCACCACGGAGCGCGCCAGGTTGGCGGGAATCTGGCGAATCGTCTTCCAGCCGGTGTAGCCGGTATAAAGATGCACCCGGGTCTTAGGCTCGCGTGGCGGAACAGCGAAGTCCCGGATCTCGGTCAGCAGATCTTCGATGAGCTTGCGGGAACGAGCCACCATTCGGATGTGGATCACTTCCTTGCGCCGGGTGTCCATCGAGCCTTGGTCCTTGGCGTCAGCCGCGCTGCGGGTCAGCCAGAGTGGACGCCCGCGGTGGAACAGCAGGTGGGTCCCCAGGCCTGGGGTCACCAGCAGTTGTGGACGGGTGTCATTCTCCGCGGCTTTGAGCAGCGGTTTGCGTGGACCCAGTGAGCTGTCGGGCTTGAGCGTTACGGCCACCGAGCGCACGCGCTGGGCAGCCGGCTGGTCGTTCAGCCATACGACAATCCACTCGAAGACCGGATCGTCGTTGTTGAACGTCATCTCCAGCATGAACTGCCGCTTGATCAGCGCGACGCCGCGGGGTACCCACTTGCGGAACAAGGCGCCAAGCAAGCCGACGGCGCCCAGGATGAAGCCGCCGGAGAAGAACTGGTTCTGCTTCAGCGAGTCGGGCAAATGTGCCCAGGCGTGTTGGATGGAATCAATCATTCGATTTCGGGGTCAGGATGTCGTCGAGGTAGGCCCAGCGCTCCGGCGGGCTGGACAGGAAGATCCCGCCCTGGTTGCGCCAGCCATCTTCCAGGTGGAGCATGATGGCGAAGTGACCTCCGGTGTTGCCGCTGATCGCCGCAGGTCGGGAATGCCAGCCCAGAATCCAACGCAGCAACGGGTTCAGGTCTTCGGCCGGGCTGTCGGTGCGCGTAAGCAGCGGCAGGAGCTGCTCGGCTACGCACCACTCCTGGGGCGCGTTGTTGCACAGCTCGGTGCCGTCTTCGTTCCACCAGTCGCCGTCGTAATACATCAGCGCGAATTCTCCGTCGCTGTGGTCGGCAATCCCAGGCCCGCGACCCAGCAGCCAGCCGCCGAAGTCCTCCGGTGGCAACTCCAGTTCAGTTTTGGTCAAGGTAATCATTCAGGTTCAGCACTCCCTTCCAGAACCAGGCCGCGAAGGCCTGGCAGTTGTTCGTAGACTTGATGCAGGCACGACCGGACCTGCGCGGCGTAACGGTAATGGGCGCCGGGCCCAGTGCGGATCTCCGCGGTGTAGATGAATTTGTCGAGCGTCGTGAGATGCTCGAAGTCCAGCTGGGTGCCCAGCGTGTAGAGGTAGGGGAAGCCATCGCGGGCTTCGCTCAGCATGACCCGGCAGAGCCCGGCCCAGTTGACCAGGAAGTTTCGGACGTCGTCGAACAGCCGATTGACGTCGTCGTGCAGGAACCAGTCGCCGGGGACCTGGTCCCTGGCGTCATAGACACCCACGGGCGATGCCCAGGTGAACTTGTGCCCCGGCCGGTGGCGGTTGAGGTCGCGCAGCTCGGCGATGCCAAGGTTCTTGATCCGGAACCGGATGCCGCACCGCCCGATCTCGTCGCCGACAGGGACGTAACGCTTGACGTGCCCGATGAAGGCGCGCCGTAGCATGGTTGTCGTCCCCCAGCGCTGGAAGTCGCGTTCTTGCGCCGGCAGGTCCAGACGCACCTCGGTATCGTTATCCGCCAGCTGCAACGTCAGCGGCTGGGCGCGGTCGGTCATGCGCGCCTGGTGGATCAAATCCTGCGTGATGCGCTGCGTCTGCTCCGTGGAGCCGTAGGCATGCTTCAGCAGGTTGGGGATGCAGGAGAGCAGCGTCTTGCAGAGCAAGGCCCCCAGCTGCTGGGCCTCGTAACGGATGCTCGAATTCAGGTAAGCGCACAGCTCCACCCATTGGCGCGCGGTTTGCACGAGCACCATGTTGTTGAGGCACGACATCGGGATCACGACCCGCGCCCGATCGAAGACGAAGTTGCGCTGCAACCGCTCCAGTTTCTGCTGAGCTTTCTTGCTGCCGTCCTTGGCTTCGGCAACCAGATCCGCTGAGATACCCATGGCCCAGGGATCCGTGGTGGCTACGTCGTTCCAGAAAGCCGTCAGGCGATCGTAGAGGGCCTGAGCTTGCCGATGCATGTCCTCGTAAGCCAGGGACAAGAACTCCGGGATGTCGGCGCAACTGGCCTTGAGGTGGCCGGCGGTGCCGAAGTTTACGTAGCGCGTCGAGGTCTCCTGGCCGTCCCCGGTGGTGCACACCCGGAACAGGTCATAGATCTGCCAGAGGCTGATGTTCTCGATGAAGATCGGGATGCCGCCGGTCAGGCCCTTGATTGAAGTGTGGCCGTAATCCGCCAGCTCAAAGATCCGCTTCGTGGAGGCCTCGGGATTCGCCGGATCGATGAGCAACATGATCTCTTCGATCCCCTCCTTGTTGCGGGAGGTACGAGCGGCGCTGGCGGCCAGCAGCTCGTGGGTGAGCGCCGGCGTCTCGGAGTCAAGCGGTCGGAGCGCGATGTATTTTACTTTCACGAGAAAAGGATGGTGCAGACCAGCTTTACCCGCGTCCAGAAGGTGAGGGGTGGCGGCTGCTGCTTGCTGTCCGCGTTAAAGGTGAGCGTCATCGTCCGAGGGATGATGTCGATGGTCCGGACGCCGTGGGTCTGCTCGATGAACTCGTAGGCCCATTCCGGATGCTTGGCGACGTTGATCTCGTAGGCCCGGTCGACCAGCGCCTTCGCGAGTTCGCGAGTCGTGAAGTCGACAACGGCTTTGTTGCCGATCTTCTTCTGCTCGTAATAGCCCTTGAGCACTTCGAGTTGGTGTGCCAGGTCGGTGTTGAGCGGGTGCTGCTCAACCATCCGCTCAATGATCAGCCGGATCATATTGAGGGTGTTGCCCAGTTGGGCGGGTGTGATTTCGGTCATAAATTCTGACGTAGGTTTAGTGAGTGGTCTGCAGGTGATCCCAGATATCGGTTTCGACTTCCACCATCGAGCGCGCGCCGTTGATGTGGAAGTAACGGGAACCGATCAGGGAATTGTAGCCTTCCAGGACTTTAGCAAAGAAGTCATCCGACTCCTCATCAAACTTGCAGGCCGACGTGCTCCCGACGTCGGCGCTCCGGCGCTGCAACCGGCGGCGACTCTCGGCCGGGGTGATTTTCAGTACGATCGTGGTGTCGGGCTCGCACCCGGCGATCGCGATATTGTTCAGCTCGTCGATCAAATGCCGCGGCAGACCTCGGGCGAAATGCTGGTAGACCACGGTGGAATCCAGGAACCGGTCACACAGCACGAAGGCGCCACGCTCCAGAGCCGGCTTGATGACTTCCTGCACCAGCTGGTGTCGGCTGGCAGCGAACAACAGCAGCTCGGTGAGCGGGAACATCTCGGTGTTCTTGGGGTCCTTGAGGATCTGGCGCAGCTTCTCACCGATCTCGGTGCCGCCCGGCTCCCGTAGGGTCAACACATGCTTGCTTTCCGCGCCCAGACGGAGTGCCAACCGTTTGATCTGCTCGGTTTTGCCGCAGCCTTCGGGGCCTTCGAAGGTAATGAAGTGGCCCTTGGAATTCTGACTCATGAGGTGGGTAGATATGGAAAACTGCACGCTTGTGTCCAGTTTTGTTTTCGGGTATCTCGCGATTCTTATGAAATACCTCAGCTTGCTTCTTGCACTCGTTATTCCGCTGCTCTCCAGCTGCGCTCCCTGGACGCCCGCCCAGAAACAGAAGGCCGTCGCGATCGGCACCAAAGTCGGAGGCGTTGCCCTCGACATCCTGCAGGTCGTCACCAACACCGCGGTCCAGGTCGTCGTGGCCAAAGCCACCTCCACCCAGGATCTGACGGATAAAGGAAACCTCCTGGATTCCGCAGCCGCCGGGCTGCGATCGCTGCAAGGGCAGACGAACAACATCATCACGCCAGCGACTGTGGCCGCTACCGTGACGCAGTTCACTGATCCGAACAAGACGCATTGGGACACGCTGGCCACCAGCCTTGCCGGGAACTTCGCCGCCAGCCCGGCGGCGACGGACGTCACGCTTGAAGCCATGGCCCAGGGTCTCAATAGCGCCGCCGTCACCGCCCGCACCACCGCAGCCGCCCCCACCACCCCGTGAACGCTGTTACCGACAAAATCCTGAGCTTCGCGTTGTCGCGCGGCGGTGTCGTCGTTCGCTACCTGGTCGGCCTGATCATCGGGTGGGTGGCCTCCAAGCACGTGGTGCCGACTGACGCGCTGACCACCATCCAAGGCGGCCTGACGTCCGGCGGCATGGCCGTCCTGGCGCTGGGCTATGCCTTCTTCCAGCTCTGGCTCCACGGGCACCAGACTGCCGGCGCTGCCGCCATCCAGACCGCCCTCAACGCTCAACTCCCCGATTACAGCCAGTTGAAAGTCGACGGCCGGATCGGCAACGAAACCATCAATGCATTCACTGACCGTACCGGCATTCCTGTTGTCCGCGCTGTGCCTGTGCAGCATTAGCTGCTCCTCGCTTCCGAGCGTCGACGTCCAAAAGAGCGACGACACCGAGATGCAGAAACGTCTCGAGAAGGATCCGGATTTCCAGCACTTGCTCGAACAGATCCAGTTCCCAAAAGACGACGCTCTGCACTACAAGTCTACGGTGTCGCCGCTCCGAGCTCGGGACGGCCAGGTAACGGGCTACGAATACATGGCCTTCGTCAGTGGCACTTGGGGACCGCAGCCCAAGCGCTCACTGGCGGCAGGGCGAAAAGAAAACAGCGTACAGGCCGCCACGAATCTCCATGTTCTGCCAGGGACTGTCGCCGCCAAACGCCTGGTTCAGACTCCCATACATCTCCTCGGCGATCTCGGTGGCTCCCTCAACAGCACCCTCCTTAACGACAACGGGCAGCGCCTCGACGTGAAACAGAATCCCGTTGACGGTGACCGCGGCCAATAGCCGGCCAGATTCCTCGTCGGGCGGCCCCCAGGCGTGCTCCGGGATCTCGAGGGTGAGGTTGCACTGCGCCCGTCGGGCCTCGTAGACCCGGTTGACCAGGCGGGCGAGAGGTTCGGTCACCTTGACTCCGTCGAGGGTGATGCCGAACAGCTCCTCGACGCGGAAGATCAGGTCCAGCATGTCGATGGAGTCGAGGCCCATGTCATGGGGCGCATGCTCAGGCGTTAGAAGGTCGGCCGGAACGCCGAAGTGGGAGAGCAGGAGCTCGCGGATTTGGGTGATGATATCAGGTTGTTGAGGCATCGGGTGGTAAGAGGTTGCCGAGGCTGACGCGCAGCTCTCGGAGGGCACGGACAAGCGCCATCACGTCCTCCTCGCAGGTCGTGTCGGGATCGAAGTATTCGAACGTCATGCCGAGCGCTTCAAGCAACGGGACAACGGTGGCGCGGTAGAGCTGGAAGACCAGGGAGAACTTCCGATCCCAGGTCGCGGTGGAGGCGATTATCACCTCGATCTCGTCCAAAGCAGTGCTCAAAGACTGCAGCGAACGGGTGTGAGTTTCAGGCATTCAGGTGAGGTAGTAGATGACCATCGCGATGGCGGCGACCAAGGAGTAGGATTCCCGGATCTCCAGCCGCGCCGGAGCAGTCTGCCGATACGTCGCTGCGATGGCTAAGATATAAACGAGGGCCAGGATGAAGAGGTAGCGTTCCATATTCAAAGGACAAAGGCGACTTTGACGTCACCGGGGTGGTCGAGGATTTTGCGGAGCCAGTCCTCCTCCTCGACGAAGGTGGGCTTCATGACGACGTGGTCGGGGGCGGCCTTCCGGAGCTCGGCAATCAGCCGGAGATTGCCCAGGGCCTCCTTGGCGAAAGGCGCCCAGTTGAAGGGGAAGACCTTGAGGCGATTGATCCCCTGGCAGTTGTTGAACACAACCCGGCGCCGCCCGTGCCGGTTGGTGTGCTCAACGTAGAAGTCCTGGGCGGGACCCAGGCGCCGGACGAGATCGCGTGCGCCGGTGATCGAGGTCGGGCGTCCGAAGATCTCGCGCGTGCTACGGATCAGGTAATGGGGTTTGGTTTTCATAGAGGTGAGGGCAGGCCTTGCGTGCGTAGTCCCAGCTTTGATTCGTGGGATTGGGTTCGTCTACCCATTTACCGTCACGGAAGTCAAGGTCGCCGACGCTGTAAATCCGCCGACGCTGATCCTCCGAGGTCTTCATGCCGGGGCACTCGGTGGTCAGCTCGCCCTCGGCAAGCCCGCAGACCGTGCACAACGCCAGGCCGCCGTCGCACCACATGCAACGGCCGCTGCAGCAGGCTTCCGACTTGCCGCTGCACTCATACCAGATGTGCGCTCTCAACAGGCCCGCGCCTCCTCTCGGGGAAGTGGGAAACGGGCGCCGCACCAAGCTTGACGCACCGCTCCCTTGACGACGAACAGGTGGTGCCAGTTCCCACACTTCGTGCAGTGCACACTGTCCCGCGGCCGCCTTTTAGATTTGGTAGTCACGGTATTGCTGCACCAGTTCGGTCACGGCGCCCTCGTGCTCGAGGAAGAACCGTAGGGCCGCCCTGGTATTTTCGTTGAGTACTTCCGTCGGCATGTCGTGGAACCCCTTGTAGCGAAACCCGCGGCGCTCCCAGGTCTCGTATTTCACGATCGTGTAGTAGGTGTAGACTCCATCTTTGTAACGCAGCTCCGTAGGCCCAACGCGCTCGACGCGTGGAACGGCCAGCACTTGGCTGTTGAGCACGCACAGCAGGAAGTCCGCCGGCACCAGCTCCGGCGGGATCTCCTTGATCGATTTCGGCGAGCCGGTGGAGATCATGTCGCCGGGGCTGGAGCCACGATCCCCAGGCCGGGCTTGCCGGACGTAGGTGTAGCTCAGCGCCCCGCTGCCGCTGGCATAGCAATGCAGGCGCCCCTCGGGCACCTCCGGCTTGGGCAAGGGCTTACGGGGGCGCCCTGGTTTCTTTTTATCCATGTTTTCTGACTCGGTAGATGCTGCGTTCTTGGTTCCAGTAGACCTCGTGGGTGTCAGGGAGCAGCTGCGCGTAGTCCGGCAGGTCCTGGTAGAGCGGGGTTTGGCGGCCGCGCTCGTAGCCGGCGCGGTCTGCGATCTCCCGAAGGTCGCCGAGATCCATCTCTTTTTTGCCGATCGATAATCGGCGGGCCACCACAGTCCTGGCGGCTGCGAGAGCCTCCTGAAAACGACTGCGTGAGGGACAGGTCATAGGCGAATCGGTGTAGTTTTGACGCGGAAAAACGCCAGGCGTCGGGTCGAGCTGATCATCAGCACATTGTCCTCGGCTTCAGCCTGCAGCAACTCCTCCAGTGTGAACATCAGATCCGGGTTATTGGACTCCGTGCACTGCTCCAGTAGGTAGAGTTCGAGGATAATATCGTGCGAGGCGACGCCGCGCAGATCCTTGCGGTGCCCCAGGTTGCGGGTGCGGAAGTCGACGACCGCGGTGTCGTTCCATTCGATTACCTGCGCGCACCACAGCGCGCGGGCGAGTTTGGCTCTGGTCATCGTTTCGATTGTTTGAATTTGGTGAGCACCATTCCGGCTTCCAGAGGGATGAGCACGTCGTCGGGGATTTTATCGAGGTCTCGGACGATGTGGTGGAGCGGCCAGTCCAACACCAGCAATTCGTCCTCCGGCGGCTTGCCTGGCTCTTCGCGCGTGGCAACCATGCAGAACTGGTTCTCCACCGAGAGCTGCACCCGCAGCGTCATTCCCGGCGGATAATCTATGGTCAGCTCATACCCGGCTTCGAGGACCTCGAGACAGCGGAGCCACTTAGGCCGGTTTGCTGCCATAACGGTCGGGGACGACGACGATGACACGGGTCTCCGCCGCCTGGATCATCGCGATCCGGTTGAGATGGGCTGCGGCGCCGGCGGATTCCACCAGCTCCGAGCGATCAACGACATGGGTCTGGAACCCGTGGGTGTAGAGCGCCTCGCGCACCGCCCAGGCGACCGATGTCCGGCCCAGTCCCGGGGTGCCGGTGACGATCACCCGGATCTCGTTCCGATCTGCGTTCTTGGCCACCAGGCCGAAAGGCTCGCGATCGCTGTCCCGGTCGGCATGCGGCTTGGCGCGCCGGATCGCTTCGCGCAGCGCGATGCGGTGTCCGATGGCCTCGTCCTCGTCGCTGCAGTCCACGAGCAGCTCGGCTTTCGTCAGGACGTTCTCCAACGAGATGTTCTGTCCGATGACGTCAGCGGTCTTCTGCTGCTCCTTGAGGTGGGCTTCCGAGATGTCGCAGACGTAGAGCTTCTCGGCGCGCATGAGCCCGTAGCCGCCGCGGGCCAAGGCTTCTTTTAACTCCGCCAGCTCTTCAGCTGGGGTCTTCTGATTCGTGATTTCCATAGATGGCTTCCAAAACTTGATGGCCGTCAAATCGACGGCCGAGGATACCGACTACTTCGGTATCGGGTGTAGGTTCGAATTCGACGCACGCTTCAGCCAGGACGTCGATCTTCAGTCGTTCAAGCAACGTCAGACGCCCGGGGTCCGGGTCTTCGGGAATTGCGTTGAGTTGCTTCATGGTTTTTGCCGGCCCCCACTCCTGGAACTCCGTGACATGGTTCACCTGGCACCACGGACTGCCCGGCGGCGGAGGCTTGGGGTTGTTTTGCGCCGCCTCCACCATGTTGGCGAATGCGCCGTAAACGGCGTTCGGCGGGGGTCGGAATTTGTACTTAGCCTGCTCGTCCATATTTTGCTTCGAAGTTGTAAGTCCAGTAGGCCCGGGTTTCCAGCACAACTCGAACCGGCTCCCGGAAGTTGATGTCCGGCTTCGGGCGCCTGGCAATGAAGACGAACTGCTTGCCCAAGTTCTCCTCCGCCTTGCCGAGCAACCGGTCGGCAAGGCTGGTGGCCGCAGACCAGGGATCGCTGCCTGTGGCTTTGTGCTCGACCCCATTGTGATCGACAACGATCCAGTTCATCGGATTTTTGCTTTCTTGGCTTCGCGTGCCGCGTTCTCAGCCATGAGCTCGCGATAGCGGTTTTGAATAGAGGCGGAGTCGACGTAGCGGGACTGCCAGTCGTAGATCAGCAGCGCGCGCTGGCGGGCTTCAGCCAACAGCTGGGCCTCGGCGTCGGTAGGCACAGCCACCGGCCAGCCTTTGACGTAGAGCAGGTGCTCCGGGATCACGGACTCGATCTCTTCCCGTCGCGCCGCCAGTTCCTTGGCAGCCAGAATCCGATTCGCGCCACCTTGGATACGGTCAGGCGCCAGATCGGACAGCCACTTCCCTCCCTGGAAGGCGAAGCCCGAGGCCAACTCCAGGTTGGTCATCCGGCGGTAGAGCGGATCATATCGGCGATCGGACAGCGCGACGGCGAAGTCGTTCTCCGATCCCATGATGCACCACACACAGGAGACCCGGGTGGAACCCATGGCGTAGGCCTCGTGCATTTTGAAGCCAGCGCACCGGCGCCAAACGTCTTCGAGCCGCCAGCGCAGGATGGCGTTCCAATCGACGCTACCCGCCCGCAGCTTGGAGCCCGGCTTCGACGGCGGCATCTTGGCGCGCCGCGGGGACTCCTCGGCCCGAATGCCAGAGACCGAGAGCACTGGCCCCTTGAACATCCGCTTCAGCATGGCGGTGATCGGGTCTCGCTTCAGCTCCGCGGTGCAAAAGCGCATGGACGGCGTCGACCACGGCAGGATGATCTTCACGCACTCCAGCTCTTCGTAACGACGCTGCGACTCCGCCCACCGTTCTTCCCAGCGCTCCATCATGCCGCCCCGCTGACGTCGGGTAACGACCAGGTCCCAGTTGTCCTGCCCGTGGCGCGCCTTGAGGAGCGTCGACAGCCGCACGCAAGTTGAACCCGAGTCCATCCATTCAACCAAACCAAGGTCGGCGTGGATCAGGATCTTCGGCCCGCGGTGGCCTCGGGCCGCCAGCAACTCGGCGACAGCGATCGCCACGGCGCAACTGTCCTTGCCACCAGAGATCCCCACGGCTACCGGGGCACCGGCGGCGATCAAGGCTTCGACCTCGGGGGTCAGCGCGAGGTCTGCACTCGTTTGACCATCCCACGGGCCCTGAGCTTTTCCACCGTCCGGGGCCCAATCCCCTGAAAACTGCGGAGCTTCTTCTCGGTGACCGGGAAGATGATCCCCTCCTTGTAAATCAGGCGGTGAATGACTTCCTCGACTGGGTCTTTGGGTGGCATGGCCCGCTATTCCAGCAGGCCCGCTGTGTTGGTCAATGGTGTTCAAATTTGATGGTTTCCCTGGCAGTGCTCGATCGCTTCCCGCCGTTGGTCGTCGTAGGAGGTCTCGTCATAGCTGACCCCGTCGCCGGTGTCACCCAGATGTTTGACCTGGGCCGGCCGAGCCGCCATCCACCGGTCGTGCGGGCCGACGTGGTGATACTCCACCTCAGGCTCGTCAGCGCGCCTGACGACTTCCTCGATCTCGTCACGCAGCTCCTCGTTGGCGTCTTGGTCAAAATCCGGTTTGAAGATGACGCGGGTCTCGACGGGCCACAGCTCGTAGCTCGGGGTGAGCTCGCAGCAATGAACGTGGACGTTCTTGTCGAAGAGAAAGACGGACTCAATCCGTTCGATCTTGTCGATATACTCGGGGAGGTTCCAGTCCCGTTCCAGGTTTTGGGCGATGACGACGAGATGGAAATCCGGTCGCAACGTGTGTTCAGCAGTCATTTGGCAATAGGGTAGAAGTGGAGAGTGCGCTCGGTGCCAATGTCCCACCACCAACCGAGGCGAGTGACACCTTCATTGAACCGCGCGAGGAATGCCTTGGCGGTCTCGTCCGGGTAGTTGAACGCCTGCTGCAGGGTGCCGTTCATTTCGATCGTGACCTCGGCGTTGATCCCGACGCGATTGCTCTCCGGTCGCTGCTTCCAGGCGTCGGCGAAGAGCACGATATTTCCTGTCACGCCCATGCGCTTCAACTCCTCGAGGAGGAAGCAGAAGAGACGTGCGGCCTCCAGGGTAGGATTCTGTTTCATGGAAATGAGGGTGTGAACTCTCGGCGTTGCTCGCCTTCGATTACCAGCACAACCGGCTGGCGCTGGCGATCGGCCAGCTCCTGGCAGGCAGCGGACACCGCGGCGCGCCGCCGGGCATCCAGGTCCTCGATGTAGCCGGCCTGCTGCACGATGATGTTGAACTGACTGGCCACCACCAGCCGGATCGGAGCGTCGTGCGCCAGGCAGATCTGCGTCCCGCGGAACTGCTCGTAGTAGGCCGGCCGCTGGTTGTAGAACCCGCGGTCAGGCTGGAATCGGATCTTGGACATAGGCGAATTTTTTGCCGAAGCTGCAGTCGGTGAAGTAAAGCTCGTACCAGAAGCACTGGTGCGGGCGGTAGATCTCGACGCCGGGGAACTTGCGCTTGAACTCTTCGTCAAACCCATACCAGTTGGGCGCCATGTCGGGGTAGTACTTGATCCCGTTATCCCAAGTCGGCTTCCCGCCCTCGTAGCCGCGAGGGAGCATGACGCGGTGCGCCGGCGTGTCACGGAACCCGCGCTTGAAGGCTTCCAGCTGCTCGTGGGTCAGCGGCACCTCGTGACTACCGTGACGACCCTTGCGCTTATCCAGCGTGAAGCCGGTAATGATCACGGCCTCAGGGTAGAAGTGACCACAGACCAGGTCCGAGGAGTAGGTCACTTTGCCGGCGTGCTTACCGGTTTCCTGCGGCGTGCCGAGGCAGATGTAGTCGGCCCCGGTTTCCGGATCCTGGCGGCCGTAGGTGGACGGCACCCCGACGTCGAGGTGCCGATGCAGCGCCAGGCTGTAGCGCTGCAGCAGGTGGGCGTGCATCGCGTGCGTGAAAACAATTTTTGCGTACATCGTAAAGGTGTTGATGGAACTCCATGTCGCAGACGTAGGGAGACGATCCCTCTTCCGGCGTCCGGTCTGCGATCTCGAAGCGTTTGGTGAACCCGAAGAACGCTTCCAGCATCCGGGTCATGCGTGGATCCACCACGGTGGTGACGAACATCTTCGTCTTCGCCGGCTTCATCCCAAGCACAGCGTCGGTCAGCATGTAGCCAACCACGAAGTTTTGGTGATCTTCGCGAACCGCTACCTGGAAGTCCCAGCGGTCCTCCAGCTCGCCGTCGTAAACGTGCGGCTGGTCGGGATAGTGGCGGGCGGCGCCGACGAGATCCGCATCCAGGGGATCGCCGTCAAACACCACCACATGCAACTTGGTGCCGAAATCCCACTCCTTCAAATGGTGGTCCTGGCAGTGGGTGATCCAGTCCCGATCCCACTTTGGGTCCCCGGTGATATCCCAGGGACTCGTCAGTAATTTGTACATTGAATCGAACAGGTTGTTCGGTGTGCCCCACGGGAACCGCGCGCCAGCAGCGGCGCCATTGGCGGCACGCCGAGGTGATACAGAAGTCGTAGCCGGTGGTTCGGCACTGCGGACAGCAGGGGTCCATGAAATGGCCGTAGACTCGCAGCCCGTCCTCTGACTTCCAGGTCAGGAGCGCCAGGCGATCCATGATGACGCCCCGATGCAGCTCCCTGATGATCAGGTAGTGGCCGCGCTCAGCGTCCCAAGCCTGCAACTCTTCTCCACGCTCCCAGAAGAAATGCTGACTCATAATACAGACGGCTGCTTCTAACCAAACTCCTCGGGAGTTACCGGCTCGACGGCCCCAGCCGCAAAGACACCTGGCACTCCGGACGCGGCCAGCAAGGCTGCAGTTTTTTCGTAATCCGGAACATTTTGCTTGGGATCGATCGGCATCGACACCTTGGCCGTATCTTTCTTGCCGATGTAGCGAAACAAAAATTCCACCCACCCGGTGGTTGGAATGACACGAACTCCTTTCCCTGAGAGCTGGCTCATGGGCCGACCTTGCCATTAGCGCGGGCATCGCGCAACAGGTTTTGAAACGCCGTGATGTTCTTCCGGATCGGGTTGTGCGTCACGCGCATGCACTGGTCCGCGATCTCCAGCGCGGTGTCCGACGCCGCGAGCAAGCCCTCAGCCAGCTCGAGGAAACCTACCAGAATCTCGACACGCTTTTGCAGCGGCAGCTCGATGTCGGCCCGCATCGCGGTCAGGGCTGCGACCAGTTCGGTGTTGCCGTCGAAGAAGGCTTTGTGCTGGTAGCCGTCAACGTCCATCTTGGCGCTCCAGGTTGTGGTTCCGCACCCTGGTGTGAAACTCCTCCAGGGTCTCGGTCCACGACAGGCCTGTGCGCAGCTTCAACGTGATCGACGCCGGTGTCATCTTCTCGATGGTCACCGAGTACATGTTGTTACCCCAGACCTGACCGCGCGCCGGGACCGGGGAGTCTGCGCAGAGGCTGAGGACCACAAACATGATCGCCCGGCACAGGCCCAGGACCGCGGCGGCGCCGAGGGCCCAGCCGACGCCGACGACCCAGGCGTTCACAGCGTGCCGTATGCCAGCGCATACGACATCGTCTTCACGGTCTGGCGGTCCAGGACCACATAGATCGGGCGCAGTTGGAGCTCCTGGGAGAAGGCCAGGTGGTGCTGCGGGCAGAACCGCGTGCAGACCTCGCCGCCGGAGTCGATACCGAAGTCTTGCGCCGCCTCGTTGCAGTCAGCGCGCGAGCACTTCAGCGGGTGATACCGCAGCTTGCCGCCTTTCTCGGGAAACGAGACCCAGTGACCGAGCCGCGCGTTGAAGACGCCAGCAAGGTCGGCTTTGGCGAAGTCCGTCAGCGACATGCGCCAGCCATTCTCTCCGAGCAGGTAACCAGCCCGCTCGTCGCTGATCATGCCGCTATCGCCGCCGTCTCGGAAAACGGCGCGGAACGGGCCAGGTCTCGTGATCTCCTGCTTCAACGTAGCGAGCAGCATGCGGTCTCGATGGCGCTCAGCAGCGCCGAAGGCGGCTTGTGCTGGGGATCCAAAGATGGCGGCCAGAGAGGCCAGCCCGGTGAGGGAAACGAAGTTACGTCGGTTCATGGTTTTCAGGTTTCGGTGGATTGAGCTTTGGCGTCAAGCGGGTAACGCTCACGGATCTGGTGATATTTGGAGACCTTGATTTGCGGGCAATCCGGCCGCGGGGTTCTCCAACCGGGTTCACCGCTCGAGAAGCGGGGCACCCCGATGATGGCGTGCTTGCCGAAGGTCTCGTATTTGAAGGCCCGCATTCCGAAGCTGGTCCCGGGACCGCGGCCGACGGTCACCCAGTCACCGCCCAGGAGCTGGGTAAGCTTGATGGCGGTGGGTGGCGAAGCGGCCTGGAAGCGCGCGTCGATTGCCTTCCCGAGCTTGGTGCGCAGATCCGGCCGGAAGCACAGCAGCTCGTCGCCCTTCTTGTGGAAGAATCCCGGCGGCAACCGTAGGGCAGCGGTCTCGCCGTCGAAGGAGAGCGCAGCCATGCGCCCGCCGATAGAGTAGAAGCCTGCCGCTCCGAACTCCTTCTGCAGCGCCAGCTGCTCGGCACGTTTGGCGTGCACCTCGGCAAAGAAGCGAGCGATGAGGGTCGCGGTGTTGCCCTTGGGCTTCACCTCGTAATAGTCATAAACGATGTCCATGGTCTTTGATCTGTTTGCACGTGTCCTCAATGACCTGCCACAGCAGGTCCCGAGACACTTGGTAGCGGTTGAAGTCGTTGTCTGGTTCCATCCCGATTGGCACCAGCACCCGTGGCCGGTAATCCAGGAACTCCCGTCTCTTCAACATCAGCGTCGCCACCGTGGTCCGGGTGGGCAGGTGCTCGTGATACTCGAAGGGCGGGAAATAGTAATGATCACCGGCCTCCAGCAACCGGACGGCGGTGCGCCGTGCCTGGCACGTGGCCTCTGAGGATATGGGGAGCAGCACCGTATCTTCTTTTTCCCGCGCCACGGCTTCGTGGGCGACGTGCGTGACCTCCGCCGGGTTGTAGGTGTGGAACACCTCGTAGCGCACGTCCAGAGTCCGCCCGAGCAGCACCCACGACTCGAAGGAGAACCGGTGGTTGTGTATCTGCGTGGACACCGACTGCGCGGTCAACGCCGGGAACGGCCAGATGTGCAGGCGGCCCGCGGGCTGATCGAGCTGAATGAAACCGTTGCCGTGCAGCCGCGGGCGAGCCTCCAGCTTGCGAAGCCGATCGACGTCAAGGATCATTGTTGACCGCGACGACGGTCGCGCTCCCGATGAAGTTCCTCCAAGCGCGCCCGCAGCAGCTTGACCTCATACTTTGACGGCGCCTGCCGGAGCCGGACGCGGATGGCGTCGGCCGACATCCGATTGACCTTCTCGAAGAGCTTGAAGTCGAGAATCGGTTCCATCGCTTTGATCGGCATATCCGAGATCGTGATGCGATGTTCGATGAACCGATAGCGATCGTACTCCCACGGGCTGCCTGTGCTGGGGAAAGACATCAGACGGCCTCCAGGGTGAACGACTGTTCCGGAACGCTGAAGTCGAAGTGGGTGTAGATCCGCTGCCCATACTTGAACGTCAGCTCGGCTTCCGCCCAGATGACCTGGAAGTCGTAGTCAAACGGTGAGGTGGCGTTCTCGATCTCGCGCCGGAGCCGAAGGAATGCCTGGCTCCAGTTGTTGCCCACCGCTACCCACCGGCAGCTGTCTTCGTGGGTCGTGCACTGCACCCGGAACCGGGGACCGCGCAGCACTCGGAACCCAAAGGCTGCGCAGAGTGCGGTCATCAGCGATGACCAGAGGAAATGACGTCGGTTCATACTTTTGGGATTCTGGCGCGCACAACGCGCGCTTTGCTGACCATGAGCTCGATGTAGGGGCTGTGGCCGACCAGGGCCGAGCGATCCATGGCCGCGGTGTCGATGGCGTCCAGCAACTCGAGGACTGCCGTTTTGAAGTCAGTATGCGTGACCACAGCCAGCACGGCTGCGGGTTCGGAATAGGCGCCGGTGCAGCCGACGGCCGTCTCGACCGGCACGATGATGACGCGCTGCGGCTTGGCCGGCAGGCCGTAGACCGCCCAACGTCCTTCGAATGGGACCGAGGCCCGGTGGCAGAAGAAGCCACCGTGGGTGAACTCCGAGCCGCAAATGGAGCACAGCAGCATCTGACTCCCGGCACCCTCAGGTCCGGCGAGGAACGCTTCGAAGGTGCTGCAGTCCGGGCACCGGCCGGCCTTCATCTCTTCCCACTCCCAAGGCGACAGGTCGGCGCCGCGGAGGTGGGTGCGGGTGACCTCGGGCTTACGCGGACCGAACAATTTTTTCAACAAGTTCATCAGATAACGGGGTGAGGGTGATTACTGCGGGAAGGTGCTTCCGGATGTCCTGCAGCGCGCGCTGCCGGTCTTCCACGGTGGTGGCAGTGCGAACCCGGTCAAAGGTCCTGGCAATGGCCACACCATTGCGAGACAGCCGGTAGCTTTGACCGTCGACAGAAACCACGTCGTAACCGCAAATGCCACCGGTAGCTACGGCGATCGGACACCGTTGCCCTTTCGGGGTATGCGTCAGCGCCGTCATGACGTGATGGTAGGTAAGCTGCACGGTGCGCTCAGGCAGCGGCGGAGCGAACCGGCCGCGGCGCCTGGCCTGCAAAGGTGAGACGAGGAGGATCATGGGATGGCCAGGCTTAGGATCTGAGCAGCGATCTGATCCGCCAGCTGCACGGGCGGCATCTCCATCATTCCCGGGTCAAGCGTCACGTGCCAGGCGGTGCCCTTACGACCTTCGAGCGGCGTCCAGACGTGCACCACAACCTTACCGGTGACCCGATCCCGGACGATGTTGTGCGAGCCGTGGAAATCAACGTGCATGGCGTCGTAGGGGAAGATCGCCTCCAGGCGGCCGAGGAGC
>OUNO010004826.1_pt1 | contig 22507 bp, 23 predicted proteins | sample 1779811 | NCBI WGS metagenome assembly OUNO01 (sample SAMEA3914804, study PRJEB12502) | metagenome | biome: forest; material: soil | place: Canada | collected 2010-06-25 | depth 0.3 m | reverse complement strand
TGGCGCGCAACGTCGACGTGATCCGCGCGAACGACGAGACGCGGCTCGACGTGGGCGTCTACCGTGCGGGGGACGCCAGCGCTCCGCCCGATTATTTCTTCGACTCGTGCGGCTGGGGTCTGTCTGCGCGCGTGCTCGCGCAACGGAACAAGGACCGCGCCATCGTCGACACGCTCGGCCCGTTGAAGGAGCTGTATCGCGATCACGCGGTCTACGCGGGGGCGTTCTTGAAGAAATTCCTCGAATCGTACGTGATCAACGACAAGTTCCGGGTGGTTGCCACCTTGGATGGGCAGCGCGTCGAGCTCGAGGGCCTCACCGATCTGATCGTGAAGAACACGCGCGTTTATGCGGGCGCATGGGTCTTCGACGAATCGGCCCAGCACGACGATGGAGTCTTCGAGCTGGTCCCGTTCGTCGGCAAGAATGATTGGGTCTCGAAGGCGATCCGCGATCTACAAGTCGTACCGCTCAACGAGGGCATGCTCGAAGAGATCGGCCTCGAGCACTCCAAGACACTCCGCGCCTCGACCATGGACTTGGAGATCTACTGTCCCGAGGGCGGTGCAGCACTCGCCACGCAATTGGACGGTGAAGAATGGGCCGCCAATCATCGCGTCCGGATCGAGGTCGCCGCGCGCGGTGTTCGGCTGATCATCCCCGCGGCATGAGCTGTACGGTAGCCGTCGTGCACTCCGACACCGTTCGCACCGCCCGCCTCGATTTGATTCCGATGACGCCGCCGTTTCTCGAGGCCTCGCTGCGCGGCGATCGCGAGCAGGCGGCGCTCGTCATCGCCGCGGTCGTGCCGGAGGAGTGGATGAAGGTCGACCCGTGGCTGCAGCGGCGCCTGGAGCAGCTGCGCAAGGATCCGAGCCTACAGCCGTGGCTACTGCGAGCCATGGTGCTCAGGAGCGAGCAGCGAATGATTGGCCAGATTGGCTTTCACGCTCGACCCGGAGAACCCTACTTGGACGACCTCGCCCCGGGCGGCGTGGAGCTCGGCTACACGGTGTTCGAGAGCTGGCGTCGACAGGGCTACGCTCACGAGGCCGCGCACGGCCTGATGCGCTGGGCCCACTACGAGCAGGGCACAACGCGCTTCGTCGTCTCGATCAGCCCCACGAACGTGGCTTCCTTGGCCCTCGCGCAGCGCCTCGACTTCAAGCGCATCGGCTCACACTTCGATGATGAGGATGGCCCCGAGGATATCTTCGAACATCGCATGGAAAGCTAGCTGGCTCGGAGGTCACGCTTGGTCAACCGGCATTGCGCGGCTCACCTCGAGCAGACTTGGGTCGGAGGCTACAGGGACGGCTCAGCAATCATCACGGGTGCGGGTACCGCAGACGCGCACCTTGCCATTGCAGTTCCAGTCGCCGCCGGAGAAGAGACCGAGCGTGTGACAGGACGGGTGGCAGGGGTCGCTGCAGTCTGCGTCTGTTTCACAGGTCTGGTGACAGAGCAGATCGCCGATCGGGTCGCTCGAGTAAACGCCCATTGGGCCTGGGCCACCGATGCTGTCTGCGTACAAGTAGTACCCCACGGGGCAGGGGGGTGATTGGAGCGCCGTCGGCGCTTTGCAGACGCGATCAGGCTTCGCCTCGGTGTTGGCGCAAACTGTGCCACCGTCCACGAGGCACTTCGTATCCGCCGAGCCCCCGCCGTCGTTCACCGCTGCGCCGCCGCAGGCAAAAGTGAGCAGGAGCAACGCAGTGCCGGCGAGTACGAACCGCCCTCTCCATTTCATGGCTTCGGCTCAGCAACTTTCGTGCCCTCGGAGTCAGCGTCCGCGACGCCGAAGGCTGGGGCGCGGTGCGCCGTGACGCTTGACCATCAAACCAATTCTAGCGAGAGCCGTTGAGGCGGGCGAAGGTTTGGTCGGCTTCGACGCGGGACATTTGGCTGGTGCGGGCCGAGCTGCCGAAGGTGGTTTCGGGCAGACCGCGCGCGAGCTGTTCGAGCACGGAATCGGCGTAATCCGCGAGCTCTTCGCCGAAGTCGTGCGAGCCGCCGAGGTTGGTTTTGACGGCGGGGGGGATGATCTCGGTGACGCGAATGCTCGTGGCTTCGAGCTGGGCGCGCAGCGACATCGTGAACGAGTGCAGGGCGGCTTTGGTCGCGCAGTACAGCGGCAGCCGTGCGATGGGCACGAAGGCGAGGCCGGAGCTGACGTTCATGAGTTGGGCGTTGGGCTTCTTCGACAGCTGCGGGATGAACAGTTGCGCCAGATGGATGGGCGCGTGGAGATTGATTTCGAGCTCCTGCGCCGTGTCTTCCCAGGGCGCAGCACGTTGCAGATCGATCTGGCGTTGCACACCGGCATTGTTGATCAGCACGTTGAGCTTCGGGAGCTCACGCGCGGCCCACTCCGCCAGCTCGCTGCGGCTCGCCGAGTTTCCAGCATCGCTCACTTTGAGCTGAACGCCGGGGTGCTTCGCAGCAAAGGCTTCGAGCGCCGACGCGCACCGCCCGGTGATGATCACTGCGTTGCCGAGGCGGAGGAACCGTTCGGCGAGCGCCGAGCCGATGCCGGAAGAGCCGCCCGTGATGAGGATCGTGTTGCCCGTGAGCTCCATTTGATTTCTCCGAATGACCGACCCAGGGACGAACGCATGGGGACCGCGCTGATGCCAGTCAATTGCCCGGGAAGCGCAAATAGCGGCGTCGCATTCGCGACAAGCTTGTTACTCCCGGCCGCGACCCGGGCCGGGTAGACCGGTGCTCCAGCCAACGAAGGAGCGAGCACATGAAGTTCGGAATCATCGGCGCGGGCGGCATGGGGACGACGCTCGCGCGCCACATCGCTCGGCTCGGTCATGAGGTCGTGATTGCGAGCGCGCGGGGGGCCGAGCGCCTCGCCGCATTGGCAAACGAGCTCGACGCGACGGCCGTTTCGATAGCCGAGGCCTGCAAGGCTCGCGATCTGGTGATCCTCGCGATTCCGACCCGGGCGATCAGCGAGCTGCCGCCGGCTCTCTTTGCAGACACACCGAGCGGCGCCGTCGTGATCGATGTCGGCAACTACCATCCGGAGCTGCGCGATGGGCGCATCGACGCGATCGACACCGGTCTGCTCGACAGCCAGTGGGTTGCACGGCAGATCGGGCATCCGGTGATCAAAGCGTTCAATACGATCTTGGCCGATAACCTGCTGAAACGCGGCGCGGCGAAGGGAAGCGCGGGACGTGTCGCCCTCCCGGTCGCCGGCGACTCGCTCGAGGCCAGGGCGATCGTGCTTCGGCTCGTCGACGAGCTCGGCTTCGACCCGGTAGACGCTGGCGCTCTGGCTGACTCGTGGCGACAAGGCACCGGAACGCCCGCGTACTGCAAGGATCTCGATGCCCCGGCGTTGCAACGCGCGCTCGCCGAAGCCGACCGAAGCCGAGTCGCCGAGTACCGCGCCAATGAGGAAGCGCGAATTCGGAGAGTGCTCGCAGCACGCTCCAGCTGACGCCGAGCCTGCGCTCTCCGGTCAGTGCGCGGCGCGCAGCTGGCTTTCGATACTCACGCGCTCGAGGCGATGAGCGAGCAGCTCGTCGACCGAGAGGTGCTGGTCTTGCAGGAGGTAGCCGACCAGCAAGCGGTAACGGTCATAGTGACCCGAGCGATGCGGATCCATGTCGAAGGTGCCCGCCACGAGATCAGCGCGGCCGCGAGCGAGGTCGACGGGACGCGCAAAGGCGACGTAGTCGGCGTAGCCTTCTGTTTGAAACGCGGCCAGGTCGTGGTTTCGCCAGCGTCCGATGTGCTCGGCTGTCATGGCGTGGGTCACTTCGTGGGCGACGTAGTACGCGAGCGTGCGTTCGCCTCCCTTCTCGACGCCCGATGCGCCAATGACGCGGCCGCGCCGGACGTTCGCCGGCCGAATGAATGCGTTGCCCCACGCCCACGTCTGCGCCACCCCGCCGGAGTTGTGGTCCTGCAAGGTGAAGAACGCATACAAGCGAGGCGTGTCGCACAAGAACACGTGGTGCGTCTTGCTGCTGTCGTAGAGCGGCGATTGGCTGATGCGGCGAAGCGCGTCGTCGAGCATGGGCGTGGCTTCGGCGGGCAGCGGCTGGCGCGCATGAAGCACGAGGTTGCCGCGCTGGAGGCTGTAAGCAAAGAGCGGCTGTGGGTGAACGGCGAGCACGACGTAAACAGCGACGACCGCCGCACAGGTAAGCGCCGTTCGGCGGAGCCAGCGCCAGCCTCTCCGCCCCCAAACCCCGAACAACCAACGCTTCATGTCGAGCGAAACCGTTCGAGCGCGTCAGGAATTCCCTGACCCGCCCCCGATTCGAGCGGAAGGATCGGTCGTTTTCCGACTGGGGCGCGCGTCAGCCAGCGAAGACGGCGCTCGTGCGAGGTTGAATGTTTGGCAGGGCCGCCTGCAGCGCTTTCAGAAGCTCGTCCATTCGTCCTCGCTCGCACTACCCAATGCGCAGCCGAGCCTAGCATTGGCTTCAGGTGTCGAGTCGCCAGAAGCGGGTACGCGCCCTCCCGAGGCTCCGCCACAAGTCAGCGACTCACATCCACAGCTACGAAGTCCAAAGGTACATCGGCGCCGGTGCGGCGCCACTCTGGCGGAGCGTCGGCCCGAAACCCGTCGAAGACCTCGCCGCCAAATTGCTCCAGGGCGCGGACGGCGGCTGCAATGGCTGGCGCGCGCTCTCCGGTTCGAAAAAAGGTCTCGAACCCCTGCTCGAGCTGGGCCGATAGCTCGGGTGCGGCCGAGCGAACCAGGCGTGGCAGGGTTTTGCCCGACCCAAGCCAGCGCCCGTGAGACTTCAGGATGAAGTGGCTCACTTCCGGATAGAGCTGGCAGGCGATGGCGACGAGATCGGCGCGCGGTCGGTCATCGCGAAAGTCATCCAGGAGATCGGTGAGCGCATAACGTGCGCGTTCGATGGCGTCGGGAGGCGGACGGGGTGGCGTCTCGGCAATGGTCGCGCGTGCGCATGCTCGGCCTGCGCTTTCCCACGCGGTTCCCTCGGGAACCGCGATTGCCTCGGAGATCATCTGAGCGAGCGATGGGCGCCCTGCGCTTCGGTCTTCGTCGAAGAAATAGGCGAGCGTTTCCGGATCGTGGGCGAAAACTTCCACGGGCCAGCCGAGGAACATGAACGACTCTCGCCATGCGTTCGGGATTCGCTCGAAGAGCACCACGACATCGAGATCGGACGAAGCGAGGCCCTCGCCTCGGATGACCGAGCCGCCGCAGAACAGTACCTTGGCCGCCGGATAACGCTCGCTCCAGAGCCGCTGAGCTGCAACGCTCGGCGCACAGCGTTCGTTGGTGTGGTCAATCATCGTGCTTCACTCGAGTCGAAGGTCGGCACCTCGGCAGCCCAGCTCTACGAATGACGACGAGGCCCGTTCGCTCACACGGCCAACGTTTCGGTGTTCGGCTGTGGGCGCCAGAGCGGAGCGTCGTGCGCAAACGCGGACGCAGGTGCTCGAGTGGGATCGTTTCGCTGGTAAGCGCGTAGGACGTCATCGGATCTCGAGCGACGTCCGAACGTGACTCTGAATAGAGCTTGCAAGCGCGGCCGCGGCGGCGAGCTTGTGTTTGGCCTGCCAAGGGGGCCCGCAGGTTCGACCCATTGCGCTAAGGAAAGCGTCGATGTCGCTGCGTCCGAGCGCGGTTGCGGCCTCGGTAAACACGCGCTCGCGGTCGTACCAATGGACGGACCAACCGCGTGCCTCGGCTGCCGTCGCCAGCGCTTGGCGATACATGGCGGAGTCGGCGAAGGTCTGCGCGCGGTTGTCGATGATACGCTCCTCGGTCGTCGCTGGAAGCGGGTCGTAGGCGCGGATCGCGATGCTCTGAATTGGCACGGAGACCGCCGCAGCCAACGCCTCGAGGCATTCACGCGCGCCCTGCGCGGCCGCCACACGCACGCGTTCCACGAGCGCCACTGCGTCCGCCAATGCCAGCGGCCGCGCCCCCGGCGTGTTGAGGTAGCGACCCACCGCCCACGACCCTTCGTGGTGATGCGGGTGCGTGGGCAACCCGCGCTCGGTGAGGTCGATCTGCCGACGGTCGAGGAGTGTGCCGCCGGGCGCGACCGTGACCAGCACCGCCGAGTTACCGTTCTCGGCGACACCAACCGCGGCGCTTGGCTGCGTTCGAACACTCGCCAAGCCCGCTTTATACACCGACCGCCGCAGGCGGGACCACAGGTGCACTCGCCGCGGCAGTGTTTCGGGCCGAATGACCAAGATGGTAGCTTGGAAGCCTGGTGATGACCGAATACGTCGAGCAGCTACGAAAGCGCCTTCGGAGGGCTCGTCGAGCCCGCAATGCCTATTGGGTAGCGGCGATCGCGGTGCCGGCCGCTTTCGCGTGCGTGTTCGTTTATCAAGACCGATTCAACGCGCTGCAGCTCGCACTCGAGAAGATCGTCGTTGCCGAGGTCGTCATCGTCGGGGCCGGCTCGGAAGCGCCGCACGGCATCGTCGTTCAGTACGAAGTCGCAGGCAAAATCCAGCGCGGTTTTTTGGTCGAACCGGGCCTCCCGGAAGTAATGGGTGTGCACTTCCCGGTGCGGGTCCGAGTCGACACTGGGACGCTCGTCGGTTCGACCCACGCGCAGACGTTGGACGCTGACCCGCCCAATTGGAAAGAGCGCGCGATTCCCCTCCTCTGTGGATTCTTCCCGTTCGCATTGCTGGGTTGGAACTACGAATCGCGGCGCCGTTCCGTGGCCCGCAACATTCGTGGGCGTGGGTGAAGGACGAGAACGGATACCGCGTTGGCGCTTGCGGTGGTGCCACGATGTCGGCGGCGGCGTCCCGTGGCTGCAGAAGTTCCCCTCAATCAGCAAGACGCGAGCTCAAGCGCCGATAGAGCTCGACCGATGCGTCGATCTCCGCTTTTCGCATGGAGACGCTTTCCACGTTGATGCCGATGGGCAACTGCTTTTCGCGGGCGTAGGCCTGCACGTCGCTGAATACGATCTCGCAGAGGTCGATGGATCGCTCCAGCGTGTCGGAAGAGTGACGCAGCTCATTCTCGAGCCAGCGCGGGAACGAGATGCCGAGCCACTTCATGAGCTCGAGCGTGCGCAGCGAGCCGCAGGGCGAGAACGTGAGCACGACCGGGACGGGCGAGCGGCTGGTGGCCCGCAATGCGAGTGCGTAGTCCGAGAGCAGTGATTTCGTGGAAGCCGCGTCGAATACCGATTGCGTGATGAAGAAGCGGCAACCGTGGTCCTGCTTGGCGAGCATCCGCCGGTGCTCGTCCTCTTTCGCGATATGCCGCTCCGCGATGGCGATGCCACCGAGGATTAGGTTGGGCGCCGCGCGGGCGAGCTGATACGCCTCCGTCAGCGGCAGGCCCGAGCCGTGCGACCGCCCACGTGCCGCGCCAACGAACACGCCGAGGCGCCGGTCGGTCTCGGAACGCACGCTATCGATCCAGCTCGAGAACGCAGCGCGCGAGTGCGCGCCCACCGAGCGGTACACGATCTTCGGAATCGCGAGCTCGGCCAGCGCGTCATCGGCATAGAGCTCAGGGTCGACGGTGGGTAAGAAGGGGAACGGGCGTGCCTCGCCGCTACGCCCCGGCTCGTCCTGGATGTCGTAGACGACCAAGCCGTCAGGCGCGAGCGTGCGAGCTCGGGCTACCTGTTGCGCGGCGATCTCCCCCAGCCGCGCGGGCTCCGTCGCCCGCTTCGGCGGCGCGATGCCGTAGAGACGAATCCCGGTGAGGCCACCGTCTAGCTTTTCGAAGAGCGTTTGGTCCACCGCGTTGTCAGTCAAATGAGTAACCGGCAAAGAACACGAGGCGTTTGCCTTCGTCGCCCTGAACCAGGACGTGCCGGGCCTGCCCGCGTTCGAGCGATTCCCAAAAGTCGCCGCAGTTTTGGAGCTGCTCGACCGTGGGGAAGGTCGTACCGAACAAGCTCTGCAGCTCTTCGGTCGTCAGCTCACAAGAGGCGCCGAAGTCAGGCTCGTCGGAGATGACACTGATGTCCAAGATGGACCGTGTGCCATCGGCTTCGGAGGCCTCCAGGGCGTCTTCGATGGAAGCATGGCCCGCGCCAGGCGCTGGAGAGCTTGGACCGATCGGGAAATCGGGGAACGGGGTCACGGGGTTGTAGCGACCCGCCCTGAACTCGCGCGTGCGCAAGGCTTCGAGCGCAGCACCAACGTCTTCCTGATAGTCCACCGTGTACCAATAAGGATGTCCGCCCATGGCAATGGCACGATACCATCGAACGCCGCTTTAGACAGCGCGTTAGCGGTCAGGGGCGGGGCGTTGCCCGGCCTCGAGCGCTTCGATATGCGCCCAGAGGCGTGAGTCACTCTGGAAGCGCAAGCGCTGAAGAAATAGCACGAGCAGCCCGAACAGCGCGAACAGCGCGTTCTTCACGCCGCTGAGGAAGTAGTCCCGCACCATGATCTCGAGGCCTCGACGAGTGCTGGACCAATCTGGGCGACGAAACTCGCCGAACAGCCGAGCATGCTCCGACGGAGTGAGCAGAACCCAACCCTTCCAGACGAGCAAGAACCTCATCGTGGCGACCACGGCGCAGCTGAGGACGAAAATGCAGAGCGCCAGCGCAACGAGTCGCTGATGTTTCACCGCCTTCGCCCACTTTGCCCGGTCGTTGATCGTCACCATGGTCCTGCTCCCGCTCGCCTGTTCAACGTATCGGCGTTCAGTCGAGGGCGCTAGGGCGAGCGCGCTGCGCTACGGACACACTCCGTCTGCTGCAACGTGCTCTGATACACGTCGACACTCGACGAAGTCGGAGGGAGCCGAGCCAACCAAGGGCGCTCCAGCAGCGGCATGTCGATACAGCAGACGCGAATTGGCCGGGTGCGCGCCACGTCTTCCAGACCGTCGAGCAAGCGTCGCAGACGATCGCCGCTGAATGGGCAGTACAGAAAGAAGACCGTTCCGATCGCAATGGAGCGAATCATGTCCGCCGCGTCCCCCTCGACGAAGCGGATGCGGCTCAGCTTCAGCCAGTCGGCGCGCGCCTGTGCGGTGGCGACGAGACTGGGCTGGATCTCCAGCCCAATGCAGCTCGCCCCGGTCTCGAGGTGTACCAGCAGCGCGGCTCTCCCGGCACCGGATCCGACGTCGACGAAGACGTCGTCGCTCGTCACGGCCACCTGTTGCACGGCCTCCAGCACCGTTGCTACCGCGCACGGGAGATACGGTACGCAGCCGCGCGGGAGGTCCGGGTCGTCGGGCGGGAGCTCGTCGATGTCCCACAGGAGATCCAACCACGCTTCGCGGTCCTGTGGAGCCACCTCTTGCAGTGCAGCGCTGAAAGACGCCGGCGTGACACGCTCGTCTCGCAGCTCAGCCTGGAGACGTACCGCGGCACTCCGAGACGACGCTTGCATGCCGGCCTCGTTCCTAACATCCCTCGAGCCCGACGATCGAGGGGTTCCCGTCGACCCGGGGGCGCCTGCTCGTCCGCCCCAACGGATCGAGAGTTCGTATTCGTACTGCTCTTTTTCGAACCGAGAGGGCCTTTGGGCGCGCACTTTCGAGGTTGAAAGTGCGGTCCGCCACGCCGAAGGCGAGGACGAGCCTCGACGGGCAATGTAACCGTCGAGGCTCGTGGCGATGAAGACCGAGCAGCGCCTGCTCGGCAGACGTTAGCGCACGCGACGCAGCAGGATAGCGGCTTTGTCTTCGAGCACGCGGAACGTGAACGACTCGGTGAGGAACAGCTCGACGGTGGTGCGGTCGTGCGACGCGTAACCGACGGACAAGTCTTGACCGACGGTGAGCTCGTAGTCACCACCGCGAATGGACAGCAGCACGGCGCCCTCTTTGAGCGCGGGCGCCCAGATCAGATTGCCCTCGGACACGCGCTCTTCGATGCGATTGCGGAGCGGGTAGCCGTCGTCACCGTCGGCGGTGAGCTCGTCATAGGCTTCCATGCCCAGCGCGAGCGCGTACGGGCCGTTGATGCCGGCCATGCGCAGCACTTCTTTGGCGGCGCTGACGGCGCTCGGCCATGCTTGGCTCGAGCGCACTTCGATCGGCGTGTGCGGGCTGGCTTCGATGATGCCGGTGATTTTGCCGTCGGCAAAGCCGTGGAAGATGGCTTCGTCTTCGGCGCGCGCGACGCTTTCGGCGGCCAGGATCACCGGATCCAGATCCAAGTCGTCCGCGCCGCGGGCCGCGTAATCCAGCTCCAAAATGGGCAACAAGATCGGCGCGCGCAATTCGACCAGCGGGCGCACGTCGCGAATTGCGTGGCTCACGTGCTCGACCGGGCCCTTCTCGATGTGCTTCAAGCGGCCGGTGTTCACCGCGCCCAACTCCCAGCCGTGCGGTCCGGAGAAATCCACCAGCTTGCGACCGGCGAGGTGCAGCTTGAGGACGCGCCGCGCCTCTTCGTCGATTTGCTCCCACGCTTCGCCGACGATGGGGGCTTTCTGACGCTTCAGCAGATCCATTACTTGTGTCCTTTCAAGCTACCGATACCGAGCGATTCCGACGTGTTGTAAGATTTTTGAGCGGGCGTCTCGGACTTCTTCTTTTCGCCGCCCTCGCCCTTGCCACTCGAACCGCTCGAGCCTCCGCCGCCCTCGCCCTTGCCGCCGGCAGCGCCGGCCATCATCGCCTCTTCGACCTCGGTGATCGGGCCGACCGAGCCAATGTAGGTGTTGATGTTGTCGGCGAACACGGGCTGCTTCCGACGCAGCCACTCGAGCGTCATCATGGCGTGCTCGACTTCTTCGTTCTTGTTGTGCGTGAGCACGGAGGCGAGCTCGGGATCGCTGCACGCTTCGGCGCGTTGCTGGTACCAGTCGATGGCTTCCAGCTCTTCCATCAAGGACACGATCGCGCGGTGTGTGTTCTTGGTGTCTTCCGACAAGAGCTCGAGGGGCTCGTGGTAGGTGTCGCTGCTCATGGCGGGAAACATACATCCATACCGGATTCGGACGCAGCACGAACCGTCGCCACGCGCTGGCTAACCCGGCCTGGCCGTGGCGTTTGTGCGGCGAAAACGTGCATTGGCTGATCGGTTTCGAGGGGGAGTGCCACTAGGGACTAATGAGGTTTATTGCCGGGTGCCTGGTTTCGGTAGTGGCTATCGCCTGTTCATCGGGCAATGAGCCCACCTCTGCGGCGGGTGGGGGCGCGGGCGGCGCCGTCAATGGTGCGGGCGGTGGAGCGGCGGCAGGAGCTGCCAGTGCCGGCGCGGCTGGGGCGACGCTTGCCGGCGGCGGCATGGCTGCAACGGCAGGCGGCGCGGGCGCCAGCGGCGGCACGGGCGGAGCGAGCGCTGCGGGCAGCGCTGGTGTGAGCGGCAGCGCCGCAAGCGCAGGGACGGGCGGAAGTGCGGGCAGTGCCGGCGCGGCGCCGGTCGCTACGCCGGCTCTGCATTGGATTGGGCGCGTGGAGCCGACGGCGAGCGGCGGCAAGCTCTCGTGGCCGGGCACCGGTGTGAGCGCGCGCTTCAACGGCACGGGCGCGCACGTGACCCTCAAGACTCAGGGCGTCGACTACTTCGAGCTCGTGGTCGACGGCAAAGAGAGCGTGCTCACCACGCAAGCCGGAACGAAAGTGTACGACATGGCAACCGGGCTCAGTGCCGGCGACCACACGCTCACCCTGTGGCGACGCACCGAGCCCAACAATGGCTCGGTAGAGCTCGGCCCCGTCACCTTCGACGGCAAGCTGCTCGCGCCGCCCGCGTACACGAAGCACCTAGAAATCGTGGGTGATTCGATCAGCGTCGGCTTCGGCGTGGAGTGCAAGACGCAGGCCGAGGCCTTCGCGTTCGCAACCGAGAACAACTACCTGACCTACGAAGCGCTCAGCGCGCGCAAGTTGAACGCCGAGCTGTACAGCGAAGCGTGGTCCGGCATCGGCATGTGGCGCGACGTGGGCGGCAGCACGACCGTCGACAATCAGATGCCCGGTCGCTACTTGCTCACGGTCCCGAACGGCACGACCACGAAGTGGGATTTTTCCGATTATGTCCCCGACGCCGTGCTCGTGCTCCTGGGCACGAATGATTTTGCCAAGGGCGATCCGGGTCAGCCGTTCGTCGACGCTTACAAAGCGTTCGTCGCCACGCTGCGCACGCACTACCCGCAAGCGCGCCAGTACTATGCGGTGAGCCCGATGCTCGGCGGCACGAACCGCACGCAGCACAAGGCTTACCTCGGGCAAGTCGTGAGTGCGCGCAACGCCGCCAAGGACACGAACGTGGCCATCATCGAGTTCGCACAGCCGGCGGCCGACGCCTGGGGCTGTGGCCACCCCAACGCCGCCACCCACGCGATCATGGCCGGCGTGCTGGAAGCGGCGTTGACCAAAGATCTCGGTTGGTAGACCGCGCGCGGTCGCGTGGCCGCCGTGAGTTGCGCTAGCCTGGGCAGGCGCATGTTCAAGATCCACGAGTTCTCCTCCGCCTCGGGCGAGCTCTCTGCGGTGAGCTTGCGTGTGGCAGACGGACAGCTCGAGATCGTCTCCGACGACGGCGTGTGGCCATTGCCAGACGCGGCGGTGCACGCAGTCATGGCTCGCTTCGGAGCGCCGGTGGATGACGATGCGCCGATCAGCAACGTCGCTACGCTCGAGCTGCCGAGCGGCGAGATCCTGCGTCACGTACGCCACCTGGCCGGTTATGACGTGATCGCTCGTGATTATATCGTGTACGAAGGACCGGAGCCGGCGAGTGAGGCGCTGTGTGCAATGAGCACCACGGTGGCTGCGGCATTGCTGCACCTGGGCCGTGCTGCCGCACGCACTGTGTAGGTTTGTGTAAAAGCGTGACTCGCCGTTGCGCCTACGCGCACGGCCGGCGAACATCGCCAGACTGCCAATGGGTCGTTCCTTTCAGAAGGCGGCGCTCGTGTGCGTTTCGTTGCTGCTGCTCGCGGCCAACGCCAGCGCGGATGATTTGTCGTTACAATCGGTCGTAAAATTGGCGCTTTCGCGCAACGAGCGCGCGGAGATCGCCGAGGAGAGCTTGGTCTCGGCCGACGCCGCGGTCACCAAGGCGCGTGCGGCATTTTTGCCGACCGTGAACCTGAGCGCCAGCGAGTCGTACCGCCCGCAGGAGCAGCGCGACCGCAACCACTCGGCCACCGCGGCGCTCACCGTCAACCAAGCGCTGCTCAATGCGGGCGCATTCTCGCTCTATTCCGCGGCCAAGCATAGCTACGACGCCACACGCTTCACGCACGACGACCAGCGCCGACAGCTGGCGTTCGACGCGGCGCGCGCGTTCTTCGGTGTCGTTGCGCAACAGCGCGTGCTCACAGCCGCCAACAGCCGGCGTGACTTGGCGAGCGCCACGCTCGACGACACGCGCGTGCGCGCCAGCTCCGGCCTCGTGAGCAGCAATGACGTCACGCGCTCCGAGATCGAGCGCGCGTCTGCAGAGCAAAGCACGATCAACGCAGGCAACTCGCTGGAAGCCGCGCGTTTGAACCTCGAATATTTGATCGCGACGCCAACGGAGATCGACGTCGATCTGGCGTCGCCCACGCAGAGCCTGGCGCCGCTGAACCAGAGTTTGGCGGGCCTCGTGAACCTAGCCATCGCCACGCGGCCGGATCTGGCGGCGTTGCGCGCGAGCGCCGCCTCTGCTTCCGCTTCGGCGGACGAGCCTGGTTTGCGCTTCGTGCCGACGTTGAATGCGTCCGCATCCGCGCGCACGCAAGACACGATCATCAACAATGATCGCTGGGTCGATACGACGATCACGATCAACTTCAACTGGCAGATCTGGGACGGCGGCTCGCGCAGCGCGGATTCGAGCTCGCGCAATGCGGCGCACCGCGCCGCCGAGCTGCAACTGCGCGCCCTCGCCCGCCGCGTCGAGATCGACGTACGCGTCGCGACCAGTGAGCTCACCGCCGCGCGCGCTTCTCTGGTCGCCGCGCAACAGGGTGAGGACGCCGCGCGGCGCAGCGAAGAAGAGACCAGCGTGCTGTACAAACAAGGCCTCGCCAAAGCCATCGAGCTCGTCAGCGGCAATTCTTCCAAATTCGATGCCGAGGTCGCGGTGGCTGCCGCCGAGCTCGGCGTGCGCCAAGCGGAGCTGGATCTGCGCGCCGCGCTCGGCCTCTTCCCACTCGACGGACTGCAATGACACGCCGAATTTCGACATTTACCGGTTGTTTGTTGGGGGTTTTCGTGGCCGTCGCGTGCTCGCACAAAGCGGCAGAGCCGGCGAGCGGCGGCGGCAAGCGCGGCGCGGGTGGCAAAGGAGCCGGCATCGCCTTCCCCGTCGAGGTGATCAAGGTGAACGCCGATCCTCACGTGGTCGACATCGCCGCGCCCGGCGTGGTCGATGCATTCGAGCACGTGCAGATCACCGCGCGTGTCTCGGGCGTGGTCGACAAGGTGACGTTCGTCGAAGGCCAAGACGTGAAGGTCGGTCAGGTGATGGCCTACATCGACAGCCGTCGCTATTCGCTCAGCGTGAGCTCGGCCAAAGCCGCGCTCGAGGGCGCAGAAGCCGCCGCCGCCGACGCGCAAGCGAGCTTGAACCGTCGTAAAGGCGCGAGCGAAGCGAACCCCGGCGTGATTGCCGCGGAGGAGCTCGAGACGTTCCAGACGAAGCTGCGCACCGCGCAAGCCAGCGTCGATCAATCGAAAGAATCGCTCAAGCTCGCGCAGCTGAATCTGGACGATTCCAACTTGAAAACGCCGGTCGCCGGCACCGTGCAGACGCGCAGCGTAGAGACCGGGCAATACGTGCAAGCCGGCAGCGTGGTCGCCACACTTTTGCAGCGCGACCCCATGCTGCTGCACTTCAACGTCACCACGTCGGAGGCGCCGCGTCTCAAAGTGGGCATGCCCGTCGAGTTCACGCTCAAGGACAGCCAAACCAAGTACACGGGTAAAATCTCGTTGGTCGCCGGCGCGGCAGACGCCGAGTCGCGTTTGGTCCCGGTCACCGCGCAGATCGACAACACGGACACGCACCAATTCTGGCTGCGCCCCGGCTCGTTCGCACAAGTCGAGGTCAAGCTGCCCTCGACCCGCGCGTTCCCGATGATTCCGCAGACTGCAGCGCGCCCGAGCGAGCGCGGCTTCTTGGCCTTCGTGCTCACGGGCGACACGGCGCACGAGCACACCCTGGAGCTCGGCCTGCATACGCCGGACGGCATGGTGGAAGTGAAGAAGGGCCTGAACGCGGGCGATACGCTGGTCACGCGCGGCGTGGAAGCGCTCACCGAGGGCTCCAAGGTGAAGGTCGTGACGCAACTGCCGGCTGGCATGGGCGGCCCGGAAGCGACGGACGCGGGGGTCGGCGCACCGGCAGGCAGCGCCGCACCGGCGGGCAGCGCGGCGGCCGCCGATCATCCGCACAAGCGTCGCGACGGAGGCGCGGCTCCGGTGGCCGCGGGTGAGCAATGAACTTCACCGAGGTTTGCATCAAGCGGCCCGTGCTGGCCTGGATGCTCATGGCCGGCACGATTCTGTTCGGCTTGGTGTCGGCCACGCGCATCGGCGTGAGCCAAATGCCGGACGTCGATTCGCCGAACGTCACGGTCAGCTTGGGCTGGCCCGGCGCGAGCCCGGAAGAGATCGAGAGCGGCATCATCCAACCGCTGGAAGAGTCGCTGGCCCAGGTGCAGGGCGTGCAGCGCATCGAGGCCACGGCGCGCCTCGGTAGCGCGCGCCTGACGGCCATCTTCGGTCTGGATCGCAACATCGATCTGGCGCTGCAAGACGTGCAGGCGAAAGTCTCCCAAGCCCAACGCAGCTTGCCGAAAGACGTGCAGCAGCCCACGGTCTCGAAGAGCAACCCGGACGACCAGCCGCTGCTCACCGTCGGCATCAAGGGCGCGTTTTCCCGGCAAATGCTGGCCGATGTGGCGCGTTATCAGGTGCAGCAAAAGCTGCAGACGATCCCCGGCGTGGGTCAGGTCACGACCAGCGGCTACCTCGACCGCAACATTCGGCTTTGGGTCGACAGCGCGAAGTTGCTGGAGCGCAACGTCACCGTGTCGGACATCTCGAGCGCGCTCACCAAGCAGCACGTCGTGGTGCCGGGCGGCCAGCTCGAAACGCCCGGGCAAGACATCACGGTGCAGGTGCTCGGTGAAGCGCTCGATCTCGAAACGTTCAAGCACATCGTGGTCAGCGACAAGAACGGCGCCCCGATCTACTTGCAAGACGTAGCGCTGATCGAGGACGGCTTCGAGGACGCGCGCACCATCGCGCGCATCGATGGCGTCCCGCTGCAGGCCATGAGCGTGCTCAAGCAGCACGGTTCGAACGCCGTGACCGTCGCTTCCGACGTGCGCGCGGCCGTCGAAGAATTGAAGAAGACCCTCCCCGCAGGCATGGAGATCGACGTCTTGTTCGACACCACCGACTTCATCAAAGAGTCGGTGCACGAGATCGAGACCGAGCTGATCTTGGCCGTGGGCCTCACTTCGCTCGTTTGTTGGCTATTTTTGGGCTCGTTTTCGGCCACGCTGAACGTGCTCTTGGCGATCCCGATGTCCCTGCTCGGCACGATTGCCGTGATCTGGGCAGCGGGCTTCACGCTCAACACGTTCACGCTACTCGGCCTGTCCTTGGCCATCGGCCTCGTGGTCGACGACGCAGTGATGGTGATGGAGAACATCTACCGTCATGGTGAGATGGGCAAGAACGGTTTCCGCGCCGCGGCGGACGGCACGCGCGAAATAACGTTCGCCGCGTTGGCGGCAACGGCGGCCGTGATCGCCATCTTCCTACCCGTCATCTTCATGAGCGGCGTGGTCGGGCGCTATTTCTTCCAGTTTGGCGTCACGCTCTCGCTGGCGGTGGGCATCTCGTACATCGAGGCCGTCACGCTCGCGCCGGCGCGCTGCGCTCGGCTCTTGGCAAACCACGGAGAAGCCCAAAGCCGCGTCGCCAAGGCCGTCGATCGCGTGTTCACGCGCTTGGCGAATTTCTATCGTCGCGCGCTGTCCTTCGCATTGACGCATCCGTGGAAGGTGCTCGCGTTCTCGACCGCGGTGATGATCGCGTCGTTCGGCGTCGGCCTCACTTTGCCGAGCGAGTTCACGCCGCCACAGGACCAGTCGCGCTTCACGATCCGCGTCACCGCCCCTACGGGCAGCGACGTGGAAGAGGCGGATCGCGAATCCAAGAAGCTCGAGACTGCGCTGGCCAAGCACCCCGAGGTGCTGAGCGTGATGACCAACGTCAGCCCCGGCTCGGCCAACCTGACCGTGAGCTTGGTCCCCCCGAACCAGCGCACCATGACGCAGCAAGAGTTCGCTGCATCGATGCGCAAGCAATTCGTGATCCCGGGCGCGCGCGTATCGGTCTCCGATCCGTCGCAGCAAGGCATCGGCAGCTCGAAGGGCTCGCCGATTCAGGTCTCGGTGCGCGGCCCGGATTGGAACGCGCTCGTCGCTCAGGCGCTGAAGGTGCAGAGCGAGCTCGAGAGCAGCGGGCTCGCGACCGACGTGAACACGGACTACCAGCTCGGCTTGCCCGAAGTGATGGTCACGCCCGATCGCGCTCGCACGGCCGATCTCGGTGTCAGCATTTCGGACTTGGCTTCGACGATCAACGCGCTGGTCGGTGGCGTCGTGGTCGGTAAATTCTCCTCCGAGGGGCGACGCCTGGACGTGCGCATGCGCATGCTGCTCTCACAGCGCCTCACGCCGGAAAACATCGGCGAGATCTACGTGCGCAGCTCGAGCGGCCAAATGGTGCCCATCTCGACCATGGTGAACATCGACGAGAAGCCGGTGCTGCAGTCGATCAATCGCATCGACCGCGAGCGCTCGGTGTCGGTGACCGCGAACGTGGCCCCGGGTCACTCACAATCCGAGGCCATCAACTACGTGTCGGGGTTGACCAAGGATTTCCCGGTCGGCTACCACGCCGTGCTCGGCGGGCAGAGCAGCGATTTCCAAGACTCGATGAACAGCTTGGCCTTCGCGCTGATGTTCGGCATCGCCGTCGCGTACATGATTTTGGCCGCGCAATTCAATTCCTTCCTGCACCCCGTCACGGTGCTGACGATCCTGCCGCTGTCCGTCGCCGGCGCATTCTTGGGTCTCTGGTTGGGTGGCAAGACGCTCAGCATCTACAGCATGATCGGCATCTTGCTGCTGATGGGCATCACCAAGAAGAACTCGATCATCCTGGTCGACTACGCGAACACCGTGCGCGCCGAGAAGCTGTGTGACGCAGCGCACGCGATGCTCGAGGCCGGCCCCATCCGTTTGCGGCCCATCCTGATGACGACCGCCGCGACGATGATGGCCGCGGTGCCCTCCGCGCTCGGCCTCGGTGCCGGCTCCGAGACGCGCGGCCCGATGGCGATCGCCGTGCTCGGCGGCCTCACGCTGTCGACGCTGCTCAGCCTACTCGTGGTGCCCGCGTTCTACGTCGTCTCCGACCGCATCAAAGCGCGCGTGACCGGCAAATCGACGCTGCCCGCGGTGATCGAGCTCTCGGGGCCGACGGCAGAGATACCGCATTGAGCAAGCGAGACTGAGAGACAAAATGCGAACGGCGCGGGCCGAGAGGCGCCGCGCCGTTCTTGCATTTGCGATTGAGGAGTTAGATCAATTCGGAACGCCGGCGGCGATCCAGTCCGAGATCACTTTGATCTGAGCGTCGCTCAAGCACTTATTGCCGTTGCAGTTGTCGGGCATCTTGCCGATGTTGCCGCCGCCCTTGGGGCACGCGGTACCCATCTTCACGACGGAGAGTAGCCAGCTGTTTGCGTCCTTGGAGACGGCGGCGGTGCTGCCTACGCAGTGTTCGATGCCGGCGGCGATCGGCGTCGTCAGGAGCGCGTGCAAATCGCCCGCTTGATAGTCGAGGTTCTTGCTCGCCTTGTTGTGGCAATCACCAACGCCGCAACTGGTCCCGAACAGCGTCTTCACCGCGGCGAATTCCGCGCTCGGACCAGCGCCACCAGCGCTGCCGCCCGTACCACCGGTGCCGCCCGTACCACCGGTCGTGCCACCAGTGCCCGCGGCTGCCGTGCCGCCAGTGCCCGCAGTCGCTGCACCGCCCGAGCCGCCCGTCGTTGGAGCGCCACCCGCCGGAGCACCAGCTCCAGGCGCACCAGCCGCCGGAGCACCCGCAGCAGCCGCGCCGCCACCGCCGGTCGTCGCCGCGCCCGCCGCGCCCGCATGCGAACCTCCAGCGCCGCCCGACGGGGTGCCACCGCCGTTGTCGTCGCTGCCGCACGCCTGAATCGATGCGAACGCCAGCAGCGCCGCCGCCCCAATAAGAGTCTTCGTAGTCGTATTCATGGGCTCCCTTAGTAGCCGATCTCGGAGCGATCTTTGGGATCGACCGTATGGGCTTGAAGATTGCAGTCTCGGCGGTACCGTCCGCGCCGCTCGGAAAGTAGTGGCCGCTCGTGTCGGGGTTCGTTGCTCGACCACCCCGTAAGGGATCACTTTTTTCCGTGCTTGCCTCTATTCGCGCAGATCTTGGATGCGTCGCCCGGCTCACCGGCGAACTTCCCGTGGCTCAAGAAACGACCGTGAAACCAAGCAACGGTTCTCGCCGCCCCCGCATAACGAACCTCGACAATTTGTAGCCACCCCAGAGGTCCATGGGATTGCGCGCGAAATCCGCAACTGCGCGCGTGTCGAATGGGTGGAGCGCGTAGCGAACACGATAGGCTCAGCCTATGTCTCGTTGGGCGCCGCATCCGGTCACGTTGCGACAGCTGCAGTACGCGCTCGCGGTCGCTGAATTCAAGAGCTTTCGGCGGGCGGCGGAGGCGTGTGCGGTGGCGCAGCCGTCGCTCTCGGCGCAGATTGCGCAGCTCGAGTCGGCGCTCGGTGTCGTGGTGTTCGAGCGCGGGACGCGTGGCGTTTCGGTGACCAAGGCGGGCGCCGTCGTGTTGGAGCGCGCGCGACGAACCCTGCTCGAAGCCGATGACCTGACGACAGTGGCCGAGGGCGCGCGCGATCCGCTCTCGGGCACGTTGAACATCGGTGTGATTCCGACGGTCGCGCCCTACTTGTTGCCCGAGATCAGCGCCGATCTGCGCAAGGCGTTCCCGCGCTTGAAAGTGATTTGGGCCGAGGAGAAGACGCGCACGCTGGTGGAGCGAATCGCGGCGGGCGAGCTCGACGCGGGGTTGCTCGCTGTTGAGTCCGAGGTGGGCGATCTCGAATCCGTCGAGATCGGGCGGGATGCTTTCTTCTTGGCCGTGCCGCAGGGGCACCGCTTGGCGCGCGGCACGCAGCCCGCGCGCATCGACCAACTCGCTGACGAGACCGTGCTGCTGCTCGAAGACGGGCACTGCTTTCGCGAGCAGGCGCTCGCGGTCTGCCGGCGTGGCGGCGCCGAAGAAGCGAGCGTGCGCGCCACGAGCTTGTCGACCTTGACGCAAATGGTGGCGGGAGGCATGGGCGTCACACTCTTGCCGCAGATCGCGATTCGCACCGAGAACCGCGCGCGCTCGCTGGTCACCCGCCCGTTCGGAGCTCGCGGGCCGTCGCGCACGTTGGCGCTGGCATGGCGCAAAACAGCGCCGTTCGACGCCACGCTGCGTGCTCTCGGCGCGGCGATGCAAAGCACGTTCACGCGCGTCGCGGCTCGGCACAGCCCATAGCCTGAAGCTATCGGCTTCTTCGTTACGATATATTGGGCAAAGCGGGCTCGGAGCGCGAAGCTCTGGGCATGAACAACGCAGCGTCCAAGTGGGAATCGTACAAGCAAACGATGGTCGTACCCTCGAGCCCATGGTCGGCGGCCAAAGCCAACGACACGGCCGAGCTCACGCGGCTGCTCGACGCGGGCGCCGAGCTGAACGAGCGCGACACACGCGGCTACTCGCCCTTGATGCTGGCCGCCTATTCGGGCAGCCAAGAAGCCTTCGAGCTCCTGCTCGCGCGCGGTGCCGATCCGGACAGCGCGGACGGCGCCGGCAACACGGTGCTGATGGGGGCGGCGTTCAAAGGGCACCTCGAGATGGTGAAGCAGCTCGTTGCTGCGGGCGCCAACGTCTACACGCGCAACCGCGCCGGCCTCGATGCACTGAACTTCGCCAGCCAATTCGGACGCAACGACGTGGCGGCGTTCCTAGCGCAGCTCGGCGTCGCCTTGCCCACGCACTGACCCCAACCTTTTGCCGATAATTACCAGGAGTATCCAATGACCAAGCAGCTGACCACCGCCAACGGCGTGCCCGTTTCCGACAACGAGAATTCACTGACCGCCGGTGAACGCGGCCCGATCGTGTTCGAAGATTTTCATCTGTTCGAAAAGCTCGCCCACTTCAATCGCGAGCGCATTCCGGAGCGCATCGTGCACGCCAAGGGCTCGGGCGCGTTCGGCGAGCTGACGGTCACCCGAGACATCACCCGCTACACCAAAGCCAAGCTGTTCAACCAAGTCGGCAAGAAGACGCCGCTCTTCCTGCGCTTCTCGACCGTCGGCGGCGAAATGGGCTCGGCCGACACGGAGCGCGATCCGCGCGGTTTTGCGATCAAGTTCTACACCGAGCAAGGCATCTGGGATTTGGTGGGCAACAACACCCCCGTGTTCTTCCTGCGCGACCCGTCGAAGTTCCCCGACTTCATCCATACCCAGAAGCGCCACCCGCAAACGCACTTGAAGAACGCCACCATGCAGTGGGACTTCTGGTCCGCGCATCCCGAATCGCTCCACCAAGTCACGATCCTGTTCTCCGACCGCGGCATTCCGGATGGCTACCGCTTCATGGACGGCTTCGGCAGCCATACCTTCAGCATGGTGAACGCGGACGGCGCGCGTTTCTTCGTGAAATATCACTTCAAGACTCAGCAAGGCATCAAGAACCTGTCGCCCGCCAAGGCCCGCGAGCTGGCGGGGTCCGATCCCGATCACGCGCAGCGTGATCTGTTCGAAGCCATCGAACGCCGAGAGCTCCCGAAGTGGACGATGTATATCCAAGTGATGCCCGAGGCGGATGCAGTGAACGCCGCGATCAATCCCTTCGACGTGACCAAGGTCTGGCCACACCAGGATTACCCGCGGATCGAAGTGGGTGAGCTGGTCCTCGACCGGAACCCGGAGAACTATTATGCGGACGTCGAACAAGCCGCATTTGCGCCTTCCTCGGTGGTGCCTGGGCTCGGCTTCTCACCGGACCGCATGCTGCAGGGTCGCTTGTTCGCCTATGCGGACGCGCAGCGCTACCGCCTGGGTGTGAACTATCACCAGATCCCGGTGAACCAACCGCTGAATCAAGTGAAGCACTATCACCGCGACGGCTACGGCCGCAGCGATGGCAACGGCGGCGCGAGCCACAACTATCACCCGAACAGCTTCGACGAAGTCGTCGAACTGAGCGATGGCACGGCCCCGCCGTACGCGGTGAGTGGCGGGATTGCGCGGCACAATCAGCGCGCTGACGAGGACTACTACTCACAGGCCGGCGCGCTCTACCGCTTGATGAACGAAGCCCAACGCGCGCTGCTCACCAGCAACATCGCAAGCGCCATGAAGTCGGTGCCCGCGCAGATCCAGAACAAGCAGCTCGAGCATTTCAAGAAGGCCGACCCGGAGTACGGCGCGCGCGTGGAGCAGGCCCTGCGGGCCGTCACCGCG
>OUNO011317353.1_pt1 | contig 22517 bp, 21 predicted proteins | sample 1779811 | NCBI WGS metagenome assembly OUNO01 (sample SAMEA3914804, study PRJEB12502) | metagenome | biome: forest; material: soil | place: Canada | collected 2010-06-25 | depth 0.3 m | reverse complement strand
GAGTCGGCCGTGTTCGCGATCAACGCCGTGATGGGCGTCGAGGTCTCGACGAGCCGTCTGTGGGCGCGTGCCGCCGAGCTGGACATCGCGCGGATGCTGTTCGTGAACATGCTCGACAGGGAGCGTGCCGACTTCTTCCGCGCGCTCGAGCAGATCAAGCGCGCCTTCGGGCCGCACGCGGTGGCGACCGAGATCCCGATCGGTGCTGAGCACGAGGTCACGGGCGTGATCGACCTCGTCGACATGAAGGCCTTCCGCCAGGACTCCTCCGACCGCGGAGCCTGGAGCGAGATCCCGATTCCGGATGCTCAGGCGCAGCTCGCGCAGGAGTACCGCGAGAAGCTCATGGACGAGGTCTGTGAAGTGTCCGATGCGCTAATGGAGCGCTACCTGGAGGGTGCGGAGATCTCCCACGACGAGATCGTCGAAGCCCTCAAGGAGGGCACCAACCACGGCAAGATCTTCCCGGTCGTGTGCGGCGTCGCTACGCGCAACCTCGGCACCTCGCGCCTGCTGGACGCGATCGTCGAGGACCTGCCCTCGCCCGTCAAGCACGGGGGCCTGAAGGTCGGTGAGATGGAGCTCGAGCCCACCGAGGATGAGCCGCTGTTCGCCTTCGTGTTCAAGACACGGGCCGATCAGTTCGCCGGGCGCATCAACCTGCTGCGCGTCTACCAGGGCGTGATGCGCGCCGACAGCCAGGTGCTCAACACACGCGCCCACGCCAAGGAGCGGATCGGCCAGCTGATCGTGTTCGCCGGCAAGGAGGCCGTGCACGTGCAGGAGTTCGGCCCCGGCGACATCGGGGCGGTGGCCAAGCTCAAGGAGACGCGCGCCGGCGACTGGCTGGCAGTCCGGGACGAGCCGATCGAGATGCCGCGGCTCAAGCTGCCGGCGCCCGTCATGGCCTTTGCCGTGGAGCCCAAGAGCAGGGGGGACGAGGACAAGGTGTTCGCCTCGCTGCGCCGGCTGCAGGAGGAGGACCCCACGATCGACCTGCATCGCGATCAGCAGACCGGAGAGCAGATCGTCGCCGGGCTGTCTCAGGTGCACGTCGAAGTGATCGTCGATCGCCTGCGCGATCGCTTTGGCGTCGAGGTCACGCTGAAGCCGCCGCGAGTGCCCTATCAGGAGACGATCCGCGCCTCTGCCACCGCCCACGGTCGCCACAAGAAGCAGTCGGGCGGTCGCGGCCAGTTCGGCGACTGTCACATCGAGATCACGCCACTGTCGGCGGGCGAGGGCTTTGAGTTCGTGGACAGCATCAAGGGCGGCGTGATCCCGCACTCCTTCATCCCGGCCGTGGAGAAGGGCGTGCAGGAGGCGATGCAGACGGGCGTGCTCGCCGGCTACCCGGTCAAGGACGTTCGCGTGCGCCTGTTCGACGGCGCCCACCACTCCGTTGACTCCTCGGAGATCGCGTTCAAGCTCGCGGGCGCACACGCCATGAAACATGCCCTGGAAGAGGCCGATCCGGTCCTGCTCGAGCCGATCATGCTCGTCACGCTGTCGGTCCCCGAGGAATGCGTGGGCGAAGTGATCGGCGACCTGAACGGCCGCCGCGGCCGCCCACAGGGGATGGAGCCCGTCGGCACGATGACCGAGATCAAGGCCGAGGTGCCGATGGCCGAGATGCTCACCTACGCGCCCGATCTACGCTCGATCACCGCCGGACAGGGCGACTACACGCTCGAGTTCCTGCGCTACGAGGAGGTCCCGGCCCACCTCGCCCAGAAGGTCGTCGACAGCGCCGGCCACGAGCGCACGACGATCGACGTGTGAGCGCGCCGCGCCGCGCCCGGAGCGGCGCCCGGCTACCCTCATAGATCGATGACAACCCGCACCATCGTCACCTCACAGCCCGATGTCGCGTGCGACGTCTGCGAGCGGCGCCTGCTGCGCGGCGAGCACGCGGACATCTTCCTCGCCGCCGGACGGCGCCGGACGGTCTGCGAGCTGTGCGCGCCCCGGGCCGCCCACGAGGGCTGGATGCGCGAGCGCGACAGCCATTCGGTCAGCCTCCCGCCGATGCGCCCGCGCCGCGGACGGGGCATCTTCGAGCGGCTGCGCCAAGTCGGTAGGCCTCCGGGCGAGCCTGGGTTCGGAGAGGGCGCGCCAGGCAACCCCCCGCAGGGCGGCCCCGCGGAAGGCAGCCCATACGACTTCCTCGACGGCCCTCCCGCGACCGAGCCGCGCGCGCCCTCGCACGCCGTCGGCCTGTCGGGCCTCGACGCCGCCGGCTCGGCACCCCCCTTCGACGCGGGCACTCCGGGGGCGCAGCCCGCGCCGTCCTACCTCACGCGCGCCGTCGAGGTGTTCAACGCCAGCGAGTACCCGCGCCGCGTCGCCGGCGTGGCGCGCTCCCTCGGCGTGCCCGCGGTCAGCGTCCGCTCGGCCGAACACCTTGAGAGCGTCGTGCGCATCGTCGTCGCCTGGGAGCTCTGCTGGTACCGCTACGAGGTCGATCTCAGCGAAGAGATCGCCGAGGCCGCGGTCGTCGCCCAGGGGACCGAGCTCACCGAGCTCGCGCCCGAGGAGCGTGAGGTCAACGCCCTCGCCGGCGACGCCGGCGCCCTGGCGCTGAGAACCCCCTAGCAAGACCACCCGCGGCCCTTGCTTATTGGCGGGCGGGGAGTAAGATCGGGGGCCAGATGATCTACTGCGTCGTACCAAAGCCGCTCGCCGATGAGCTCCTCCCGAAGCTGGTGGAGCACTACAAGGGCGATGACAACGTCACCGTCATCGTCGACCGGCGGGAGTTCGACCGCCGGGCCCGTCACGGACGCTCCGGCGGACCGGACAGCCGGCGGATAGTGCGCGACCGTCGCAGGGCGCGGGTGCCGGGCGACATGCTGCCGCTCGCCACCGGCCGCGTCTAGACGCATCGCCTCGCGCAGTCCTGCATGAGCCGGCCGCGATGAAGGTCATCGTCCACGTCGACGGCGGCGCCCGCGGCAACCCCGGGCCGGCGGCTGCGGCCTGCGTCATCAGCTCGCCCGACGGCGTCGTCCTGGGCGAGCACTCGCAGCTGATCGGCCGGGCGACGAACAACGTCGCCGAGTACCGCGCGCTCCTGCTGGGTCTTGCGCGCGCCCGTGACCTCGGCGCCAGCGAGGTCGAGGTCGTCGGCGACTCCGAGCTGATCGCCAAGCAGGTCAGCGGCATCTACAAGGTCAAGCACGAGGCCATGCTCCCGCTCTATCTCGAGGCGATGGAGGCGCTCCGGGGCTTCGAGCGCTGGTCGATCCGAACGGTCCCGCGGGCCGAGAACGCCGACGCCGACGCGCTCGTCAACGCAGCCCTCGACCAGGGCCGCGGAACCGAGGACTAGCCGGGGCTCCGGCGCGCGACGTCAGGCGCCCGCGCCGGCGCCGTGGCCGGTCGACGGGCGCTCAGTGCAGGGGCAGAGCCGAGCGGGCGATGGCGAGCAGCTGCTCGTTGCTGAGATCCTCGAGCAGCGTGTTGGTCACCCAGTAGAGGACCTTGCCCTGACGCCAGGCGACTGTGTGGATGTGGCTGCCGTCGGCGAAGATCCGGTAGGCGACCGAGCCGATCTTGCGTGTTTCGGTGGGGTGGGCGACGAGGGGCGGGTTGAGCCAGTCGGTGCCCTCGAAGTCGTAGTAGCCGCCCTGGCTGTTCTGCTCGAACGGCACGATGTAGGCGTGGCGGAGGTGGTTGTCGTTGTCTCGCAGCGTGTACGCCCGCACCGGCTGCTGGGTCGCGGCGCCCGTCTGCAGCGACGGGTAGAGGACGCGGAAGGGAACGCTGACGGCCGCCTTGACGAGTTCGTCCTGGCCGCTGCTGGAGGAGTGGTAGAGGCCCAGCGAGGCGATCGTCGGGGAGTGGGAGCTCGAATGCCCGTGTCCGTGCTTGCCATGGGTCTTGGGCGCCGGCGCGGCCGGCTTGGGGGCGCTGACGTGCTGCTGTCCGTGGAGGAAGTCGTTGAGCGTGGCCGCCTCGAGCGTCGGCGTGCTCGTCACGAACGACTGTCCCTTCAGCGGGAAGTTGCCGTCGGCGATCCGGAACTTGACCTGGCGCAGGGGCTTGCTCTGCGAGAAGCCGACGAGCTTGGCCAGCTGCAGCAGCTGTCCGGCAGAGGAGTTGAAGCCGGCCGTGACGATCGCCCGCCCGACGGCTCTGGCGACCGTGTCGAGCTGGCCGACGACGTTTTCCGGTGAGATCTGCTCGCGCAGGTTGCGCAGGAAGTCCTGCTGGCGGGCGACGCGCACGAAATCCGAGTCGTGGTGTCGGTAGCGGACGTAGCTCAGCGCGTTGTTGTAACAGAGCCTCTGGTAGCCCGGCTGGAGGTCGATTTCCGAATATTCTTCGAAGCCTTCGCCCTTGTGGTGGAGGTAGCGGTGGTCGACGTTGATGTAGACGCAGCCGAGCGCGTCGACGACCTTTATGAAGCCGCCGAAGTTGACGTCGACGATGCCGTTGAGCTTCAGGCCGGGGAGGACTTCGTGCTCGATCGTCTCGGCCGCCAGCACCATCGAGCCGCGCGTGCCGCCGAGCACTGCGCCGTAGGTGTAGGCCGCGTTGACCTTTTCCTGCGGGTAGTACTGGCCTTTGTCGCTTTTGATGTTCACGAGCAGGTCGCGCGGGATCGACAGGACCGAGGTCTGCCCCTGTTCGGGGTCGAAGCGGACGAGCAGAATCGTGTCGCTGTGCGGCGGGTCGGTCCGGTCCAGCGCATCCTTGGACGCAGCCCGGCGGTCGGAGCCCAGGATCAGGTACGTCTGCGGGCCGCCGCTGTATTCGGGTGTCACGAGGCCCTTCGGCGCCTTGATCTGGTTGAGCTTGGAGAAGATGTCGTGGGCGAGCCCGCTCGCCGTGTTGAGGGCGAGGATCGCCGTCGCGGTGCCGCTCAGCGCGACGATCAGCGCGCCCGCGATGAGGAATCGCTTCCACATGCCCCACCACAGCAGGGGCGGACGCTCGTCATGCATGGGCTGTGGGCGCGGAGCGGCTCATATTGCGGAACGGCAGGCGGGCGACAGCACGCCGGCACCAACCCCCCGACGGCGCGCGCGAACACAAGGTTAGCGGGCGTATCGGAGCCTACGCGCCGCGATCGCGGGTACTCTCGACGCGGTGCTCAGCTCACGCAACCGGGAGCTTCTCGGCCTCGTGCCCTCGGCTCTGCTCGTGACGGGCGGCTTCACGGCCATCTTCGTCCAGGCCGAGAACGACACCACGCGGGCGTCGACCAACCTGACGCTCAACCACGCCTCGAGCGTGTCGCTCGCCTACGGCGCCCTGTTCCTCGCACTCTGCCTGGCCGCCCACCTTGTCATCCGCTACGCGCTCCCTCACGCCGACCCCTACCTGTTCCCGCTGACGGCGGTCCTCGCGAGCGTCGGCATCGTGATGGTCTACCGCATCGACCCTGTCCTCGCGCGTCAGCAGGCCCAGTGGATGATCCTCGGCCTCATCCTCTTCGCCGTCACGATCCTCGCGCTGCGGGAGCGGGGCGTGGGCGTCCTCGAGCGCTACCGCTACACGATCGCGGCGGTCGGCATCGGCATGACGGTGCTGCCACGGCTGCCCGGAATCGGAGAGCAGGTCAACGGCGCATACCTCGACATCCACGTCGGCAAAGTGTCCTTCCAGCCGGCCGAGCTGGCGAAGATCGCGATCGTCATCTTCCTCGCCAGCTACCTGCGCGACAACCGCCAGATCCTCGTCACGGCCGGACGACGAGTCGCCGGGTTGACGATCCCGCCGATGAAGCAGTTCGGGCCGATGCTGATCGTGTGGGGCGCGACGATGGCGACGCTGCTGCTGACCCGCGAGCTCGGCACGTCGCTGATCTTCTACGGCGCATTCCTGGCGCTCCTATACGTCGCCACCGGACGTTTCTCGTTCCCCTTCATCGGCCTCGTCATGTTCGCGCTCGGCGCCTGGTTCGTCGCCGGTCACGTCAGCCACGTCCACGCACGCGTGCTGGCCTGGGAACACCCCTTCGACCCGGCTCTCTACCACCGCCTCTTCGGCGGCAGCTACCAGCTGGCACAGTCGTTGTTCGCCCAGGCTGACGGCGGCCTGCTCGGCACCGGCTTCGACCGCTCGATGCTGCGCGGCGCCCACCACGGCGCCCCGATCCTGCCGGTGCCCGAAAGCGACATGATCTACGCCGTCATCGTCAACGAGCTCGGCCTGGCGGGCGCGACGGCGCTGCTGCTCGTCTACCTGATGCTCGTCGCGCGGGGGTTGAAGACGGCCGTCCTCGCGCGCGACTCGTTCTCCAAGCTGCTTGCGACAGGGCTGTCCTTCGTCGTCGCCATGCAGGTGTTCGTCATCGTCGGCGGCGTCACCCGCGTCATCCCGCTGACCGGTGTGACGCTGCCGTTCGTCGCCTACGGCGGCTCGTCGATCGTCATGAACTTCGTCCTCGTCGCCCTGCTGCTCGTCGTCTCAGATCGCGCGCGACGCCCCTACTCGCACCCGCGCCGCAGCTGAGAGCAAGACCGGGGTCCGAAGGTGAGCCCGCGCGGCCGTCGAAAGAACGGCGGAGATGCAGAGCTCCACGACACCCGATGCCACGCCGCGCCTGCTCCTGAGGACGCCGCCCGCCCCGCGGCCGGGGCGCCGGCGCGAGCTCGTCGACGCCCAGGCCCTGACGGAAGCGTTCTGCTCGCCCGCCGGCCTGCACCGGCGGCCGTGGCTCGCGCGGCTGCGCCGGGCCCTCGACGGCGATCTCTTCGTCCTGCACTTCCAGCCGATCGTTTCCCTCGCCGACGGCACCGTCTGCCACTACGAGGCGCTGCTGCGCCTGGCCGACGAACCCGACGGGCGCCTGGTGGCGCCGGGGAGCTTCCTGCCGGCGGCCGAGCGCTACGGGCTGATCCGCGACATCGACCGGATGGTACTCGCCAAGGTCGCGGACCTGATCGCCTCCGAGCCAGCCATGGCGGGGGTCAGCGTGGCGATGAACGTGTCGGCCCTGTCGGTCACCGACGGCGAGATGCTCGGCCACATCGAGCGGCGCCTGGCCGAGCACGGCGCCGACCCGAGTCGGCTGATCGTCGAGGTCACCGAGACGGCGGCGATCTCGGACATGGCCAGCGCCAAGGCCTTCTGTGCCGGCATGCTCGCGCTCGGCTGCGCGGTCGCGCTCGATGACTTCGGCGCCGGCTTCGGCTCGTTCCAGTATCTCAAGCACCTTCCCTTCAGCTTCCTGAAGATCGACGGCGACTTCATCCGCCGCCTGCCCGTGTCGCGGACCGATCAGCTCGTCGTCAAGGCCCTCGCCGGAGTCGTGCGGGGCATGGGCCGTCAGACGATCGCCGAGTTCGTCGGCGACGCTCCGACGATGAGCATGCTGCGCGCCTACGGCGTCGACTACGCCCAGGGCTTCGAGGTCGGTCGACCCACGCCGCGGATACCGCTCCCCGCCTAGGCCACTCTCAGCGCGGCTGCGGGAACTGCCTGCGCATGGCCGCGTCCCACATGCGGTCGCTCACCAGGCGGCGCGTGGCGATGGTGAGCTTCGCCGATGGCGTTATCGTGATGCGAGCCGGCGGGCGCGAGCGCCGGATGGCCCGCTCGATGACCTTCGCGACGCGCTCCGGACCGGCTCCGAGGATGCGCATGGGGCTGTCGTAGGCGCCCTTCGTGACGGCGCCGACGGTCGCGTTGAAGCTCGCGTAGGGGTCGTCGTTGGCGCTTGGCGCCTCGCCGATGCTCGCCGTGGCGGTGTCGCCGAACTCCGTCGTGATCAGGCCCGGCTCGAGCAGGATGACGTCGATGCCGAAGCCGCGCAGCTCGAAGCGCAGGGCGTCAGAGATGGCCTCGAGGGCGTGCTTGGTAGCGTGGTAGTGCCCGCCGCCGGGGAACGACAGTCGGCCGCCCATCGAGCCGACGTTGACGATCTTGCCCCAGCGCTGGGCGCGCATCTTCGGCAGCACGAGCTGGGTGAGGCGCACGAGGCCGAAGACGTTGGTCTCGAACTGGCGGCGGACCGCATCCATCGGCACCGTCTCGATCGCGCCGCTCTGGCTGTAGCCGGCGTTGTTGACGAGCACCCCGACGGCGCCCTCGCGGCTCTCGATCTCGGCGACGGCGGCCTGCATCGAATCCTCGTCGGTGACGTCCAGCGCGAGGACGTGGCATCCCGCGGCGGCCAGGTCGGCGAGCGACTCGGGTCGGCGGGCCGTCGCGTAGACCGTCCAGCCCGAGCCGGCGAGCCTGACCGCGGTGGCCCGGCCGATGCCGGACGAGCACCCCGTTATCAGCACCGCCTGCGAGCGTTCGACCACGGCTGCCAGCATAAGGGGTCGTGTCGCTGCCGGGAGGTAGGCTGCCCGCATGAGCGCCGTCTCGATCGAAGGCCTCTCCGCGGTTCCTCCGGCTGCCGGCGGCGCCGCCAGCACCGCCGCTTCGTGAGCGTCGCCGCCCAGAGCCAGGCGCGCCCCGCGCCGGCCGTCGGCTCCGCCCGCTGGGCGCCGGCGCTCGCCGGCCTGGCGGCGCTGGTGCTGCTGGCTGCGACCGCCGAGGTCGTGCTCGACGGCGCCGCCGGCCGGTCGCCGCTGATACCGAAATCGCCGCAGATCGCGGGGTGGTTGCAGGGCATCGGCGAGCGCCTCGGCTACAGGGTCTTCCTGATCGCCGTGATCGTCGCCGCGGCGGCGTATGTCGTGCTCCTGACGTTGGCCGCACGCGCATCGCTGGCCGCCGTCTCGAAACGCTCGGCGCTGCTTCTCATCGGCGCGCTGCACGCGATCGTGTTCGCCGGGCCGATCCTGCTCTCGACCGATGTCTTCAGCTACATCGCCTATGCGCGGATGGGCGTCGAGCACGGCCTGAACCCTTACCTCAACGGGCCTTCGTCGATCGCGGGCGACCCGGTCTTCGTCTACGTCGGGCACGACTGGCGCCACGTCGCGACCGCCTACGGCCCCTTCTACACGCTGCTGTCCTACCCGCTCGCCCCGCTCGGAGTCGTCGGCGCGGTGTGGGGCATGAAGGTCGAGGCGCTGCTCGCCAGCGCCGGCACGCTCGCGCTGACGTGGCGTTGCGCGCGGGCGCGCGGCCTGGACCCCGTCGCTGCGATCCTGATCATCGGCGCCAACCCGCTGTACGTCATCTACGGGCTGGGCGGCGCCCACAACGACCTGATCATGATGCTGGCCATGATGGCCGCGGTAGCGCTGACGCTCACGCCGCCGCAGACGGCGCGTCGCGAGGCCGGGGCGGCCGCGATCATCGTCGCGGGCGCGCTGATCAAGGCGACGGTCGCCGCCCTGCTCCCCTTCATGATCGTCGCCCGGCGGCGCCCGGCGCCGATCGTCGGCGCGCTGGCCATGCTGCTCGCCGGCGCGGTCATCGGCTTCGCGGCGTTCGGCATCCACGGCATCGACGTCGTCGCGGCGCTGAACCGCGACGCGGCGTTCGTGTCGACCGACAGCTTCGCCACCGAGATCGCCCACCTGTTCGGTAAGCCCGGCGTCTTCCCGGTCGACCACGACCTCCTCAAGGCGACGCTCGCGCTCGTCGTCGTCCACCTGCTGTGGCGCACCTGGCGCGGATATGACTGGATCGCCGCGGCCGGCTGGACGCTGCTGGCGATCTCGGTCACGAGCACCTGGCTCCTCGCCTGGTACATCCTCTGGCCGCTGCCCCTCGCCGTGATCTCGCGCGATCGTCGCCTGCTCGTGGCCACCCTGGCGATCCAGGCGCTGTTCATCCTCCACCAGATCACGCCGCTGCTGGCGCCGGTGTCATGAGCGGGCGCCCGCCATCGCCGCCCGCGGCCGCAGCCTCGCCGTCCGGCCCCGAGGCTGCGGAGAGCGCCTTCGGCGCGCGCCTGCCGGCCTGGATGCGACCGCGCGAGAGCGAGGAGCCCGGCCAGGGCCGCACCCGGCTCGTCGAGACGACCCTGCTCGTCCTCGTCGGCCTGCTCCTGGCGATCGCGACGATCGACGACGTCGTCCTGCAGACGCACGTCAACCACCGTCTCATCGCGGACCTGCGCACGTGGCGCTCCTACACCGGTCACGACTACAAGAACCTCGCCGTCGACCAGGACCAGGTCGGCCACTCGACGCGCGACATCGTCTGCGGCAACACGGCGCCCGGAGCGCCCAAAGCGCGCATCCAGCTCTGCCTGCTCATGACCGGCCCGGTGCACGGCGGGCGGCGGGCGGCGCACGGAGGCTGGTATCTGCCGCCGCAGTCCGAAGACGTGCGGAAGGCGAGATACGGCTGCTTCGGCTCGGCCACCGCCGGAGGGTTCTGCACGCCATGAGCGCGAGCGCGTCGAGCCCGGCTGACGTCGCGGTCCATGCCCTCCCGGCAACCCGGCGCCGCGCCCGCCTGGCGCCGTGGTGGCCGCTGGCGGCGCTCACGATCCTCGCGGCCGCCCTGCGCCTCTCGACGCTCGGGCTCCAGAGCTTCTGGTTCGACGAGGCCTTCACGCCCGTCCATGTCCTGCACGCGAGCCTGTTCTCGACGCTGCGCTCGGTCCTCCACACCGAGAACAGCCCGCCGCTGTGGTACATCGTCGAGTGGGTCGACTGGCGCGTTCTCGGCCGCGGCGAGGTCGCGCTGCGGCTGCCCTCGGCGCTGGCCGGCATCGCGACCGTGCCGTTGGCGTGGGCGATCGGCCGGGAGCTGGCCGGGCGGCATGCGGCGATCGCATGCGCCGGGCTGCTCGCCGTCAACCCGTTGTTCGTCTGGTACTCACAGGAGGCCCGTGTCTACGGGCTGTTCGTGTTGGCGAGCGCCGCGCTCATGCTCTGCTTCGTGCGCGCCGAGCGCGAGCCGACGCCGGCGCGGATGGCGGCCTTCGCGCTCGCCGGCGCCGCCGCGCTGCTGACCCACTACTTCGCCGTCTTCCTGCTCGTCCCGATGGTCCTGTGGCTGGCGCGCGAGCCGCGACTGCGCCGCGCGGCGACGCCGGCCATCGGTGCTCTCGTGCTCGTCGGCCTCGCGCTCCTGCCGCTCGTCATCGGCCAGGGCGGCCACGGCACGCAATGGATCGGGCGCTGGCCGATCTCCGAACGCCTGCAGGCGATCCCGCAGTACTACCTGACCGGCACCTCGGGCGCCCCGCTCGGGCACGGCGTCGAGCTGCTGATCGCGCTGCCGATCCTGGCCGGTGTCTGTCTCGCCCTCGTCGGCCTGGCACCCGGCGGGAATCGGGGCGATGCGGTCGCGGCCGAGCCTGGAGCCGAGCCCCGGCGCCGCGAGCGCGACGGCGCGCTGCTCGCGGCCGTTGTGAGCGGCGGCGCGATCCTCATCCCCGTCGTCCTGGCGATCTTCGGCGCCGACTATCTCGCGCCGCGCAACCTCGTCGGTGCGATGGTGCCGCTGAGCGTCCTCATCGGGCTGCTGCTCGTGTCGCGGTCGAGCGGCGTGGCGGGCGTGGCGCTGGCTGCCGTCGCAGCGGTCGCGTTCCTGGCGATATCGGTCGACGTCGACCTCAGCCCGCGCCTGCAGCGGGGAAACTGGAGAGGGCTCGCCCGCGTCCTGGAGGCCGGTGACGCGGGTCGCGCGATCACGACCGTCGAGCTCGGTGCCGCGCCGCTGGAGTACTACCTGTCCGGCCTGCACAACCTGCACAGCGGCCGACGGGTGGTGTTGAGCGAGATCGACGAGACCGGCTATGCGCCGCTGCGGGCCTCTGCCGGCGAGCCACCGGCGCCCGGCTTTCGCCTGTATGCCCGCTTGGACGTCGACGGCCTCATCGCCCTGCGCTTCCGTTCGCCCTCACCGCGCACCGTGTCGGAGGCCGCATTGCGCCGTCATGTCATCACTCTCGCGCGCCCCGAGGTGCTGGTCGGCGGACCGAGCCGGTCCGCCCCATAGGGTATGCGGACGACGGTCTGTCGGCGTAGATGTCATTCCTGAGCAAAAGGATCTAGTTTTTGACCATGGCGCAGTTGACCTTGGAGGCTCACAGGGAGGCTCGAGAGGCGCTCCAGCTCGCCCGCGAGCATCTCCTGTCCCTCCAGGACGACGCCGGCTGGTGGCGGGGCGAGCTGCAGACGAACGTCACGATGGACGCCGAGGACATGCTCCTGCGCGAGTTTCTCGGGGTGCGCCGCCGCGAGGAGACCGAGCGCTCGGCGGCCTGGATCCGCTCGCAGCAGCGCGCCGACGGGACGTGGACGAACTTCCACGCCGGCCCCGGCGAGCTGTCGACGACGATCGAGGCTTACTGGGCTCTGCGCCTCGCCGGCGACGAGCGGGACGCCGAGCACATGCGCGCCGCGGCGGAGTTCATTCGCGAACACGGCGGACTCGAGGGCGCTCGCGTGTTCACGCACCTATGGCTCGCCCTGTTCGGCCTGTGGTCTTGGGATCGAGTCCCGGCGCTGCCGCCCGAGATCATCCTGTTGCCGCCGTGGGTGACACTCAACGTCTACGACTTCGCCTGCTGGGCCCGCCAGACGATCGTCGCCCTGTCTCTCGTCAAAGCGCGTCGTCCACTGCGGGAGCTGCCCTTCGACCTCGACGAGCTGTGCGGCCCCACCCGCGGAGGCCACGCCGACGCGGGCGCACCGGTGCTCCACGCCCGCTCGCGACGCCGCCGCTGGCTGGGACGCCTGGATCTCGTCCTGCGAGCCTACGAGCGCCGGCCGCTGCAGCCGCTTCGGCGGATCGCGATCGCGCGGGCCGAACGCTGGATCGTTCGCCGCCAGGAGGCCGACGGATCCTGGGGCGGCATCCAGCCGCCGTGGGTCTATTCCCTGATCGCCCTGCACATCGGCGGATACCCGATCGAGCACCCGGTCATGCGGCGCGGCCTGGAGGGCCTCGATCGCTTCATGGTCGAGGATCGCGACGACGAACACGGCGTCGGAGCCCCGCCGGGCCCGAGCCGCCGATTGGAAGCCTGCCAGTCCCCGATCTGGGACACGGCCCTCTCGATGCTCGCCCTGAGCGACGCGGGCCTCGAGGGGAGCCATCCGGCGATGGCTCGGGCGGCCGAGTGGCTGCTCGGCGAGGAGGTCACCGCGCGCGGCGACTGGTCGGTAGCCAGGCCGACGCTCGCTCCGGGCGGCTGGGCGTTCGAGTTCGCCAACGTCAACTACCCCGACGTCGACGACACCGCCGAGGTGGTCCTCGCGCTGGAGCGCGTCGGCGCGGACGGCGCGGACACTGCTGCAGCGGACGCGCCGAGCCCGACCCCGTCGCGGCGGATCGACGCGGCCGTCGGGCGGGCGCTGGCATGGGTGGAGGGGATGCAGAGCTCGGGAGGAGGGTGGGCGGCCTTCGACGCTGACAACACCCGGGCGATCGTCAAGGCGCTTCCGTTCCTCGACTTCGGCGAAGTCATCGACGAGCCGAGCGCCGATGTGACGGCCCACACCCTCGAGATGCTCGCGGCCCTCGGCCGCGCCGACACGCCGGCGGCGCGCCGCGGCGTCCGCTGGCTGATCGCGAACCAGGAGCCCGAGGGCTCGTGGTTCGGCCGCTGGGGGGTCAACCACGTGTACGGGACCGGGGCGGCGGTGCCCGGGCTGGTGGCGGCCGGCGTCGATCCCTCGCACGCGTCGATCAGACGGGCGGTTCGCTGGCTCGAGGAGCACCAGAACGAGGACGGCGGCTGGGGCGAGGACCCCCGCTCCTACGACGACCGCAACTGGATCGGGCGCGGTCCGAGCACGGCATCCCAGACGGCGTGGGCGCTGCTGGCGCTGCACGCGGCGGGCGAGCAGACCGAGGCGCTCACGCGCGGCGTCCAGTGGCTCCTGCGGACCCAGCGCCCCGACGGGGGCTGGGACGAGCCGCAGTACACGGGCACCGGCTTTCCGTCGGACTACTACATCAACTACCACCTCTACCGCCTGACCTTCCCGGTGATGGCGCTCGGCCGCTGCCTGGCCGATGAGCCGGCGGCCGAGGCCTGCCTGGCCGGCGCGTCCGAGCAGCGGGACTGATGCTCACGGCCGACGTGCCGATCGGCGTCCCCGCCGCCGACGCCGTCATGGCGCGCGCGGGCACCGAGAACTTCCCGGTCGCCAGTCGCGTGCTGCCGGCGAGCGTCCGCGAGGACCTGCTCGCGATCTACGGCTTCGCGCGGCTCGTCGACGAGCTCGGGGACAGCGCGGTCGGCGATCGCCTGGCCGCGCTCGACTGGCTCGAGCGCGAGCTCGACCGTGCCTTCGCCGGCCGCGCGGAGCATCCACTGCTCGTGCGACTGCAGCCGACGCTGCGCGCGCACGGCCTGGCGCGCGATCCCTTCGCCCGTCTGATCGAGGCCAACCGCGTCGACCAGCGCGTGACGAGCTACGCGACGTGGCAGCAGCTGCGCGGCTACTGCGCCCTGTCGGCCGACCCCGTCGGCGAGCTCGTGCTCGCCGTGCTCGGGATCGCCGACCCGGACCTGATCGCGCTGTCGGACTCCATCTGCACCGGCCTGCAGCTGGTCGAGCACTGCCAGGACGTCGCCGAGGACCTGGCGGCCGGACGGGTGTACCTGCCGGTCGAGGACCTCGAGCGCTTCGGCTGCTCGCGGGCCGATCTCCAGGCTCCTCACGCCGGTGCGGCGGTGCGCGGCGTGCTCGCCTTCGAGGTCGCGCGAGCCCGCTCGCTGCTCGACGCGGGCGCACCGCTCATCGGCCAGGTGCACGGACGCCCCCGCCTGGCTGTCGCGGCGTTCGTGGCGGGAGGCCGGGCCGCTGCGACGGCGATCGAAGACGCCGGCTACGACGTCCTCGCCGGACCCCCGCGCGCCGGGCGCCTGCGCCTGGCGATGGCGTTCGTCGCGACGCTGCTCGGGCGCGGTGGAGCGCCCGCCAGGTGACCGTGGCGCCCGCGCCGGACATCGCCGCCGCCTACCGCCACTGCGAAGCGCTCACGCGACGCGAGGCCGCCAACTTCTATTGGGGCATCCGCCTGCTTCCGTCCGACAGGCGCCAGGCGATGTCGGCCGTCTACGCCTTCGCCCGGCGCGTCGACGACATCGGCGACGGCGATCTGCCGAAGGACGAGAAGCTCCTGCTCCTCGATGGCGCCGCCGCCGCGCTGGCTCGCGCCGAAGACGGTGTCGACCCGAGCGCGATGCCGGAGCACGTCGGCGGCGACGACCAGGTCATGCTCGCGCTCGCCGACGCGTACGTGCGCTTCGCGCTCCCCGCCGGCGCGCTCGGCGAGCTGATCGAGGGCGTGCGCATGGACGTGGCCGGCGTGAGCTACGACAGCTTCGACGAGGTCGTCGTCTACTGCCGTCGCGTCGCCGGCGCGATTGGCCGCGTCTGTCTGGCCATCTTCGGCCTGCGCGAGGGATCGCGCGAGGACGCCGAAGCGCTCGCGGACGACCTCGGTGTCGCACTGCAGCTCACGAACATCCTGCGCGACGTCCGCGAGGACGCCGAGAACGGTCGCGCCTACCTTCCTGCCGAGGATCTGCGCCGCTTCGGGCTGATCGCGCCGGGGGGAGAGGCGAGCGCGCCCGCGACCCTCGCCGCCGCGGCCGCCGCGGCCGACGCGCCCGACGGAGCTCCCGCCGGCGCGGAGCTGGACCGTCTCGCGGCGCTGGTCCACTTCGAGGCCGACCGCGCCCGCGGCTGGTTCGAGCGCGGCATGACCCTGGCGCCGCTGCTCGATCGCCGCAGCGCCGCCTGCGTTCTGGCGATGGCCGGCATCTACCGGCGTCTGCTCGAGCGGATCGACGACGATCCGCTGGCGGCCGTGCGGCGAAGGATGTCGCTGCCGGCCCACGAGAAGGCATGGGTCGCGGCCCGCGGCATGTTGGGGGCGGGAGCGGGCGCATGAGCTCCGGCCCTCGCGTCGTCGTCCTCGGCGGCGGGCTCGCGGGCATCACCGCCGCGCTCGACTGCGCGGCGGCGGGCGCGAGCGTCACGCTGCTGGAGGTCCGCCGCCGGCTCGGTGGCGCCGCGTACTCGGTCGAGCGCGGAGGCCTGACGATGGACAACGGCCAACACGTGTTCCTGCGCTGCTGCACCGCCTACCGCGCCCTCCTGCAGCGGCTGGGCAGCGAGCGCCACGTCTCGATCCAGCCTCGCCTGGAGATCCCGGTCCTCAGTCCGGGCGGGGCGCCGACGACACTGCGACGCGGCTCGCTGCCGGCGCCTCTGCACCTCGCCGGCGCGCTGGCACGCTATCCCCATCTGAGCCCGCGCCGGCGCCTTGGCGCCGCGCGAGCGGCCCTCGCCCTCATGCGCCTGCGGGGCAGCGAGGAGCAGCTCGACGGCCAGACGCTCGGCGACTGGCTCGCGCGCCACGGGCAGGGCCCCGAGGCGGTGGCGGCGCTGTGGGATCTCATCGCCCTGCCCACGCTCAACGTGCGGGCGGCCGAGGCGTCGTTGGCGCTCGGCGCCTTCGTCTTCCGGACGGGCCTGTTGGGGGAGGCAGACGCCGGCGACGTCGGCTTTCACATCGGCACTCTGGCCGAGACGATCGGGCGTCCGGCCGAGCTCGCGCTCGCCCGCGCGGGCGTCGAGGTCAGGCTCGGCTGGCGGGCCGAGCGCGTCGACGCCGACGCCGGCAGTCTGTCTGTCCGCGCTCGCGGCGGCTCCGGCGAGGCGCGCGAGCCGACGGAAGACGAGCCCTCGTCCTCGCAGGAGGGAGAGGGGCTGGCGGCTGAGGCGGTCGTCGTGGCGCTTCCCCACGCCCGCGCCGCGCGGCTGCTCGAGCCGCTGCTCGGCGAGCGGGCGACGCGCTGGGAGACTCTCGGCAGCTCACCGATCGTCAACCTCCACGTCGTCTATGACCGGCCCGTGCTCGATACCGCCTTCGCGGCCGGCGTCGGCACGCCGGTCCAGTACCTGTTCGACCGCAGCAAAGCCGGCGGAGCGCCCCCCGGCTGTCAGTATCTGGCGGTGTCCCTGTCGGGGGCAGATCGAGAGATGGCCATGAGCGTCGAGGCCCTGAGCGAGGAGTACGTGCCGGCGATCGAGCAGCTGCTCCCTCGCGCCCGTGGCTCGCGCGTCGAGAGCTTTCTCGTCACGCGCGAGCACGCCGCGACCTTCCGGGCGGTGCCCGGCTCCGCGGCCCTGCGTCCGGGCCCGCAGACACCGCTTCCCGGCCTGCTGCTCGCCGGCGCGTGGACCGCGACGGGCTGGCCGGCGACGCTCGAGGGGGCCGTCCTGAGCGGCCATGCGGCCGCGGAGGCCGCGCTCGAGACGGTCGGCCTCGAACCGGGTACGCGGTCTGGGGGAGCCTCGGCGCCGGCGCCGGAATCGGGCCTGCGCCACCAAGGGGCGGCGCGGTGAAAGGCGTGCTCGTCGCGGCGCCGCTGCGCCTAGAGGCCCTGCTGATCTCCTCGGGGGCGCGGGATGCGATCGTGCGCAAGACCGGCATGGGCCCCGACCGCGCCAGAGCCGCGGCCGGCGAGCTCGCACAGCACACCGCCCCGGCGATGCTCGTGCTCGGCTTCTGCGGCGGGCTGGACGCGGGATCGGTGCCCGGCGAAGTGATCGTCGCCGAGGAGGTGTACGCGGCCGAGGATGAAGGTCACGCCGAGCAGCGCGTGCGCTGCGACCTCGCCGGCGAGCTCATCACGCGGCTGACCGGACAGGGCATGAAGGTTCGCGCGGGCAAGCTCGTGTGCGTGTCGCGCCTGGCGCTGGGTGAGCGTCGCGCCGAGCTGCACGCCGGCGGCGCGATCGCCGTGGACATGGAGTCCGTCTGGCTCGCCGAAGGCGCGGGCGGGCGCCCCTTCGGCGTCGTTCGCGTGGTCCTGGACAGTCCCGAGCACGAGCTGATGCGCCCCCAGGCGGCGGTCGGCGCCCTCCGAGCCGCCTGGGCGCTGCGGCGGGTTGCCGGCGCGCTTCACGACCTGGTCCCGGGCGTCTAAGGTTAGGGCCGATGGCTGCCCGCATCAGACAGAGCACCCGCATGGGTTGGTATCTCATGCGCCAGCGCCTGGCCAAACGCGACAAGTTCCCGCTCATCGTCGAGCTCGAGCCCCTGTTCCAGTGCAACCTCGCGTGCTCGGGGTGCGGCAAGATCCAGCATCCGGAGCACGAGCTGCGGCGGCGGATGCCCGTCGAGCAGGCGATCGCGGCGATCGAGGAGAGCGGCACGCCGATGGTGTCGATCGCCGGCGGAGAGCCGCTCATCCACCCTGAGATCCACGTCATCGCCGACGAGCTGATCAAACGCAAGAAGTTCGTCTACCTGTGCACCAACGCTCTGCTCCTGGAGAAGAAGCTCGAGAACTTCAAGCCAAGCCCCTACTTCGCGTGGGCCGTCCACATGGACGGGCTGCGCGAGCGCCACGACGCATCGGTCGAGCGCGAGGGCGTCTTCGACAAGGCCGTCGCGGCGATCCGGGCGGCGAAGGCGGCGGGCTTCCGCGTGACGACCAACACGACCTTCTTCACCCACGACTCTCCGAAGACCGTCCGCGAGGTGCTCGACTTCCTCAACGACGATCTCGAAGTGGACGAGATGATGATCTCGCCCGCCTACGCGTATGAGAAAGCGCCCGACCAGGAGCACTTCCTCGGCGTGTCCCAGACGCGCAAGCTGTTCAGCGAGGCCTTCGCCGACGGCCGGCGCAAGCGCTGGCGCCTGAACCACAGCCCGCTGTTCCTCGACTTCCTGGAGGGCAAGGCCGAATTCGACTGCACGGCCTGGGGCATTCCGAGCTACTCGCTGTTCGGCTGGCAGCGACCCTGCTACCTGATGTCCGACGGCTACACCAAGACCTACCAGGAGCTCATCGAGACGACCGACTGGAGCGCCTACGGGCGAGGCAAGGACCCGCGCTGCGAGAACTGCATGGCCCACTGCGGCTACGAGCCGACGGCCGTCCTGCAGACCACCCGCTCGCTGCGCCAGTCACTGCGGGCCTTCGCCGGCTGAGTCGCCGCGGCGGGGGCGGATGTCCGCCCAGCTGAGGTTCTCGCCGAGCAGGGCCGGCACGCCGAGGAGCAGCGCGGTGACGACCTCGACGGCCTGGAGGATGATGCCGTAAGCCAGGCCGGGGCCCGAGCCGACCCCGTAGGCGGACAGGACGACGAGGCAGGCCGCCTGGAAGACCCCGACGTTGGACGGCGTCGCTGGGAGGATGGCGCTGACGTTGACCGCGAGCAGGATCGCCGCGGCCGCCGCCAAGCCGGCCTTCGACTGGAGCCCGAGCGCGAGCAGGACCATGTAGCAGGCGAGCCACTGCAGCGCCCAGGCCGCCAGCTGGCTCGCGACCGCCGCGACGCCGTAGCGGGGGCGGGCGAACACGGTCAGGCCACGCCTGGCGAGGCCGAGCATGCGGGCGACCGCGTCGGCCGCGCGGGCGATCCGCTCGGAGCCCGAGCGTTTGCCGAGGGCCAGCAGGCGCGGCCCGAAGGCGACGAGCGCGGTGATCGCCAGCGGAACGGCGAGCGCGGTGGCCACGCCGCTGACGTGGTCGCGGACGAGCGGGACAGATGTGAACGTGACGGCCACGAGGACGCAGAGGGCCAGGAGGTTGATGAGCGTCTGCGAGAAGACGGTCCCGGCGACCACGGGCAGCAGTCGCCGGTTGGGCCCCTCGATCCTCCTGGTGAGGACGAGCACACGCGAGGGCTCGCCGATGCGTCCCGGAAAGATCGCCGAGGCCATGACGCCGATCATCGTCGCGCGGACGACGGGCGGCCACTCGATCCCGGCATCGGGGAGGGCGGCGCGGAGCGTCATATGCCAGGAGATCGATCGCAGGACGAGCGAGACGCCCATCAGGACGAGCGCCAGCGCGATCCATCCCGGCGTCGCGGTGACCAGGGCGTGGCCGATGTGTTCCACGTTCAGGCGCGACAGCGCGAAGAGGACCAGGGCCGCGAGCACGATCGCCATGAGGAGGAACCCGACGCGCCGACGCCCGACTCGGGGGCGTGGGCTCTCGAGGGTCGGCGGGTTCTCCGGTGCGCCCATGGCCGGGGTCTATCACGTCGGCCGCTGGCCCGGCCGGGTCGCCCTGTGCCCGACGCGCTGCGCCGCCGTGGTCAGGGACCGCTCGGTATGCTGAGCGCCGCAGCGATGGGGCCCGCTCCAGAACCGCGGCCGGCGCCGCTGATGGCTTCTACGTCACCGTCACTCGAACGTCAGTGAGGGCGTGTCGTGGAACGCGATCCAGTCATATCCGCAGACGAAGTCGCCGCCGCACGCCCGCGCGTCGACGGGCCCGAGCTTTTGGCGATCTTCCTCGGCGGCTCGATCGGTGCGGTCGCGCGCGCGGCCCTCGTCCAGGGCGTCCACGTCCGGCCTGGCGAGTGGCCGTGGGCGACTTTCACGGCGAACATCGTGGCGGCGCTGCTGCTCGGCTACGTGATCACGAGGCTGCAGGAGAGGCTGCCGCCGTACACCTATCACCGCTCCTTCCTCGGCACCGGCATCTGCGGTGCTCTGAGCACGTTCTCGACGATGATGATCGAGCTCTTGCGGATGATCGACGGCGACTACTGGGGGCTCGCTTTCGGCTACGGGGGCGCGAGCGTCGCCGGTGGCCTGGCCGGCGTGTTCGTCTCGACCAAGCTCGTCCGGCGAGCGGCGCTGCTGCGGTGAGCTTCCTGGCGCTGTGGCTCGGCGTCGCCGCCGCGGGTGGGCTCGCGTCGATCGTGCGCTTCCTGCTCGACGGGCTGGTGTCCGGCGCGGCCGGGTCGCGCCTGCCATGGGGGACGTTCGCGGTCAACCTCAGTGGGGCGCTCGTGCTCGGCCTGGTCGTCGGCCTGGGCCTGCACGGCGACGCGTACCTGCTCGCCGGCACGGCCGTGCTCGGCTCCTACACGACGTTCTCGACGTGGGTGTTCGAGTCCCATCGACTGGCCGAGGACGGCGCCCGCTGGACGGTCGCCGCCAACCTCGCGCTCAGCCTCCTCCTGGGGATCGCCGCCGTGGCCCTCGGACGTGCGATCGGGGGCGGCTGATGGTCGAGCAGGGCCTCAGGCTGACCGTGTATCTCGGCGAGCGAGACCGCAGCTCCGGGGGGCTCCTCGCGGCTGGGCTGATCGACCTCTTCGAGCGCCACGGCGTGCGTACGAGCGTCCTGCTGCGCGGCATCGAGGGCTTCGGCCTGCGCCATCGAGTGCAGAGCGACCGGCTGCTTAGCCTCTCCGAAGACCTCCCGATCGTCGCCGTGGCGGTCGACCGCCCCGAGCGCATCGAGGCGACGCTAGCGGACGTCGAGCGGCTCACCCATCACGGCCTGATAACGCTCGAGCGCGTCGGGCTCCTGCGGCCGGGGGGCGATCTCGCGGCCCTCGCTCCCGCGCCGGGGGCGAGCAGGTTGACGGTCAATGTCGGGCGCGGCCATCGCGTGCGCGGCCGCCCCGCGCACCTGGCGGTCGTCGAGTGCCTGCACGGCCACGGGCTCGATGGCGCGAGCGTCCTCGTCGGCCTCGACGGCATGGACGAGGGCCGCCGCCGACGCGCGCGCCTGCTCGAGAACAACAGGCAGGTACCCCTCGTGATCGACGGGGTGGGGCGATCCGAGCGCGTCCTCTCGGCGGCCGTCGGGATCGCGGCGATGTTGCCCGCGGCGAGCATGGCATTGGAGCGGGTGACCGTCTGCAAGCGCGATGGCGTCCGGCTCAGCGGCCTGCCGCCGTCGCCCGCGGAGGAGTCGGGCGGTCTCTCCTACTGGCAGAAGGTCGTCGTCCAAGCCGGTGAGCAGTCACGGCACGAGAGCGAGCTCCTCCACGGCGCGCTCGTGCGAAGGCTGCGCGCGGAGGGCGCCGCGGGCGCGACGACCCTGCGCGGGCACTGGGGCTTCTATGGCGAGCACCGCCCGCACGGAGAGCGGTTCTGGTCGATCACGAGACAGGTGCCGGCGCTCACCGTCGTGCTCGACACGCCGGCCAACATGCGCCGCTGGTTTGACATCGTCGACGAGATGACCGCCCACACGGGCCTCGTCACCTGCGAGCACGTCCCGGCCCTGAGGGCATCCGGCCCCGACGTCGTCCACGGCGGGCTGCGGCTCGCGGCGGCCGCCGGCGAGTTCCCGCAGAAGCTGTGAGACGACCGACGCGCCGGTCTACTCGCGGCGCAACCGCCAGACGAGATACGCGACGACCGCGATGTTGACCAGCAGCGCGCCGACCTTCAGGAAGCTCGCGCTTTTCGTGAGCTCCCAGATCTCGGGGATGAAGAGGAGCGAGGTGGCCACGACCGTGAGCCACTCGCCCCAGCGCCGGCGCATCCACAGCCCGTACGCCTCGGCGCCCTCGAGAGTCGCGTAGGCGATCGCCGCGACGCCGAAGACGACGTCCTCGTTGGAGTTGATCTTGCTTACCTTGTCGATGATTTTCTGGATTCCGTTGCCTTTGGGGTCGAGCCCGAGATGCTGGGCGAGGTGGGCGATTTCGCTCGCCCAGTTCGCGTGGGGGTGGCTCACGAGCACGATCCCGACGGCCATCAGGACGACGGCCCTGAAGGCGCGCTCGGCGGCGATCCACGGCAGCAGCCGGTCGCGGCGGATCGAAACCTCGGCGGTCTCCGTCATGGCGCCATCTTCGCTGCTCGCTCGGCGCCGGCCGTGTCGAGCAGCAAGGTGACCGGGCCGTCGTTGACGAGCTCGACATCCATGTGGGCGCCGAATCGCCCGCGCAGGGCACCGGCGCCGG
>OUNO010007843.1_pt1 | contig 22538 bp, 17 predicted proteins | sample 1779811 | NCBI WGS metagenome assembly OUNO01 (sample SAMEA3914804, study PRJEB12502) | metagenome | biome: forest; material: soil | place: Canada | collected 2010-06-25 | depth 0.3 m | reverse complement strand
GCGTCCGGCGCGCCGCCGGAGATGGAGGCTCAATGCGTGCTCAGAATCCTACCAATCGAAAATCGCTTGCTCGGCTCGAGCTCTTTGCTCGGCAGCACCGCTCGCGGCTCACCGAGTCCGAGGCCCGGCTCTGGTCGGCGCTCAAGGCCCGTCAGCTCGGCGTTTCGTTTCGCCGCCAGGTGCCTGTCGCGGGCCTCTTCATCGCGGATTTCTTGGCGCCAAGCATCAAGCTCATCGTTGAGGTCGATGGCGCCATTCACGCACGCAAGCAGCGCCCTGACACTCGCCGCGATCGCAAGCTGAAGCGCGCGGGCTTCCGCGTCGTCCGCGTCAGCGCAGAGCTCGTGCTCAGCGATCTCGCTGCCGCGGTCGCGCTCGTGCGCGCGGCGCTCTAGGCGCGACGCGATGACCAACTCCGCCAGGCGGAGCGAAGCCGTGCCACCGGGCGCAGAGTCCACTCAGCGCTCCAACTCCACACGACGCGCAGCGACTACCTCCCCCTGCCGCGCGCAGCACCGAAGGTGCGAGCACGGCTTTGGGGGAGGTCGGCGGCGCGCAGCGCCCGGAGGGTGCGAGCACCGACGGGTGCCTACGCCTCACTTCGTCGAACAGTGAGGGGGCAGCTGCGGAGAGAGAGGGATTCGAACCCTTCGAGCGGCGTTGGCGATAACCTTAAGCGGCACGCGACTTTGCACGCCAACGCTCGGAAATTTGGCTCGAAATGGTTCGGATCGCTCTCTCCGCGAGTACCCGGGGGTCGACGTGGGTCGAGCGCAGTTGGGCAGGGTTTGGGCAATGGGTGGGCAACGCCGCAGCGCGTCCCTCGGGTCGAGTCGAGCCGCAAAGGGCGGACTTGGCTGTGAACGAGCAAATCGGGGCGAAACGGGCTAAGATGCCAGGATGCAGGCGCTGAAAGCCCAGGTGCGGAACGGCCAATTCGTGATCGACGAGCGCACCGATCTGCCGGAAGGCACGGAAGTGGAGCTGCAGCTGGTCAAGGTGGCGGACGCCTTCGCGGACATGGCTCCTGAGGACCGCGAAGAGCTTGAGGAAGCCATCGAGGAGGGCTTCCGAGACTTTGAAAACGGCGACCACATCGGCGCTCGGGAATTCCTGGCACAGCTTCGAGCCAAGAACGCTTGAAGGTCGAACTATCGAAGCGGGCTCAGCAAGCGGTCGCGCGAATCGACGCACGCTGGCGAAGGCGTGCTGATTACCCCGAGCTTTTCTTCGAGGAGATGCTGGAAGTCGTCGAGCACCTCGAGACGGTCAGCAATCCCGGCACGCCCTGTCCGACGAGTAGGCGACCGCAGCTCAAGCGGATGCTGCTGGAGAAAACGAAGTGTCACTTGTACTTCGTCGGCGATCAGCGCAAACAGCAGATCGACGTGCTGCATGTGTGGGATGGGCGACGCGAACGGTTGCCGGCTCTTTGAAGCGGCGGGACGTCGATCCGGGGATAAGGCCGCCAAAAGCACGGCCGGGTTGACCTAATTTTTTGCGCGGACAGGCCGTGCTGCGGGGGTCGCGCCGGGTTCGGACGGGCCGCGCTGGCTTTCTCAAGCAGAAGCAACGCGAGGCGTTGATCGTGGAAACCGACGCGGACACCTGCTCGAGCGCGTCCAAGAGCGATAAGGGACGTTCAGCGATCGATCCTTTCCGGGCGGGAAGTTTGGGGAAGCTACGCCAAGCGTCCGCCGAGCTCGCCCGGCTCGAAGAAATGTGCGCGCTCGAGATCGAAGAACACGGGGATTGTTTCGCCGGGGCGCGCTGAGGCGCTGGCGTCGAGTTGGGCGATCGCGCGTGGGTGGTTCGGCGTTGCGAGGTGAACGTCTAGCTTGTGGCCGAGGGGTTGGACGAGTGTCACGCGCATCTGGAGGCGATTGTCTGCCGTGGGGAAGCGCGCGTGCCGGGCGTCGGAGAGGGCTTCGGGGCGTACACCGAGCACGACTTCTTGATCGAGCAGCGCGCTCAGCGCCGCAAACGCCTTGCTCGGGACGGGGAGCTTGCCCGAGCCTTCGTCGAACAGCAGCCGCCCGCCGTCTCCCAGTACCTTGCCGGTAAAAAAATTCATTGGCGGGCTGCCGAGGAAGCTCGCGACGAAGCGACTCTTAGGTCGATTGTAGATCTCGAGCGCGCTGCCAACTTGCTGGATCAGCCCGTCTTTCATGACCACGACGCGGTCGCCGAGTGTCATCGCTTCTTCTTGGTCATGGGTCACGTAGACCGCGGTCGCGTTCAAGCTCATGGTCAGCTGTTTTATTTCTGCGCGCATCTCGACACGCAGCTTGGCGTCTAGATTCGATAGTGGCTCGTCGAACAGGAAACACTTGGGGTTGCGCACGATGGCGCGACCGAGCGCGACACGTTGCCGCTGACCGCCGGAGAGCGCTTTGGGCTTCCGGTCGAGCAAGTGGCTGATCATCAGCGCCCGAGCGGCGCTTTGCACCTTCTCCTCGACCGCCGATTTCGGCGTGTTCCGCAGCTTAAGCGCGAAAGCCATGTTCTCGTGTACGGTCATGTGCGGGTAGAGCGCATAGTTTTGGAACACCATGGCGATGTCGCGATCTTTGGGCGCGACCTGATTCACGACGCGATCACCGATCGAGATCGTGCCTGAGCTGACCTCTTCGAGCCCCGCGATCATCCGCAGCGTCGTCGACTTGCCGCAGCCGGAGGGCCCGACCAACACGACGAACTCGCGATCGGCAACGTTGAGATTGAAGCAGTCGACAACTCTCGCGCCACCGTCATAGACTTTCACCACGTTCTGCAGGGCAATGGTCGCCATGCTCGCCTTTCAGACAAGGACGCCGGGCAGCGGCCTCGACTGCGCTTGTCCGAACATCATCGGTTTGCCCATGGCTTGCGCAAGCGCCGAATACAGCGCTCCGTGCGACTGATTCGAGCATTGCAACACCTGGCCGCTGCGCACCGCACCGCCACCGCCGCCGGCTACGATGAACGGCATGTTGTCGTGGCTATGGGTGTTGCCATCCGAGATCTCCGTGCAAATCACGACCAGCGAATAGTCGAGCATCGTGCCGTCACCCTCCGGGCGGCTCTTCAAGGCTTGTAGCAAGTACGCGTATTGATCGACCCACCAGCGGATCTGCTGGTGGTACGCATGGTACAGCTCGTCGCCCTCGTTGCGCGTTGCACCGTAGTGCGAGGCTTTGTGACTGCCCAAGTAGTAGTTTGCCTTGAACATGGCCGTGTCGGGGAACGCCGCCATGTTCAGCTCGCTGGTGTGCACCGAGTTCTGCAGGAGCCCGACGCGCGTCAGGTTGCAGGCCATGGCTTGCACCATCAAATCCGTCTGCGCGCGCAGGATGCGCGGGTAGTTTGCCGGGTCGTTGAGGTTCGAAGCGTCGTAGTCACTGAGCTGCGGGTCAGCGCACGTCGGAGGCGGCCCCGAGGGTACGGCCACGGTGGGTGGGAGTTGCTTCACGGTGCGCTCCAAGTCGCGCAGCGCGCTCAAGTGGAGATCGAGCTTGGTTTTCTCCGATTGGCTCCAGCTACTGCTGAGGTCAGTGAGATCGCCGAGCACGGCGTCGAGCACGCTGGCGCCGTCCGGGTCGCTCGGAATGTTCGAGGTCCCGGGCGTGCTGGCGCTGCCACCGGGCGTGGCGTGCCCGCCCGGAAATAGCCGATTGAACGCCGCCAATGGACTATTTTCCGGCGATGCGGGCGCGGTGTTCGCGGCCTGATAGGAGATGCCTTCGGTTGCCATCGCGCCCAAGTACAAGGGGCTCACACCCAGCGCCGTGCCCAACGCTTGATCGATCGAGGGACCGCCGGCGTGATCCCACGCCGTGAGCAACTTTTGCGCACCGCCGGGGTGACTGCCCGCGTCCGTCGGGCCCATGGTCAGGCCGTTCAAGAACAGGCATTGGTCCTTGAAGGGAACGAGCGAGGTGTGCAGATCGGAGAGCGTCATGTTCGACCCGGAGCCCTGGGCGTCCCACAAGCTCGGCTCGCCTCCTTGGCTGATGCCGGGCACGCCGTCAGGGAAGTAGAAGAAGATCACGCGCCGCGCACCGCTAGAAACGGCCGCGCGCGCGCTGGGCAGATGCGGCCAAGCTGCAGCGCCCAACGCGCCGAGCCCCAACGCCTGCAACAAACGACGACGATTGAATGAAGAGACGCGCATGGACGATCCTTTCAGCGACGATTGATGAAGTCGGAGGTTTGGGTAAGCGCGACCATGGCCTCGCGAATGTCGAACCCGGTGTCGCGAAACCGCGCCCGAGCCTGCTGCACCGCGCAGCGCGTGGCATCGCCCTCGAAGGCACCGCGACCGAAGCGGTACAGCTGCGTGACCAGGCAATTCGGTGCCGCCGCACTGTTCGTCAGGATCTGCGCCAGCCCCGCCAGCGTGGAAAATGGCGCGCTCGTCCCCGTGCCGATGCCTTCGACGTCATTCATGTCGCCGCTGGCGTCGACGGGCAAGCCATTGTCCAGATCGCGATAGTTACCGACAGCGTCGTAGTGTTCGAAGCCGAAGCCGATCGGGTCGATGGCTCGGTGGCAGGCGGCGCAGGTGGCGACGCTGGTGTGTTGGGCAAAGCGTTCGCGTGTCGTCGCGGTCTGATCGACGCTGGGAACGGGCGGTACATTCGCCGGCGGCGGGGGCAGGTCTTGACACAGCAAGCGACGGCGCACGAACAGGCCGCGCTTGATGGGTGAAGTTTGGTCCGAGCGCGCATACACGGCCAGCAAGCTCGGCTGGGTGAGCAGCCCGGAGTCCCCTTGCAAGAGCTCGGGATACTTGCCGCTGGAGTCGAACGCGACGTGGCTGACGAAGCTGCGCGTGCTTTGGAGCAGCAGCGCGCGCTTGCCAGCGTCGAAGCCGGGGAACATCGACGCTTGCTTATCCACGGTGAGCACGTCCTCGGCGCCGAGCCACTGCGAGGCGAACAAGCCGAGAGCGGCGCGGCTGCGCGCATCGGCGAGCAGCCGCCGAGCTTGCGTCTCGATCTGCGCAGACGTCACGAGCTGGCCCGCCGCGGCAGCGGCGAAGAGCGCTTCATCCGGCATCGTCCCCCAGAACGTGTAAGACAGGGCAGACGCGACCTCGTAGCCGTCCATTTGATAATCGTTGCCGTGCATGGCGGCGCCTTCGGAGCGATACAAGAACTTGGGCGACGAAAGAAACGCGCGCGCCGCGGCCACGAGCCCACTGTTCGAGCTACTCGCGAGCTGCGTGTAGCGCGCGAGCTCAGCGGCCGTGAGCGGACGCCGGAACGCGCGTTGCCCGAACACCTTGACGAACTGTGGCGCGCACGCGCTCGCCTCATTCGAGGTGCAGCCCGCGAGCTTGGCGAGCTCGCTGCCGTGCGCAGTCGCCAACGCTTGCCCGGCTCGCCAATACTCCGCAACGTGCGTCGTAGACACGACTTGCGCCGAGGAGTCGTCGAACGGGAAGACGTCAGAGAGGTTCTGTTGGCGCGGGTGGGACTCGACGGGAAACGTGGACGTCAGGTCCGACGTGGCCGCGGGATCGCTCAGCTGGAACAAATCATTGACCGTGTTTCGGTATTCGCGACGGGTGAGCAAGCGGAGTTGGCGCGGGCCCACCGGCGCAACGCTGCACGTCGCATCCGCGCCGTCTTGCGTGCCGCCGGTGCTCGAAGCACCCCCGCTCGCGTTCGTGTGTCCGGCCGAGGCTGGCCCACCGGCGGCGCCGGAGGAGGCAAACTCCCCGGCGGCGCCGGAGACCGTGCAGCCGAATGCAAGCGTGGCGGCGAGTGCGACAACTCCACTCCCTAGGGTGATACGACTCATGAACAGTGACACTGCACGGCATGTGCCAAGCTGCCGGATGGTGTTTCGTGCGACGTGACCCGCAAACTCGGCAGCGCATTGCACCGCCCAGCGCAATGCGCTGCACTCACTCCGTGCGTGGCACGAGCACGACGCTGCTGCGCGGAGCCAACGTCAGCTCGACGTCACGTTGCGCATCGACTTCGAAGGTCCGTTGATGCGCTAGCGCGTCGACCAAGTGCGTGCCGGGAGTGAAATGCGTCTGCACTTTGGCGCTCGCACTGTGAAAAGCGTGCCCGTTCACAGCCACCAGTACACGCTCTCGTTCGCTAGCGCGCTCGAAGGCCAAGAGGCCGGCATCGGGCTCGTTGGAGCGCCCGTCGTGCTCGCTCGCGTAGCGCACTTCGAGCGAACCATGGCGTAGCGCGCTGCTGGCGCGGCGCAGCGCGGAAAGCCTGCGGACGAAGCCGAACAGCGGCGCGCTGCGATCGAAGCCAGTTGGCCATAGCCGCTCGCGGCCGGCGTCGCTCGGGCCGCCCGAGAACCCTTGTTCGGTGCCGTAGTACAGCGCGGGAATCGCGTCGATTGTAAATAGCAGGGTGAGCGCGACCCGAGCGGCATACGGATCGCTCAGCGCGCTCAAGATGCGCCCGGTGTCGTGGTTATCGACGAAGCCGACGCGCGCCTGCCAAGGATCCAGCCCGACGCCGTTGGGTTGGGGTTGCGTGGCGTACAAGGCGCGATCGGCTTCCAGCGCCGCGCGCGCCAGCGCGGGGGCCCCGCCCTGCAAGAGGTACTCGTTGACCACCTGAGTCTTGAATGAGAAGTCTAGCGCGCTGTCCAGACTGCCCGGACTTGCGCTGTAGCTAGCGATGATCTCTGCTTCGGGCTTGAATACTTCACCGAACAAAAAGAAATGCGACTTACCGAGCGCCGCGACGCGCGCGCGCAGCCCCGAGCAAAACGCGACCCAGAACGCACGCTCGATGCACGGCACCGCGTCGAGCCGAAACCCATCCACGTCACTCAGCCGCACCCACTCGGCATAGGTGTCGACTAGCCCCTGGGTGACATCCGGATTCTCGGTCGCGAGATCGCGTAAACCGAGCGGAAAATCACCGAGCTCGACTTGGCTCGGGTCGGCGAAGTTCGTGATATTTCCGCGGCGGTGGAAGTGACGATCGTCGAGTCGCAACGTTTGCAATGCCGCGCTCGGCGCATCAGTCGGCGCATTCGCTGGCGCCGCGCCGAGGAACAGCGCAGGCCGTGAATCCCAGTGCAACGCAGCCAAATACGGTCCCGAGCTGGCGAAGCCGGGCTCGTGTGGATTCGGCTGCCCGCTGCCGTCGAAGTCATACGAGAACACCCGACCCGTGTGGTTCGGCGCGACATCCACGAACACGCGCAGGCCGAGCGCGTGCGCCTTGCTGACCAAGGCCTGTAGATCGGCCAGCTCCCCGAAATGCGGGTTCAGCCGCGTGAAGTCGGAAGCCCAGTAGCCGTGATAGCCATCCTGGTTCGGCTCGCGTGCGACGTTGTCTACGATCGGGCTGATCCAGAGGGCGGTCGCACCGAGATCGCGAATGTACTCGAGGCGCTGCGCGAGGCCGCGCCAATCACCCCCCTGATAGCGACTCAGATCGCCGGGCACTGTCGCGACGCCCCCAACGGAATCGTTGCTCGAGTCGCCGTCCTCGAAGCGATCGGTGAGCGCTTCGTAGATCACTTCGTCGCGCAGATCGCGCTCGGAATAGTTCGGATCGAGTGAAGGCAGTTCGACCGCGGCCGACGGCGGAGCGCTCGACGCTCCGCACGAAAAGCACAGCGCGCTGGCCACGAGCCCCCATTGCGCTCTGTCTTTCACTGAAAAATGCGCGTTTCTCGAGCCGGAATCGAGAGTGATGCCGCCGCGGGTTGTTTGGTGATGAGCTCGCTCAAACCCGCAGGCAGCGATGTAACCGCCTTGTCCGCGTCACTGCGGTTGATGGCCACGTACACGGTGTCCGGCGTGGCATCGCCTGCCTTGGTCGTCAGCTTGTACACCCACAGATCAGCGTCCGCTTGCAGGGTCGAGCGTGTACCGCGACGCATCGCCGGGTGCGCATTGCGAATCGCGGTCAGCGTCTGGATGCGTGCAAGCAGCGTTTGTTGTGCTGCCGAATAGCCGGTCCACGGCATCATGCGACGGTTGTCCGGATCACCCGCCCCCGGCAGACCGATCTCGTCTCCGTAGTAAACGAGCGGCGCGCCCTTGTTCGTCAAGATCACCGCGAACGCATTGGCCAAGCGCTGGTAGGTGTTGGGATCGGTTTCCAACGCAGGCGGGTTCGTCCAGGCGTTGCTCTTGCCATCGCCCGCGGATGGATTCATGCCGTTTGCGAGCCAGCTGGGCAGCGTTTGCTCCGCAAAATGAATCGAACGCGGCAGATCGTGATTGCCCACGAAAGTGCTCATCACGGCGCTACTGGCGTAGAATTTGTCGTTCGAGTCCATGAACTGCGCCAGACCCTGCATGCCGATGGGCGCGCTGCGGCTCCAGCTCAAATCATCCGGCGTCAGATTGTTTTGATTGCTGCGCATGAGCAGCGCTTCCACTAGCCGCAGACGCAAGGGGAAATCGAACTGGCCGTCGAGGCCGGTCGAGGTGTTGATCATGCTCGAGATCAGCGCGCGGTTTTGAAAATCATAGGTCTCGCCCACCATGTAAAAGCGCTGCGGCGGATCTTGCTTGGCCAGGATCTGGCTCGTGATGGCCGGGCGAAGCGTGGCGAGCCAGCTTGGGTCCACTTGCTTGATCGCGTCGAGCCGGAAGGCATCCACGTTCGTCTTTTGAATCAGCTGCAACGCAGCATCGATCGAGAACGAGCGGGTGGCCGCGTTCGTGAAGTCGTAGTGGGCGAGGTAGGGCGTGAACCAACACTTGGTGTCGTAGTTGCCGCAACCGGGCGCGCCGCAAATGCAGCTCGGCGTGAACCAACCGTCGTTCTTGTGCTGGGCGTAAACGTCACTGGTGGTGTGCACGTGCACCATCGCGTAGTCGAACAGCACCTTCAGCTTTTTGTCGTGAGCGGCAGTGACGAGGGCCTTCAGCTCGTCCTCGGTGCCGAAGCAGGATTCAGTGGCGTTCGGATCTTTGGGCCAATAGCCGTGGTAGGCCGAGTATTGGTGGGTATCACCGTTGGTGCCCATGCCCGTCACGTCGTCGGCGTTCTTGAGCGGCACGGTGAGCCACAGCGTGTTCACGCCCAAGTCGTTGAAGTAGCCGGCTTTGATCTTCTGCGTGACACCTGCCCAATCGCCCCCGAGGTAATTGGCCGACGTCGTGGTGCTGGCTTGCGCGCCGCTCACATTGCAGTTGTTGCTGGGGTCAGCATCGAGGAAACGATCCACGAACACGAAGTAGATCACCGCGTCACGCCAGTCGAACACGCCTTCCTTCACCGGTGGCACGTCGGCAGAGCCCGCGCTGCCAGCGCTGGAGGCGCCCGCGCTGTTCGTGCCGCCGGTACCTCCGCTGCTATTTCCTCCCGTGTCTGGAATCGAGGCACCAGCGCCCTGCCCGTTGGAGGCTGCGCCGGTGCAATTTCCGGCACCGGTGCAGTCAGGGGTGGCGTAGCCGGGATAAGGCGTGCCGCTCGTGGAAGCGTCGTTCGCGGCGCTGCACGCGCTCAGCACGCACGCGAGTGGGAAGGCTGCGTAGAGGGACGAAAGCTTGCGTTGAGGGGTCATCACAGCGCGCTTCCGCAAGAGACGTGCCGGGGCTTTCCGCGCGCGATCCAAGGCCCGGTAAGCGGCTCGATTGCCAGAGTTGCACCGAAGAGTGCAATTCGCTGCGCAACGCTCTGGCAATCGCGCAGCAATGCTCTCGGCACAATCTCTGCACCGGAGCGCTCATCCGTAATCGAGGACATGAGCGCGTGAGATTCACTTCAGCACTCGGGACATTGAGCATCGGCTTCGCTCTCGTCGGTCACGCAGCGCTCGCCCGCGCGGAGGGCGCGGAGCCCGCGCCCGCCGTAGCGCCCACGCCGGCGGGCTTCGCATTTGGTTCGTACGGCCGCGTGCGCGCTGCTTCGGACCTGCGCGGGCACAGCGGGCAGAGCACGAACATCGTCGCATTCGGCACGCGCTACGACCTCGGCAACTACGCCGAGCTCGAGCTGCGCCGTGAAGATCACCCGGCCGAGCTCGAGCTGCGGGTGATAGCGACCCTCGGTTTCCAAGGCGATTTCTTTCACTACACGGGTCGCTTCGACGATCAGGTCGGCGTGCGCAACCTGTACGCTGAAGTCGGCAACGCGCTGCTCAATCACGTCTCGCTATGGGCCGGCTCGCGCATGGTGCGCGGCGACGACGTGTACTTGCTCAACTTCTGGCCGCTCGACAACCTCAACCTGGTCGGCGGCGGCGCGGCCTTCAGCACGCACCAGGTCGAATTCAGGCTGCACGGCGGGCTCACGCGACCGAGCGATCCCTTCTACGCTCAAGACACGCCCGCCGTACCGGCGCAGGGCTTCGTTCCACAATCCGTTGCCTCGCTCGACCGCCCACGCACCATCCTGGCGGCACGCGCCGCTTATTGGCCCCTCGGTAACAGCGCGCCGCGTGGCTTCAAATTGATCGCCTATGCCGAAGCGCACCACATTGCCGATGGAGAGCGCCAGGTCACGCAGAATTCCGGTTCGGTCGAGCACTTGCCCGCGATGTCCGGCTACGTCGCCGGGCTGCAAGTGGGAGCTTATTGGGACAAACCACAGGCGTTCGCCAATCTGTTTCTGCGCTGCGCGCGCGGGCTCGCGGCCTACGATCCGTTAGCCACCTTCGGGGGTATCGAGCCCACCCCGGGCATGGGGGCCTCGGATTGTCGCGTCGCGGCGTCGGGCAATATCGAGCTGGGCGTGTTCGCGGTGCAACTCGGCGCGTACTTGCGGCAGATGAACGACCCGGCAGGAGTAGTTGCCAACGGCGGTAAGCTGCAAGAGGGCATCGTCGATGTGCGCCCGTATTTCTGGGTTGGGCAACGTGCGGGCGTCGCGCTCGATGCCAGTTATCAGGCGCTACGCACGCTCGCCGTCGACGAAAGCACCGGGCGTCTGGTTGGGGGTGCGGTGGGCAAGCTGGCCGTGATCCCCTTCTACAGTCCGTACGGGCGCGGCACGTACACACGCCCGCAGCTGCAATTGATCTACGCCATCTCCGCGCGCAACAGCGACGCGAAACGCCTGTATCCCGAGCTGGATCGGCGATCCGCCTCGAGCATCGAACACTTCCTAGCGATTGGAGCCGAGTGGTGGTTCAACAGCACCAGTTATTGAAATCGGGTGTCTTTCGGGCGTTTTCGCTGCTCCTCGCGTGCCTGGCATGCAATGCGTGCATCGGCTCGCAACCGGACGACGACACAGGACACGTGAAGCTCGCGACCCACGTCGACGACTGGCGTGACGAGGTGGTCTACCAACTGATGACCGATCGCTTCGCGAACGGAGACACCGGTAACGACTTTCGCGTCGACTCGACCTCACTCGGTCACTACCAAGGCGGCGATTACCGCGGCGTGATCGAGAAGCTCGGTTACTTGCAGGAACTAGGCGTGACCACCCTCTGGATTAGCCCAATCATCAAAAACGTGGACAGCGATGCTGGTTTCGATGCTTACCACGGTTACTGGGCGGTCGACCTCGGCCGGCTCAACCCGCACTTCGGGAGCCTTGCTGACCTGCGCGAGCTCGTGAACGCGGCGCACGCGCGGCGCATCAAGGTGGTGGTCGACATCGTGACCAACCACTTGGGACAGGTGTTTTACTACGACATCAACAACAACGGGCAGCCGGATGCGGCGGTATCCGGTTCCGGTGGGCCGTTGCAAGGCATCAGCGACACGGCAACCCGATCACCCGTGGCGAACGTGAACGAGTACGATCCGGACTACGATCCTCGCGGAGTTCAGGGGTTTTCTTCACTCGGTCAGTCGGGGCCGGCGCTGGTGCATTTCTTCGATATGCCTCAGATTTTCCGCGAGCCACCGCAGCCCGCGATCTTCCAACGACCTGAATCCTATCACCGTCGGGGTCGGGTCACGAATTGGGACGATCCAGACCAAGTCAAGTTCGGAGACTTTCCGGGAGGCTTGAAAGACCTCAACACCGAGGACCCGGACGTCGTTCAGACGCTAATCGATGCTTATGCGGAGTGGGTGTTGAAGACCGATATCGATGGCTTTCGAATCGACACCATCAAGCACGTGAGCTTGGGATTTTGGAAAACGTTTCAACCCGCGATTCGCCAACGCTTGGCCGCTGCCGGCAAGACGAAGTTCTTGATGTTCGGTGAAGCGTTCGACGGGAACGACGCCTTGGTCGGCAGCTTTACCGCGCCGGGTGCGTTCGATTCGGTAGTCAATTTCCCGCAGACTTTCTCGGTATTTCAGGGCGTATTCTTGAATGGCGGGGCAACGACCGCGATCAAAACGTTGCAAGACCAACGTGCCGCCAACTACTCGAGCGATCCGCAACCCGGAGGCGTGGGCATCGCGCCGAGTGAGCTGCTCGTGAACTTCATCGACAACCACGATGTGCCGCGCTTCTTGTGGAAGAACGGCAATGTCGATGCACTGCACGCCGCGCTCAGCTACTTGTTCACCGAACAAGGTCTGCCTTGTTTGTACTACGGCACCGAGCAGCGTTTTCACGGTGGCAACGACCCCAACAACCGGGAGCCGCTATGGTGGAGCGGCTATGCGACAGGCGGCAGCACGTTCCAATACACGGCCCAGCTGATTCGCATCCGCAAGACGTACCCCGCGCTACGTCGCGGGCGCTTCGAGCTCACGTGGACCACCGATCACACCGCGGACGAGACAGACGCCGGCATCGTCGCCTTCGAACGTAAGACCGACGACGGCGACTACGCGCTGGTCGTGATCAATGCCCAGGGCGGCCACCCGAGCGAAACCAGTGCGGTGGACGGCGGCGGCGCCATGCAGCTCAGCGCGCCGCCCGGTACGCAGCTGACCGATGCTTTGACGGGTAGCACGGTCACGGTCGCCGACGACGGCACACTCGACATCCAATTGCAGCCCTACGGATCCGCTATCTTCGTACCCTCCGAGGCATACCGACCGTGATGCGGCGCTGCCTCGTGCTAATGGCATTGCTGCTCGCCGTGCGACCCGCGGCGGCGCGCGAGCGCGTCACGCTGTGGGCTGCGTACGGAGGCCGAGAAGAAGTGGGATTGCGGGCTGCCAGCTCGCTCTTCCAGAGCGCTCACCCCGAGCTCGAAATCGCGGTGCTCACGGTTCCTTTTGGCGCTTACCTCTCCAAGCTGGAGGCCGCCATCCCGACAGGCAACGGCCCGGATGTATTCATCGATTCACATGAACGCTTGCCCGAGTTGCTGTCTCGCGACCTGCTGGAATCGTGGCCGACGGATCCAATTGTAGATGCCGACTTCTCCCGCTCGTCACTCGACGCCCTGTCCGAAGCGGGCACTCGCTACGGCATGCCACTGGCGCTGAAGAGCCTTGCGCTGTACGTCAACACGCGCCTGGTTCCTGAGGGGCGCGTGACCGACACCGTGCAGCTGCGCGCGCTCGGCCGTTCGCTCCCGCGTGGCGTGTATCCACTGGTCTTCGAGGCCGACAATCCGTACTACGCGGCCGCCGTATTGCATGCCTTCGGCGGCGAATTGCTATCGCCGGCTGGCGCCTACGCGCTACTCGGCACGCCCGCCGAGCGCACGCTCGACACACTCGCCGCGTGGACGCGCAACGGCGTCGTGCCAGAAGCGCCCAGCGGCGATTTGGTCAAGCGGCTCTTCTCGAACGGCGGCGCCGCAACGGCCATCAGCGGCCCCTGGTTGGCGGCAGATCTGCCTTCCAGTCTCGAATTCAGCGTGCAACCCTTGCCTGCGCTCAGTGAAGCGAACGGGCGCCCGCTCTTGCCCTACGTGACCATCGAAGCGGCGTTCGTGTCGCGACACACGCGGCACGCGGCTGCCGCGTTCGCGCTCGCCCAGTTTCTTGCTGGCGAAGCGGGCGCGCGCATTCGCGCTGAGGTCGGCGGCCAAGTCGTGGCTTTGCGCAGCCTGCGAGAAACGTTCGCCGATGCGCGGCTGCGAGCGTTTTCGGAGGCCGCCGCAAGCGGCATTCCGATGCCGGTGCATCCGCACATGCACGCCGTCTGGGAGCCCGCGGGGCGCGCGTTGCAAAGCGTGCTGCGCGGCAACGCCGAGCCGAAGGCCGCGCTGCACAGCGCGGCCGCGCTCTTCGCGCGCAACACGCGCGCGCCCGCTGCGCCAGCTCGACCCGGCTTCGCCTTATTCGCGCTCGGCGCGCTCTGCCTGTGGGGCGCATTCCGCCTGTTTAAGGCCAGTCGAGACGCCTCGCTGCGGCGCGAGCTGCGCCGCTCTGCCACGGCCTATCGCTACCTCTCGCTCACTACCACGGCGGTCGTGGCGCTCGTCATCCTGCCGCTTGCAGCTGGCGTCGCGATCTCGTTCTTTTCCGGGCGTGGTCGCGACTTCGTTTATGTCGGGCTCGGCAACTACTGGGACATCTTGAGCGGAGGCGGAGGCGCCCTGCTCGCGCCGGGCTCGTTCTGGTTCGTGCTCGCCGTCACCGTCCTGTGGACGGCGCTGAACGTCGCGTTACACTTGCTGATCGGCGCGACGCTCGCGCTCCTGCTCAATCAATCGAAGCTCGCCGGCTCGAAGCTGTACCGCGTGCTGCTGATCCTACCGTGGGCGGTGCCGAGCTACGTCACCGCGCTGACCTGGAAGGGCATGTTTCATCGTCAATTCGGGGCCATCAACGCGCTGCTAGAGCTATGCGGCGTGCGGCCGATCGATTGGTTCTCGCGCTGGCTGACCGCTTTCTCCGCGGATCTACTGACCAACGTGTGGCTCGGCTTTCCCTTCATGATGGTGGTTACGCTGGGCGCGCTGACCTCAATCTCGAAAGACGTGTACGAAGCCGCGGACGTGGATGGTGCCTCGGGCATTCAGCGTCTACGGCTGATCACGCTGCCGCTCCTGCGCCCCGTGCTCGCGCCCGCGTTGGTCATGGGCGCAGCCTGGACGTTCAACGGCTTCAATGTCGTGTTCTTGGTCAGCGGCGGTGAGCCTGGCGGCACGACCGACATCCTGGTTTCGGAGGCATATCGATGGGCATTCACGCGTTCGTCCCAGTATGGCTACGCGGCGGCGTACGCCGTGCTTATCTTCGGCCTGCTGCTGCTGATGTCGCGCGGCGCGCCGCTGCTGAGCCGCGCCAAAGCCGCATGACTGGGCGTGCGCTCGCATCGCACGCGGTGCTGATCGCCGCGTGTGGATTCGCGCTCTATCCATTGCTGTGGGTGCTGTCTGCTGCGCTGTCCAGTGGTGAGCTGAGTGAAGCGCGGGCATTGCCGTTGCCGCGCGCGCTGTCTCTCGAGCACTTTCGCGAGGTACTGCACGGTTCGGGTCGCGACTCGATCTGGGTCTTCTTGCGCCAGCTTGGGAACTCCGTGTTCGTGTCCTCCGCTGCTGCGCTGGGGGCGCTGGGCGTCGCGACGCCCGGCGCGTACGCGCTCTCGCGCTTTCCATTCCTCGGTCGGCGCTCGTTCGGCAATGTGCTGTCGGCCACGCAGATGTTCCCTGGTGTGGCAGCTGCCATCCCGCTGTATTTGATCTTGGACACGGCGCATTTGCTCGACTCGCGCTTCGGGCTCGCGTTGGTGTACGCGGCGACCGCGGTGCCGTTTTCGGTGTTTCAACTGCGCGCAGCCTTCGACGCCATCCCGCTCGAGCTAGAAGAAGCGGCATTGGTCGATGGTGCCAGCCGCCTCCAAGCCTTCTTTCGAATCGTGCTGCCCGCGGTGCGCCCCGCTTTGGCCGTCACGGGTCTGTTCGCATTCATGGGCGCCTGGAACGAGTTCATCTTGGCAGCGACGTTCTTGTCGCGCGAAGAGCTGTTCACGTTGCCCGTCGTGCTGCAACGCTACGTGGGTGAATATGACTCGCACTGGGGGCCGTTCGCGGCCGGCGCGATCTTGGTCAGCGCGCCCGTGATGGCGCTCTTTTACTGGCTACAACGCCACATCGTCGCCGGCTTGACTGCTGGCGGAGTGAAGGGCTGAGCTCAATAGCGCGCGGAGAGCGAGGCCATTAGCCAGCTCGCGCCCGCATTGACATCCAAGCGCGGCGCCGTGCTCGCGCTCGCAGTCGGCTTGGGCGGTGAGAGCAAGAAATACGTCGCGGCAGCGAGCGACACCACACCGACCCCGAGCGAGATGTCTGCAATCAGGTACTTGTGTTTGATCGGTGAGAGTTGCGAATCCGTGCACGTGTGGGTGGCAGCGCACGGTTGGTCGCGCAGCTCGTGCTCTTGGCTGAGGCCGGTCAGCGCGAACCCGGCAAAGGTCGCGAGCCCCGCCACGCCCAGCGCGCCCAGCGCGATCACTGGCGCCGTTACACGCGGGCCCGGTTCGGGCGCGAGCGGCGCGGGCGGGGACAAAGGCGCAGCGATCATCGGCTCGAAGCTGAGCGCGATTGGCTGAGCCTTCTGACCTTCTACGATGAGCGCGTTGCGCTCGAGCGGCTGAAAGCCCGCAGCATCGAATCTGAAATGATGTTTACCCGGATTGAGCGGCAGTGCGCGGCCGTCCAACGCCGCGGCAATCACCGACCCATCGACGGTGATTTGCACGGCGGTGAGCGGTTGCCCTTTGCCATCCTGCGCGATCACCGCGACCGTGGGCAACGCGGTCTCCACCTCACCCAGCCATTGGCCGCAGTCCTTACGAATGAACTCCGCACAGCCGGCTTGGCTGCACTGAAGCAGCTGTTCGCGCGCGCCCACCAGATCTTTATCTGCGCGCAGTTCTTGTGAATGCTCGTAGGCGGTGGCGCACACGTCCCCTGCGGCGGACGCGCGAGGCACTACAGCAGAGGCCGAGAGCAGTAGCAGCGCTGATGTAAGTGTGACTGGTTTCACCGGCAAACGGCCTCACGATAGCAGCCCCTAAGTAACTGCGGTAGACTCCATGGTCATGTCTCAGTTGGATCGGAGCGGCGCTGCGGCTGCGCCGGGCGGCAGCGCGGGCGCTGGTCGCTATGCCCTGCACGACGAGATCGCGTCGGGTGGCATGGCGACGGTCCATCTCGGCCGACTCACGGGAGCCGCGGGCTTTTCGCGTACGGTGGCCATCAAGCGGTTGCACCCCCAATACGCTAAAGACCCCGAGTTCGTGTCTATGTTTCTGGACGAAGCGCGCCTGGCCTCGCGCATCCAGCACCCCAACTGCGTCGCGACAATCGACGTGATCGCGCAGGACAACGAGCTGTTTCTGGTGATGGAGTACGTGCAGGGGGAGTCCCTGTCCAAGCTCGTACGCATCGCTTCGCAGCGCGGCTCGGCGATCGAGCTTGGGGTCGTGAATGCCATCCTGAGTGGCGCGCTGCACGGCTTGCACGCAGCGCACGAAGCGCGTGATGCAAGAGGTGAGCCGCTCGCAATCGTGCATCGTGACGTGAGCCCGCAGAACATCTTGGTGGGCAGTGACGGCGTGGCCCGTGTGCTCGACTTCGGCGTGGCGAAAGCCGCCGCGCGCCTTCAGACCACCGAAGAGGGCAAAATGAAGGGCAAGATCGCGTATATGGCCCCCGAGCAACTGCGGGCCCTGGACGTCGATCGCCGCGCCGACGTGTTCGCGGCCGGCATCGTGCATTGGGAAGCGCTCACCGGCCGCCGTTTGTTCGCGGGCGGTGACGTGGGCATGGTGATGGGCCGAGTGCTCAACGGAGAGATTGCGCCGCCTTCGTCGCTCAACGCCGAGGTTTCGCCGGAGCTGGATGCGGTGGTGATGCGCGCGCTCGAACGCGACGCGAATCAGCGTTTTCGCAGCGCCCGCGAATACGCAATCGCCGTAGAAAACGCGGGACCAATAGCGCTCGCACGCCACGTAGGGGAATGGGTCGAGCGCATCGGCGGCGACGCGCTGAGCGACCGCTCCAGCAAGGTCGCCCGCATCGAGAAGCTGACTGACGCCACCAGCAGCGAGCAGGTCGCGCAGTCGCGCGAGTTCTTGCGCAGCAATCCACGAGCGTTCGCTGGCGGCGGCGCGCCGATCCTGCTCGGTAGCGCGCCCAGCCCCGTCGCTTACGACGCAAGGCTCGCGCAGTCCGCGGAGTCGACCGCGGCAGACGTACCAACGGTTTCCGCCGTGCCGCACACCACCAAACCAGCCACGGCGCGCCGACGCTTGGCGACCATCGCCAGTGCGCTCACACTCGCTGCGGCTGCCCTGATTTGGGTATTCACTCGGGCGGCGACCCCGCCGCCCACGCCAGCCGCTGCACGGCCCAGTGCACCGGCAGTGCGGGCTCCTGCACCACAGCCCGTCATCGTCGAGCCGGAGTTGCCTGCAGCTCCGCCGTCAGCCAGTGTTGCGCCCATCGCCACAACCCCCAAGTCAAAACCCGCTCACGTCGCAGCATCGGTTCGGCATCGTGATTGCAACCCGCCTTGGGTGACGGACGCCAAGGGTATCCGACGCATCAAACCGCAATGCACGTAGGGCACCGTTCGTGTTTCAATTGGCTGTGGTTTGGGGTCGCGCTGGGATCGGCGGCCTGCACGCTCACGCATTCGCTCGATGATCTACGGGGCGGTATCGTCAACGGAGGCGCGCCAGGAACCGCGGGCGCTTCGGGCAGCGCGGAGAGCGGCGCATCCGAACTGGGCGGTTCGAGCGCGGGCATGGCAGATGCGGGCTCCGCGGGTGAAGCGGGCAGCCCTGATCAACTCACTTCGCCCAGCCTGGTTTTACCCGCGTCAAATGGCTTGATCGGGTGGCTCTCGGTCAGCTTGCAATTCAGCGCTGCCTTGGACGCGACGACGCTCAGCGTGCCGGTCGGCGATAGCTTGTGTGCGGGCCGATCAGTGCAAATCTCCAAGGACGACTTTAAAACGTGCATCGAGATGACAGCGGCGCCGGTGTTGAGCAAGAACGACACCGTGGCCACGTTCGCGCCGGCAACTCGGCTCACCGTTGGCGACGCCTATCGCTTGCGCGTAGTCAACACCGCGAAGAGCAAGGACGGCAGGGCATTCGCCTCGACCGATCTCGACGTGGTGGCTGGGTACAGTCATACCGTCGTGCAGACCGACAGCGCGAATCATTTCTTCCCCGAGGAGAAGCTCGACACCAGCACCATGGGCTACACGCTCTACGTGGCTTGGGACGCGAGCTCGCTGTACCTCGGCATGGACGGTCAGAGCATTTCAGACAACATGGACACGACTTTGTTCCTTGCCTACCTGGGCGCAGGTGTGGGGTCGAAGATGGGCGCAACGTTCGGCACGCACACCGCGAGTTTGAGCTTCGCTGCCAACGCGGGCCTGGCCTGGACAGGCGACAACCAGCCCGACAAATCGTTCTCTTTGTTGTCGTTCAAGGGCACTAATTGGTCCTCCAGTGTGCAAGCGAACAACGCACGCAGGAACGGTAACTTCGTGCAATTTGGCGTACCTTGGGCCAATTTGTCGACGTCGCTGGCGGCGCTCGTGGGCACTCCGGATGCCAGCGCCCAATTCGCGTCGGGCCTGGTGAGCCTCACTGGTTCGGACTACGCAATGGCACCGAAAGACTCGCTCACCGCGAAGGGGCACTACGTGCTCGATCTATCCGGCAAAGAGCTGCCGGAAAACGCGCTGCTCGTCACGCCGTAGTGCGCGCGCTGCACCGGCCTGCACTCGCGAGTGCAGCCTCATGCAAGCATGCATCGCTACTCGGCCCGGGCACTGGGGCGCTTCCCTCGTGGCACGAGTTCTGCAGCCGAGCTGCAGAATGACTACACCCCAGCGAGCACTCGTCGCGACCTATCGCCTGCAAGTGTTTCCGGATCTGTCACTCGAGCGCGCGATCGAGACGCTCGACTACTTGGTCGAGCTCGGGATTAGCCACGTGTATTTCTCGCCGTACCTTTCGGCGTACCCGGGCAGTACGCACGGCTACGACGTGACCGACTTCAGTCGTGTGCACGAGGGCTGGGGCGAGGCCGGGCATGCGCGCCTGTGTCAGGAGCTCGAGCGGCGCGGCCTGCAACAAGTGATCGATATGGTGCCGAACCACATGGGCGTGCGCGGACGCGAAAACGCGTGGTGGGGCGACGTGCTCAAAAACGGAGGCAACAGCGAGTACTTCGGATTTTTCGACATTGATTTGAGCTTGGACGACGACTGCAAGTTGGTGCTCGCGGTGTTGCCCGCGCCACTCGAGGCATTGATCGCCGAGGGGCGCGTGCGCGCTGAGCAGGCTGCCGATGGCACTTTGTATTTGGAGACGCCAACCCAAGCGTTGCCGTTCAGCGACGCTTCACTGAGTAACCGCTCCGCGGATCTGAAAGAGCTGAATCGACCGGCCGTGCTACTCGCCCTGCTCGAGCAGCAATGCTACCGCCTGCTCGATCACCGCGCGGGGCGCGGGCGCGTGAACTACCGACGCTATTTGGACGTGAACGAGCTGGCGGCGTTGCGGGTCGAAGACCCAAACGTATTCGCGCGTGTGCACGAACGAGCCCTGGATTGGATCCAGCGCGGGTTGGTGACCGGGATCCGCATCGATCATCCCGACGGCCTCTCGGACCCAACGGCGTACTTCCGACGCTTACGTGAGCTGGCGCCAAATGCCTGGATCTTGGCTGAGAAGGTGCTCGAACCCGGGCATCCCTTGCCGCCTGGTTGGCCCGTCGATGGCACGACGGGTTACGAGTTCATGAACCTGTGCTTCGGCTTGTTCGTCGACCCACTAGGCTTGCAGGCGCTCAGCACGATTTACGCGGAGTTCACGCAGGCAGCTACGCCGAAGTTCTCCGAGCTGGCCGTCGCCGCAAAGCGCGAGGTGCTCCACGGCGGCCTGGTCGCAGAGGTCACACGTTTGACGCACACGGCGCAACGCGCGCTTGCCACACGCGACTTGCGCTGGAGCGCGAGCGCGTTGAGTGAGGCACTGTGCGAGTTGCTCGTGGCCATGCCGAATGGGCGCACGCACCGCTCACCGCACCTTCCGCCCACCGGTAGCGAGCGCGCGCAGTTGCGCACGGCCTTGGCCTTCTCGATCGAAGAGCGACCCGATCTAGCGAACGAGCTCAGTGCCATCGAGAGCGTGCTGTCCGGGCCCCTGCGCGTCGCCGCCGATTGGGAGCTGTGCCAACGCTTTCAGCAACTGACGGCCGCCGTAGGCGCAAAGGGTGTCGAAGATACGGCGTTCTATCGCTTTGGCCCGCTCACCGCGCTTTGCGATTTGGGGGCAAATCCAGAATCTTCCACGTTCACGCCCGCGGACTTTCACGAGCACTGCCAGAAAGTCGCCGGCGAGCGGCCGCTGACCATGAACACGACGTCGACTCATGACACGAAACGCGGCGAGGACGCTCGGCTGCGAATCGCCACGCTGACAGAGCTGTCCGGCGAGTTCGCGACGCGCGTGGAACGTTGGCGCCGCTTGACGCCGCGTCTGAAGTCGCTCGATGCACATTTCGAGCATCACTTGTATCAAACCCTGGTCGGCGTGTGGCCGATGTCGCGCGAACGCCTCACGCAGTATGCGCTGAAGGCAGCGCGCGAGACCAAGCGTTTTACGTCTTGGCTCGAGCGCAACCCGAGCTACGAAGCGGATGTCAGCGCGTTCATTGCCGGCAGCTGCGAGTGCGCGCCGTTCGTCGCAGATCTGGAACGCTTTTTGGGTCCGGTGCGGCGCCTGGCTGACGTCTACTCGCTTGCGCAGGTGTTGCTCAAGCTCACCGTACCGGGCGTGCCCGATATCTACCAGGGCAGTGAGCTACACGAGCTGCACTTGGTCGATCCCGACAACCGCCGTGCGGTGGATTTTGCTGCGCGCCGGGCACTTCTGCGCGAGCTCTCGCACGCGAAAGCCACGGATTTCGCGCCGGATGACGAGCGTGCGAAGCTGTGGCTGATGCAGCGTGCGCTCAGGCTGCGCAGCGCGTTGCCGGCGGCTTTCGGTCCCATTGCGAGCTACCGCGCGCTGCCCGTGAGCGGGCGCCACGCCGAGCACGTCGTCGCGTTCGCGCGCGGCGAGCTCGCGATCACCGTGGTTCCACGCTTGATCGCCGCGCTGAACGGCGATTGGCAAGACACGCAGATCGAGCTACCACCCGGACCCTGGCGCGATGAGCTGAGTGGCGCGCATTACTCCGGGCGCGATGTGCAATGCCGCGAGCTGTTCGCGCGCTTTCCCGTGGCACTCTTGACGCTTGCCGAGTAGTCGCTCACAGACAGTCGAGGACGGAATTCACGCCGCCGAAACCGTCGGCCATCGTATTCGGGTTCGCGGGGTCGGCTTTCCACGCGCTGCTGCCGTCAATGATGAACTTGTATTGCTGCGTGCCTGCGGCCATCGTCAGCGGCAGTGTCCAGCGTTGCGTGCTTGCGTCGTAGGCGAGCGCGTTGCCCGTGGTCGACCAAGCGTTGAACGAGCCAGTCACCGCGACGGATTTCAGCGCGTGTTGGGGATCTGCCCACGTGAACACGTGGGGCGCGCAGGTCGCGCTCGTGGCGCCGGCACTGCCCGCTGCCGCGCCGCCTTGCGCGCTGCCGCCCGACGCCGAACCGGCTTGCCCGCCAGGTGCGCTCCCGCCTTGTGCGGCTCCCGCGTCACCGGTGCCGGCCGCACCGCTCGTACTGCCCGCTCCAGAGCCGCCGGCGGCGGCAGCGCCAAACGCTCCTGCGTTGCCCGCGCTCTCTGAGCTGCTACCGGCTCGGCCCGCGCCGGGGC
>OUNO010009325.1_pt1 | contig 22574 bp, 23 predicted proteins | sample 1779811 | NCBI WGS metagenome assembly OUNO01 (sample SAMEA3914804, study PRJEB12502) | metagenome | biome: forest; material: soil | place: Canada | collected 2010-06-25 | depth 0.3 m | reverse complement strand
GTACATGATGGGCGCTTCCTCGGGCGCGATGTTGACCGAGGCGATGCTCGCCGTTTATCCCGACGTGTTCAAAGCGGGCGCTGAGTTCTCCGGTGTTCCGGCAGGGTGTTGGTCTGCTGGCTGGTCTGCGGCGAGCAATTGGGGCGGCACGTGCGCAAACGGCAGCGACAGCATGAGCGCGCAAGCGTGGGGCGATCTCGCGCGCGGCATGTACCCGGGATACACGGGCTATCGACCGCGCATCCAGCTCTGGCACGGCACCAACGACACCACGATCAACAAGAACAATCAGACCGAAGCGATCAAGCAGTGGACGAACGTGCTCGGCGTGAGCACTGCGCCGACCTCGAGCACCATGGCCTCCGGGTTCACGATCGAAAAATGGCAGAATTCCTGCGGCTTCACGGTCTTGGAAGCGCACACGCAAGCGAGTGGCGGCCACACCACGCCCATCGACGCGACCTCGGTGATCGGCTTCTTCGGGCTCGACAAGCCGGGCGCCGATCCGCAGATCGCGATCTGCGGGAGTAGCGGCAATGGCGGAGCGGGTGGCACGGGCAGCAGCGGCGCGGGCGGCAACACGGCTGGCGGAGGATTCGGCGGCAGCAACGCCGGAGGCAGCAGTGCGGGCGGAGGCACGAGCGGCGGCGCCGCAGGCGGCGGGTTGAACGGCGGCGCGGGCGCGTCATCGAACGGCACGGGCGGAGCGGGTGGAAGCATCTCGGGCGGAGCGGGCGCGGCGAGCGGCGGCGCGTCCATGACTGGCACGGGCACGGGCACCGCGGGCGCGGGCGCGAGCGGCAACACTGGCAACGGCACAGCGGGCAGCGCCATCGGCGAGCCCGATCCGAACGACTCGTCCGGTGGCTGCGCGTTCAAGGTGGACGGCGTGGGCTCGCGCGGTGCGGCTTCTCTCGCGCTGCTCGGCCTGACGCTCGCGTTCGTGCGCCGAATCCGGCGCCGTCGCTGAGCCGCCACTCTTGCCGCAGGAGCTCATCGCCCATGAAACATCGTTCATTCAGGCTAGCCACGTTTGGTCTGCTGCTATTCGCCGCGGCGCCACTCGGTGTCGCCTGCTCATCGAGCTCCGACAACGCTGGAGGTAACGCCGGTGCAAGCACGAGCGGCGCCGCAAACACGAGCGGTGCCATGGGTCAGCACTGGGCGGCCTGGGATATCCCGGCTTCTGCCACGAAGCTGCCGAAAGGCACGACCGCGCTCACCGGCGACCTGACGGGCGGCAAGCAAACCAACAAGTACCTCGCCCCTTGCCCCAGCGGCGACGACACTTACGAATTCACCGTGTACGCGCTCTCGACCGCCACGCTGACCGTGAGTGGCGCACAGGGGAGCGGCACGGCCAACTCGGCCGGCGTCGCCAAAGTGCTCGCGGCATTGCACGCGCTCACGCCGCTCGGCACCGCGAAGCTGCATGGAACATCAGGGGCAATGGGGAAATGACCCGAGCCTGCACGACGAGTTTTCGCTAAGGCCCCAGCGCGTCGTGTCGGCACCTTCGCGGAGCACGAAAACGTACTTCTAAATTTGCATACCAAACGAGGCGCTCGTCCGCGCTCGCTTCATCTTTTCAGCCTGAGTCACCGTCGGCCCAGCGCTCACTGTACCAAGCGCGTCGAACTCGCCGAGCGGACCGATTTACATTGAAGCAATCGGAGCCGTCCGGACATTAATGAGCGCCATGCAGACGGGTTTGGTGCGGTCGCTGCTGTTCGTCTTGGGTGTTCGTTGTCTCGTGGGCTGCAGCCTGCCGGAAGCCGCCGCGGCATCGCACGAAAGCACTGCCAAGGACGAGCCAGACAACACCGCTACGCAGCGGGAGATCGATCGTCGGCGCCACCGGCAGCAGCGTCAGGTACTCAATGATCTGAGGCAGCTGCGAGCGGGTGCAACCGAGCAAGCCAGCTTGGCCACCCCCGAGCCTTCGGCCGAGAAGCTGCTCGTGTTCGGCGGCGCAAGCCACGAGGTATTTTTGGGCTGTCTGTGCAAAGAGCGCGATCCGGACTCCGTGTTCAATCTCGCGGGTGACTTCGGCTCCGACACCTCGGGCACCAGCATGCACAACAAGTTCTCCCCCTATGGCTCGAACTTCGAGGACACGTCGGCCTGCAATCCGAAAGCCACGCACCCCCCGAGCGTGCTGTCTGCGGATGGCAAGTCGCTCGGTCTATTGACGATGAACGCATCGCTCAAGAAGCGAATCGAAGCTCCCTCGGTCGTCGAGTGGCTCGCACGCATGTGCCGGCTCTGAGAAGCCCTCGCTCCGAAAGTGAGGCACGCTTGCCCGCGCGCTCCCGATCCGCCACGTCCGCGGACTCAAGGGCGTGTACCGGTGACGAGATGGACGCTGGCGCCGAGACGAACCGCGCCGGCGCTGTAGTAGCTGGCAAAGACTGACGTCAATGCTTGCTGCGCATCAGCAAGCGCCGTAGCGCCTGCACGCTCGAGCAATTCGGAATAAGCGGAGAAGGAGGAGAGCACGAAACGCGCCGCGTCCACCGGTGCAAGCAGGCCACCGATCGGCAGGGCGCCCCGCCATTCAGCCACGCTGAGCTCACCGAAACCAGCCTGCGCCAAGAGCTCGAGCAGCCGCTGTGAATCGGCGTAGCGAAAGGGACCAGGTGCATCGGCTTTGGGTTTTGGTACCTCGACCAAGCGAGACACCACCTCGCGCACCGTCGTCAGGCACTCGTTCTGGGCCTCCTGACCCCAGACAGCGAACGCAAACCGCCCGGCGGGCTCGAGCCAGCGCAACAAGTTGGCGAAAGCCGCCTCTGGCTCGTCGAAGAACATGACGCCGAAGCGCGAGACGAGGCGCTGATAGGGCTCATTCGGCTCTGCCGTCGCCATGTCCGCCACGTCGAAGCCGATAGCGCGCGTGTCGGAAGGAACGCGCCGTCGCGCCAGCTCGATCAACCTCGGCGAAACATCGAAGCCGTGCACCACGCTCCCGCTGGGCGCGCGCTTCGCGAGCGAGAGCGTTGTTCCGCCTCCGCCGCAACCGACCTCGGCGATCCTGGACGGAGTTTCGAGCCGCAGCGCAGCGATCAGTGGCTCGTCGACGGGGTGGAGCATCGCTTCCATCCCCGCGAGGTTCGCTGCCCATTGCTCGCCGCGCGCAGCGGCCCATTCGGAGGCTGAGGGATTCTGGTTCATGGTCGTAATGGACCGAATCTGCGTCCTTGGCCGTGATCCGTCCAATCGATTGTGCGGATGTCAGCCCACGGCTTCGCTGAGGGGCGCGTGAAGGGGCCACATTCGCGACAGCCTTGTTACTCCCTGGCCTGCTCGCGATGGCTTAGGAATCCACTTCAGTGATTCAACTGGAGGACACAATGGTAGACATCATTCATCGCATCGGTATCAAGGCCCCCATCTCGAAAGTCTATGCAGCACTCTCGACCGCTCCAGGCGTCGCAGGCTGGTGGACTCGGGAGACGACCGGGGAGTCGACACCCGGCGGCACCGTGCAGGTGTTGTTCCGCGACGCGGGAGGCAAAGAGATCGGCAAGATGGCGTTCGAGATGAGCCGACTCGAGCCGAACCAGGCCGTGCGTTGGCACTTCAAGGCCGGCCCCGACGAATGGCTCGGCACGGACGTCACCTTCGACCTGACCCAAGACGGCGACACGACGCTGATCCTCTTCGGTCACCGAAACTGGCGCGAACCGGTCGAGTTCATGGCCCATTGCAGCATGAAGTGGGCAACCTTCCTGCTGAGCCTCAGGGACCTGGTCGAGACGGGCAAGGGCAAGCCCGCGCCCCACGATCTCAAGATCGACAACTGGAACTGAGCGGCATTTTTGTTTCGGGGGCCCGTATCTTTCGTGCGGGCCCCGACGTCGTATGGCGAAGGAGAGATTCGCCCATGAAAACGCTAGCAGGACAGAAAGCCGTGGTCACCGGCGGCAGCCGCGGCCTCGGGCTCGGCATCGTCGAGGCACTGGTGGCCGCGGGCGCGCAGGTCACCGTCGTGGCGCGGGATCCGGAGCGGCTCGCCGAGGTATCGAAGCGGCTCGGCGTCGACGTGATCCGCGGCGACGTCAGCGATGAATCGCTCGCGCAGCGCGTTTTGAATGAAGTGCGGCCCTCGGTGCTCGTGCTCAACGCGGGCGCTACACCTGCATTGGGTCTGCTGCACGAGCTCAGCTGGGAAAGCTTCAGTCGCGCGTGGGACGTCGACGTGAAGGCCGGCTTCCACTGGCTCCAAGCGGCGCTTCGACTGCCTTTGCCACGCGGGAGTCGGGTGATCGTGGGCTCGAGCGGCGCCGCCGTGAACGGCTCGCCGCTCTCGGGTAGCTACGCGGGCGCCAAGCGGACGCTCTGGCTGATGTCGAACTACGCGAACGGCGCGGCCAAGAGTCTCGATCTCGACGTGCGCTTTCAAGCCATCTTGCCCCTGCAGATCATTGGCGACACCGAGCTGGGGCGCCAGGCGGGCGAAGCGTATGCGCGGCGCAAAGGCGTCAGCCCAGAGGCGTTTTTCGCCGGCTTCGGCGCGCCGCTAACGCCGCGCGCGGTCGGCGACCATGTTGTCTCGATCTTGACCGATCCGCGCTTCAATGACGGCGAGGCCTTCGGGATCAAAGGCGATCTCGGCATTGTCTCGCTCGATGCGGGAGGCAGCACAGCGCCGGCTCGCTGAGCGCGCTGGCGTTCATTCATGACAACGCTGTGTCAGGAATGCGCGAGTGGGCGCGGCAGCGCTGATTGACATTCGAGGACTCGCCGACCAGGGTTACTCCGTTCCAAGACACTCATTCAGAGGGAGACGATTGCCATGACGACCTTCGAGATCGCGAAGAAGTACTTCGAGCTGTGCAAGAACCATCAAAACCACATCGCAATCGAGACACTGTTCTCGCCCGACGCAGTGAGCGTCGAAGCGGTAGCAATGCCGGGCATGGCTGCCGAATCTCGCGGCCTCAAGGCCATCGGCGAGAAGGGCAAGCAGTGGATGGAGAACCACGAAATCCACAGCTCGAAGCAGGAGGGGCCGTGGCCGCACGGCAACCGCTTCGTGGTGCGCTTCAGCTATGACGTGACCAACAAGCCCAGCGGTCGCCGCATGCAGATGGACGAAGTCGGCCTTTTTACCGTCGAAAACGATAAAATAACGCGCGAAGAGTTCTTCTACTCGACCGAGGGCTGAAAGAAAGAACGGTCATTGTCCGAGCGCTGCTGGGGCGCTTGGGCCAACTCCTCGAGCGTGAGGAACAGGTCCCCGAGCTCGACGCCGAAGAACGCGAGCTCGGGGTAGGCAGGGGACGCAGCGCGCTGAATCACGCGCCCCAGCCCATTGGCAGGGCGCCGCTGCGGCCCTAGGCTCCTCGCCATGCGCTACAACCTCCTCGGCAATACGGGCCTCTATGTTTCTGAGCTGTGCCTCGGCGCCATGACCTTTGGCGGCGGAAGCGGCATCTGGCAGGCGATCGGCAAGCTCGGCCAGCAAGAATCGCTCGCCCTTGTCTCGAGCGCGTTCGACGCAGGCGTGAACTTCATCGATACCGCCGACGTCTACTCGGAAGGCGACAGCGAGCGGCTCGTCGGCCAAGCGCTCAAGGCCCTCAACCGCCCCCGCGAGCAAGTCGTCGTGGCGACGAAGGTGCGTGGGCGGGTCGGCCCTGGCGTGAATCAAGTCGGCCTGTCGCGCGGGCACATTTTGTCGAGCATCGACGGCAGCCTGAGCCGCCTGGGGCTCGATTACGTCGATCTGTACCAAATCCACGGCTACGATCCGGTGACGCCCATCGAAGAGACAGTGCGCGCCTTGGATGACGTGGTGCGTTCTGGCAAGGCCCGCTACCTCGGCTTCAGCAATCTGCCCGCCTGGGTGGCCTCGCAGGCCCTCACGTTCGCGGAGGAAAATGGGCTCGCGCGCTTCCAAAGCGCGCAGGTTTATTACTCGATCGCGGGCCGCGACATCGAGCGCGAGATTGCACCGCTGTGCAAGGCGCGCGGCGTCGCCATCTTGCCCTGGAGCCCGCTGGCGGGCGGTCTGTTGTCCGGCAAGTTCGATCCCGACAAGAAGGGCCCGGCGGACGCGCGGCGCGCCTCTTTCGACTTTCCGCCAGTGAACATGGAGCGCCTGCCGCGCGTGCTCACGGCCCTGCGCAAGGTCGCGGACGAAACGGGCACGTCAGTGGCGCGCGTCGCGCTCGCTTGGCAGCTGACCAAGCCGTTCATCACCAGCATCATCATCGGCGCCAAGAAGCCCGAGCAACTCACGGACAACCTCGCCGCCACGGAGCTGAAGCTGTCGAGCGAGCAGGTGAAGCACCTCGACGAAGCAAGCGCGCTACCCGCGGAATACCCGGGCTGGATGGTGGATTTCCAGACTTCGCGGGATCCGCGCGGCGTGGGCAGTGCGCCGACGGAGGCGCAGATCCGCGCCGCCGCCGAACGCCGCGAGTGACCCGCATTCGACGGCGCTACTCCAGGATCTGAAACAGATTGCTGTAGTGGTCCGTCCACAAGAGAGGCGCGCTCGAGCGCGCCTCGGGGTTCGGCGCGGCTTTGACCTGCGCCAAGAAGGCGTCGTTCTTGCTGAGCAGCATCCAATCGGCGCGGTAGGACAGCTGCGCAGAGTTCGGTTCGCTGAAAACTCGCACGGCTCGCAAGTGGTAGGCGTCGGCCAGCGCTCTGACGACCGGCGCCAGATTCAGATGCCGATTGGTGATGTTTACCGCGATCACACCCTCCGAGCGTAGGTGACGGAGGTAGATGGCGAATGCCTCCTGCGTCAGTAAGTGCGCCGGTACGGCATCACCACTGAAGGCATCGAGCACGAAGACGTGAAACTGCTGCGACGGCTCGCGTTCGAGCGACAATCGCGCATCACCGAGCACGATCTTGGTCTGGCCGCGGCTCTCACTCAGAAAGCTGAAGTAGCGCTCGGCCAGCGTCTGGACCTGCTCGTTGATCTCGTAAAAGCGGATAGATTGGCCAGCGCCCACGTACGCCGCAATCGTGCCGACTCCGAGGCCCACGGCGCCGACGCGCAAGTCGGGCTGCTTTTGGAAGTAGCCGAGAGCCTGGCCGACCCCGGTACCGGGCGCATAATAAGCCACCGGCTGCTGGCGTTTCTCGGGCGAGACGAACTGGCGGCCGTGCACGACGATTCCGTGTGCGAGCGAGAAATGGTGCAGAGCTGGGTCGTCCTTGTCCGTCTCGTACACCGAAACCACGCCGTAGAAGTTGCGCAGCACGGCCAGCGGCGCGTCGTCGTCGCGCTGGTAATAGTAGATCGCGAGCAAGCCAGTCACGGCCACGAGCGCCGCAAACGCGGTGCGGAGTGCGCTCTTCGGCCGCCTGCTCGACGCATAGCAAACGGCGACACCGAGCACGAACGACACCAAGAGCGTGAGTGTCCACTCGAAGAACGTGGAGAAGATCGCGGGCGCCACCAAGCTGACGAACACGCCGCCCAGTGCACCGCCAGCCGAGATCGACAGATAGAACTCGGTCAAGCGCGCTGGGCTCGGGCGTGAGCGCACGAGCTCGCCGTGGCACAGCATGCACACGCCAAACAGCGCCGTGAAATGCAGCGCCAAATCAGCGACGAACGTGAAATCGTAGTGCAGCGCTTCGAGCGCGTCGCGCAACGGGTCGATGCAGCCCAGCGCGAGGCATGAGACCACACTCAGCACGGCAAAGGCGCGCCGCCGATACCAACGCTCGTGGTCGAAGGCGACGATGAAGGTGACCAGGTACAGGCTCAGCGGGGCGACCCACAAGAAGGGAATCACTGCCACGTCCGAGGTCACGTGATTGGTCGTGGCCAACAGCGCCAGCGAGGCGCACGCCGGGAGCCCGACCCAGCGCGCGCGGTCGAGCCAGGAGGCAGGCTCTCGGCTCAGCGCGACGCCGTGCTGCACCGCGCGCAACGCCGGCAACGCCTTGATTGCGCAGAGCGCGCAGGCCAGCGCAAAGCCGCCAAAGAGCCAGGACCACAGACGCGCCTGCGTGAGCACGTCGAATGCGGGCTCGAACACGAACGGATAGCTGAGCAGCGCGATCAGCGAGCCCAGATTGGACAACGCGTACAACCGATACGGCGAGCGGCTCGGGTAGGCGTCGCTGAACCACGCTTGCAAGAGCGGGCCCGTCGAAGAGAGCGCGAAGTACGGCAGGCCTACCGTGGCGCAAAGCAAGACCAGGATCGAGCTCGTCGGATCGGACGCCGCGAGCGGCTTGAATCGATCGCCCGGTGCCACGTGGAGCAGCAGCAGCGCCAGGCCGAGCAGCGCGCAATGCAAGATGACGCGCAGGCGCGGTTCGAGGAAGCGCGTGCTCAGGTGTGCGTAGGCGTAGCCGCAAAACAGCACCACCTGAAAGAAGAGCAGGCACGTGGTCCAGACCGCCGGGCTACCACCGTACCAAGGCAGGATGAATTTGCTGATCAGCGGCTCGATTTGAAATAGCAAGAACGCGCTGACGAACACGGTCAGCGCGAAATGCAGGGCCAGCCAATCTCTCGCGCGCGCGGGCTCGGCAGGCAGCGCGCTCTCCAGCGTGGCGTTGCTCATTGGGGTGCGTCATTTGTGACCCGCACCACGTTTCCGGCCGATGTCGGAGCGCCCCCTGCGCCCGTGCCGCGCCAATCCAGCCGAATCACGGCGCTGTGGCGGCCGCCCACTCGGTCACGGGGGGGCGGCCACTCAGCGCGTCAGCGCGCTAGTTCTGCCAGGTGTAAGTCCGGCGCAGCTTGAGCGCCGGCAAGTACAAGTCGAGCTGGTTGTTGTTGTTGCTGACTTCGTAGTTGAGCGCACCGGTGATGGCACCGACGACGCCGAACAACGTGGTCGCTGTGGTGCACACCACCTTCTCTTCGGTCGGCGCGTTCGTGCTCGGAGTGTTCATGGTGATGGTCAGGTTGAAGGTGCTCGTGCCTTCCACGCCTTCCAACGTGACGACCTGTCCGTTGACCGTCACCTTGAGTGTGCTCTTGAAGCTCGTCGCAGCGTGAGCGGCGGCACCCGGGTAGTACCGCACTTGAGTGAGGTAGTAGGTGCCGGCCTTGATCGTGCCTTGGTTGAACGTCGGCACTGCGTTCGCGGAGTCGGACGAGGTGACGGCGGTCGCCGCGTTGTTCGTCGTATTGCAGGCGGCGCCGCCCGTTCCGCCGGTGCCACCCGTTCCGCCGGTGCCACCCGTTCCGCCGCTGCCACCGGTGCCTGCTGTGCCGGCGTGACCGCCGCTGCCACCCGCGCCAGCACCGCCACTGACGCCGCCGGCTCCTCCACCGCTGGCGCCACCGCCTCCGCCTGCGCCACCGCCGCCGTGGCCGCCCGCACCACCCGCTCCCGAGCTACCTGCAGTGCCGCCGCTTCCGCCGGCGCCAGCACTGCCGCTCGCACCGCTCGCACCGCCGCCTGCAGCGCCAGCACTTGCACCCGACGAGCCACCGCTGCCGGACGCGCTTCCTCCCGCCCCTGCGACGGTTGCGCCCGCAGTGCCCGCAGTGCCCGCGCCCGCTGTGCCCGCGCCAGCCGACGTCGCGCCGCCGCCGCCGACGTGCGCACCCGCGCTCCCGGCGTTGCCCGCCGAGGCACCCGCCGTCCCTTCGGGCGTGTTGCCACCGTCCGAACCGCAGCCCAGCGCAGCACCACCAGCCACGACGCCCAAAATCACGACATTGCGAATGAACGCACGCATCTCGACCTCCCTAAAATGGATCATCCCAAACCCCTCAGTTGTGCCCCTCTCGTACACCCTCTGCTCTGTGGTTGCACGAACGATATCGTCAAAACACTTCGCGCCAGCTCGTTGCCAAAGCGAATTCGAACCCCGGAATTTCAGCTGGAATAAGGCCCACGGCGAAAAAGCACGGAAGCTCCGCGATGCGTACACTGACTAGGTGCTAGCTCTGCCCGTGATAGGCTAGTCACGGGCATTCGAGCGATGGGGCATTCACAGCCAACTGGCACACCGAGCGTTCTACGCTGTCCGCATTGCGGTGCGCCGGTCGAAGCCGCGCCCTTCGCAGTAACGACACGCTGCGCTTATTGCGGTCACACCATCCAGCTTGCTCAGCAGCACGTGCAGCAGCCCGCGCCGGCTCGCGCGCTGCAACCCGCTGCCAACAAAGCATCCCGTGCGGGCGTCGTCATCGTGCTCGGCGTGGTCGCCGCGAGCGCCGCATTGCTGGTCGCGTTTCTGACACGGCCGAACGAGCCAACACTGGCCTCGACCAACCCCCTTCAGGCGGCGCTACCCGCCGGGACGCCCGCTCGCCCCGCAGCGCCCACTCCTCCGTCGCCCGCGCAGGCACCCGCGCCGACGACCGCGAGCTACCCGCTGCGCGCGCTACTGGGCGTGAACGTCAGCGTCGACATCGACGCCAGCCGCGCGCATCTGCTGGCCCTGTTCCCGACGATTACCTCGGAGCCACGCGCGGATCAGCTGAGCTACACGTTGCCGCTCAGCCATCCCTGGTTCAGCGCAGCAGAGTTGAATTGGAAGAACGAAAAAGCGGGCAAGCTGGTGAGCGTGGCTCTCAGACCACCCGTCGCCGACCAGAATTTCAAGAATCAGAAAGAGATCGCTGACTGCCTCACGAAGGGGCTCAACCAACCGCAAGTGCGTGAGCTCAATCACTTGGCGGGAGAGCTCAGTTATTTTTGGGGCCCACACTTTCCGAAGGCCTGGGCCGACCTGTACTCGGGCTACCTGTGGCTTGCGTTCGAGGATCCGAAGGGCGTGGCTCCGGTCACGTTCGCCAACGTGGTCCGCACGCTCGACGGCTGCGCCGCGCACGCACCTTGAAGCCCTTGCTCGCGCGGGCGGCTCGAAGCCTTCGCTCTGTCTTGCCAGGAGAACGGGCTCGGAGTAGCTTTTCGAGTGGGCGCTCCGGGCGCCCCCCGTCCGCGGAAAGGGTCGAACCCACCGGCAATGCACAGCAATCGGCCTCCTTTTGAGCCTGATTCAGCGGACACCAGGCGTGATTCGAAAGGAGCCCTGCATGTCCGATCCGAAAACCGCCCTGCCCGAGTACCCTCACCTCGAGCACTTGAAGAAACAAGCCAAGGAGCTGCTGGAAGCGGCTCGCACCGGCGAGCCGAGCGCGCTCGCCCAGCTCACGGAAGTGTCGCGCGAGAGCGGCAAAAGCGCGCCACCCCGGCCCACGTTGGCGAACGCCCAACATGCGCTGGCGCACCGTTACGGCTTCGGCTCCTGGCCGAAGTTGAAGGAAGAAGTATCGCGCCGCCAAGCCGCGCGCTTGGCCGGTGAAGGTCTGCCGAACGATCGCGAGCAGCGCATGGATCTCGTCGATCGCGCACTCGAAGAGAACGACGACCAGACGCTGGCCGTCCTACTGCAACGGGATCCTTCGCTCGCCGAAGGCTGGGGCGATCGCCGCCCGCTCTCGAGGGCCGCCGAGGGCGACCGCGCACGCGCCATCGATTTGTTGCTCGATGCCGGAGCGACGCTCGAACCAGCTCACAGCTATCACCACCCGCCCCTATCGTGGTCCGTCACGACACGCTCGTTTGCCGCAGCGCGGCGTTTGCTCGCGCGCGGTGCCGCGCTCGATCTGTGGTGCGCCGCAGGCCTCGGTATGGTCGAGCAATTGTCCGAGTTTTTCGACGCGGAAGGGCATGTTTTGCCGGGCGCCGCACGCTACGGCTCGACGCGCTTCGACGCGCAAGGGCAAGTGCTGCCCAAGCCGCCGCCCGACGCGCGCGACGTCGTGTCCGATGCGCTCTCGATCGCGAGTCGCAATGGGCAGCTCGAGGCCGCGCGCTTCCTCCTCGCCCGCGGTGCCGATCCGGGCTTCGAAGGCTTCAACCGGACACCGGCCTTGCATTGGGCTGCATTTTCGGGGAATCGCGGCCTGGTCGAGCTGCTGCTTGCGCACGGTGCCGATCCCGAACAGCGCGACGGCACGTACCACTGCCGCTACCGGCAATTCGGGGTCCGGAACGCGATCGAGTGGCGCTGGCTGGCCGCGCTGGAGCGCGCGCTCGCCGGCGATCCGTCGCTCGCGAACGAGCACGACGTGAGTTGGGGTCCGCCACTTCACGTCGCCGCAGAGCTCGGGCTCGACGAGCACGTCGAAGCGTTGCTCGCGAACGGCGCCGACCCAAGAGCGCTCGACGCTTCTGGGCTGAGTGCGCTCGAGCGTTCACAGCGGGCTGAAAACGCGGCCAAGCGAGCACGCATCGTCGGCATGCTCGAGGCGCACTAGTCCGTCACCATGCCGGAGAGCACGCTGAGCTACGTGACCGAGCCGCGAGGCCTCGCGATCGCGTTCGGCGTGTTCTTCGCTTGCGTGGCACTGGTACCAACGACGATCGTCGCCGTGCAGTTCTTCACCTGGACGGGCGAGAAATCGCTGCCCACTGACCCGTTCAGCGTCATCCCAGGGTTCCTGCTGGCGCTTTGGGGCGGCTGGCTCGCAACCCATCACCAGCGCGTCACGGTCGATCGAAACGCCCGCTCACTCACCTGGGTGAGCTACGCGTTCGGGCTCCAGTTGCGCACGGTGAGCTGGCAGCGAGACGAGATCGTGAGCATCCGGGTTGCGCGCAACCGAGGCGTCAAACCCGGCGGCTACTCCGCGCAGGTGAGCGGACCACTCGGCACGCGCACCTTGCTCGGCTATTTCCAGCGCTCGATACCCACGGACATCCGCGACACGGCGCGAGCGCTCGGCCTCGAGGTCGAGCGCGACTAGACTTTTGCGCCGCTGGCTCAGGCTGGCCAGAGTTGCCCGCCGCCATCCGCGCGCACGACCTGCCCAGACACGAACGACGCTGCGTCGCTGGCCAAGAAGGCGACCACGTTCGCGATCTCTTGCGGTTGACCATAGCGTTCGAGCGTGCCGCCCGGCACGTTCATGGCGTCGTCGATACGCCGGCTGGCGAGGAAGCGCGGGGTCACCACCGGGCCCGGCGCGATCGCGTTCACGTACACGTTGTACGGCCGCATCTGCGCGGCGAGGCAGCGCGTGTACTCGTGCACGGCGGCCTTCGCGGTTGCATAAATGGCTTCGCTGGCGCGCCCTTCTAGTCCCGAAATGCTGCCGATGTTGACGATGCGCCCACTGCGCCTCGCCATCATCTCGGGTGCAACGCTGCGACACGGCAAGATGCAGGTCAGCAGATTGCGGTCCAGCACGCGGCGCAAATCGGCAACCGAGACGTTCACGGCGTCGTTGTTGGCGGGCTTGCCTGCGTTGGGGCCCAGGGTGCCCTCGACGCCGATGTCGCCGCCCGCGCAGTTGATCAAGAGATCGATGCGCGAAAAGCGGGCGTGGATCCGAGCTACCAATTGCTCGGTGCAACCTTCGTCGGTCAGATCACCGTGCACGGCGAGCACTTCGGCAGCCGTGTCGTCCGCGATGGCCGAGGCAACGGCCGCGAGCGACTCCGCCTCGCCGAAGGCGCGCGTCGAATCGGCGCTCGTGCCGTGCACCACGACCCGAGCCCCCAGGCTCGCCAAGTGGTGCGCCACGACGCGGCCGATGCCGCGGGAAGAACCGGTCACCCACGCCACCTTGCCCGCAAAGATCTGCTCGCTCATATCCGGGAGTTACCACGCGCACCGGCTTCAGCGCATCCTTCGCGATCCGGCTATTCGCCGCGGGCGTAGGCCGCGGCGCGCTCCAAGAACAAGGCGCGTTCGCGAGCGTTCTTCGTCAGGGCAGCGGCGCGCTCGACCTCGGTCTTGGCTTCTGCGAAACGACCGAGCTTGGCCAGTAAATCTGCGCGTACGCTGGGCAAAAATGGGTAATCCTCGAGCGCGGGGTCCGTGAGCAACGGCTCGACGATGGCGAGCCCGAAAGCAGGCCCGAACGCGCGGCTCGCCGCCACGGCGCGGTTGAGCTCGACGATCGGCGACGGCGCGACGTGCGCGAGCGCCGCATATAGCGCAGCAATGCGTGGCCAATCGGTATCCTCGGCGCTAGCGGCGCGCGCATGGCAGGCGGCGATCGCCGCTTGCAGCAGGTAGGGACCCGGCCCATTGTCAATCAGCGCTTCCGCGCGAGTGAGGGACTCGAGGCCCCGGCGCACGAGCAGTGCGTCCCAACGCGAGCGGTCCTGATCGAGCAGTAGGATCGCTTCGCCGCTCGGGCCGCTGCGTGCACGCGCTCGCGACGCCTGGATCTCCATCAGCGAGAGAAGCGCGTGCACTTCGGACTCGTTGGCAGCGAGCTCGGCCAAGGTGCGACCGAGACGCAATGCATCTTCGCAGAGTGCAGGTCGCATCCAGTCGTCGCCATCGCTGGCTAGGTAGCCCTCGTTGAACACGAGGTAGACCACCTCGAGCACCGATTCGAGGCGCGCGGCGAGATCAGCGGGCTGCGGCAGCTCGAACGGGATGCCCTTATCGGCGAGCGTGCGCTTGGCGCGGGTAATGCGCTGCGCGATGGTCGGCTCGGGTACCAGAAACGCGCGCGCGATCTCGTCCGTAGTGAGGCCGCCCAGCAAGCGCAGCGTCAACGCAACTCGCGCCTCCTGCGACAACACCGGGTGGCAGGCCACGAACATCAGGCGTAACAGGTCGTCGCCTACGACGTCGTCGAGCGCCTCGTCGAAGCTCGGCGGCAAAGGCGTGTCGAGCTCAAGCTCGATCTGGTCGTGTTTGCGCTCGGCACGTCGTGTATGGCGGAGCGCGTCGAGCGCACGGTGCCGCGCGGCCGTCATCAGCCAACCGCCAGGGTTGTCGGGAATGCCGTTTTTCTGCCAGCTCTCCAGGGCCTCGACGAATGCGTCCTGTGCCAGCTCCTCGGCACGCTCCACGCTGCGCAGCAAGCGCGAGAGCACCGCGATCAGCTTGGCCGATTCGATGCGCCAGATGGCCGCAGCAACGCGGTGCGTGTCGGGAGCCGACATGGCTCCCGACCAGAGCACTGCGAGCGCCGCCTGTCAGCGAGGAATTTCCTGAATCTCCCTCAGCTCGGCGTAGCTCCACGTATCGAGCTGCGCTGAAGGGCAACGCGCGGCCCATTCCACGGCCTCGTCCCGCGTCTTGACCTCGAGCACGAAGTAGCCGCCGACGATCTCCTTCGACTCGCTGAACGGCCCGTCGAGCAGCTTGCGTTTGCCCCCCTGGCAGGTGATGCGCACGGCGCTGGCCGTCGACTGCAGGGGCTCACCCCCGAGCAGCACACCGGCCTGCCGCAAATCTGCTTCGTACTTCTGATAGGCCGCAAATAGCGCCTGATGCTGCTCCGGGCTCAAGTTTTTGCCGCCTTTTTCGTCGTGGCCAATGAGAATCAAGTAACGCATGCGGTCGTCTCCGTTTCTGGGACCGTACTCGGCCCACCTTGTATGGCTCCCCAGGCGGGCTGGAAACGACACGCCGAGCTACTTTTTTCCTCATGCCGGTTTTTGCCCACAAAAACCGGCATGATACGGGCCGAGCGCCTCAGTAGTGATCGCCCTTCTTCGTGACACCGAAGGGCACCAGTTGCGAAGGCTCACCGTTGATGGTCGTGCCGCCGCCGTGCAGGTCGCGCGCCAGACTCAAGAGATCCGCCGGCCAGTTCAGCTTGGGCTTGCTGAGCGCGTCGAGCGCCTCCGTTTGCGCGGCCGTGAGCGCTACCTCGAGCCCTTTCAGGTTGTCGTCCAGCTGCGCCAGCGAGCGTGCGCCGATGATCGTAGACGTGACCCCTGCTCGCCCTTGAACCCAGGCCAGGGCCACGCGCGCGACGGTGGTGTCTTGCGCCTTGGCAATGCGCGCGAGCTCGTCGATCAGCGAGTAGGCCTTGTCGTCCAAGAAGACGGCGTTCCACTTTCGCCCATCTTCCTTGATGGTCGAGTTTTCGCGCGTGTATTTGCCGCTCAGCACGCCGCCTTTCAGCGGCGACCACGGGGTAACTCCCATTCCGAGCTCTTGGGCCATGGGGATCAGCTCCCCTTCGACCGTACGCTCCAGCAGCGAGTACTCGATCTGCAGGCCAATGAACGATGACCAACCACGGAACTGCGCGATGAGCTGGGCTTGCGCGACCTTCCACGCGGGCGTGTCCGACACGCCGATGTAGCGGACTTTGCCGGTCTGCACCAGGTCGTGCAACGCCGACATCGTCTCCTCGATTGGCGTGTGCTTGTCCCAATTGTGCAGCCAGTAGAGATCGATGTAGTCCGTGCGTAGCCGGCGGAGCGACTGCTCGCAGGCAGCCACGATCGATTTCCGGTTCGAGCCGCCGCCATTGGGATCGCCCGGGTACAGGTTGCCGCTGAACTTGGTGGCGATGACCAAGCGATCCCGCTTCTCACGGTCGTGCGCTAGGTGGTCACCGATGATCTTCTCGGAGTGGCCCTTGGTGTAAAGGTTCGCCGTGTCGATGAAGTTGCCGCCGAGCTCGACGTAGCGGTCGACAATTGCCTCGGAATCCTTGACGCTGCTACCCCAGCCGAGGTCTTCTCCGAAGGTCATGGTGCCGAGACAGAATGGGCTGACGCGGAGCCCCGAGCGGCCGAGCGTGACATAGTGATCGAGTGCTGACATTGCAGTGCCTCCCAATTGGTTCCGTTTCGAATAGTTCAACATTAAACTAATAACGCCGCGCCGCCTCGCGTCAAGCGCGCGCCCCGAAAGTCATGGAAAAGCCTTCGCCCTGGGAGATCTGGACGCTGAACTTCGAGCTGACCGTGGCCATCATGGCCGAGGTAGAGCCGGAGGTGCGCGAGCTAGGGCTCGAGATGAAGGAGCTCTTCCTGCTGGGCAAGCTCGATGAGCACGCCTACCCGGGTGACCTGGCACGCGCCTTGATCACACCCAAGCCCTCGATCACGTTCATGGTCAAGCGCATGGAGGCCGCGGGCTTCGTGCAGCGCCACGCTGAGGCTGGCGATCTGCGGCGCTTTCGTCTGACGCTCACGCGCCCAGGGCGCAAGGCCATGGAAGCCGCACGCTCGGCCCTCGAGCAGGCGTTCGCGCGTCGGCTCGCGCGGCTCTCGGCCAAAGAGCGCGGCGAGCTTTCGCAAATGCTACGCCGAATGTCGGGAGAACGCGCCCCGCCGAAATGAGCGCGAGTCGAGCGCTCAAGCCGCGGCGGGACGCTCGCCGAGCTGTTTCATCTCGTTCGCTTCGAGGACGGTCTTGGGCGCACCGAAGCGCACGGCATTGATCATGGCGCGCCCCACCGTGCGCAGCGGAACGGCCGGGAAGAACAGCTTCAGGAGCGGTAAAGTCAAGCGGATCCACTGGTAGGCCGGCTTGAGGTTTTTCTGCCCAGCGGTCGGCGTCATCAGCGAGGGCCGGAAGTTGTACACGGCCTTGAAGGGCAGCCGGGCCAGCGCATTCTCGGCTTTGCCCTTCACGCGCGCCCACATCACCTTGCCTTTCTCGGTGCCGTCGGTGTGCGCGCCCGACACGTGCACGAGCACCATGCTCGGGTTGAGCCGCACCAGCGTCTCTGCGAAGTGGAGTGGGGTATCGTAGGTGATCGTCGTGTACTCGGGCTCCTTCAAGCCGACCGAGCTCACGCCCGCGCAGTAGAAGCACGCGTCATAGCCGGTGAGCTGTGACTCGTGCGGCGTGAGGTCGCGAAAGTCGGGCACCAGCAGCTCGGTCAGCTTCGGGTGCGCGTGACCACAGGAGCGACGCGATACCGAGAGCACGCGCTCGACCTCGGGATTTTCGAGGCACTCGAGCAGCACGCCTTCGCCGACCATGCCCGTCGTGCCGGTAATGATGACCTTCATGCGCACGAGCGCAGCACGCCTCGCACGGGGCCACAAGCCGAGCCCCCCGCCATTGGCGGATCCGGCGCCCACCCGAGCGCCCCGCGCTAGCTCGCGGTCGCAACGACTTGTGCCGAGGATGTCGGCATCGCGTCTAGGAACGCGCGGATGCGTGGCGCGCCGCGCAGCTCGACTCGGTGAATGCCCCAGGCGGTGGTCGGTGGCGACCTCCACTTGGGCAGCACGCGGCGCAAGGAACCTTGTGCGACGTCACGGCTGACTAGCCAATCCGGCAGATAGGCGATGCCCGAGCCGGCAAGTGCGAGAGCGCGCAACGCCGTCGGTGCGTTGCTGCGCAGCCGGCCACGAACGTCGATGATCTGGGGGGTCTCGCGCTCGTCTCGACGCAGCGCCCAAGGGATCACGATGCCCGCGGTCGTTACCTGAATCAGGCAATCGTGCTGGGCCAGTTGCCGGGGCTCGCGCGGGGTGCCGTGCTTTTTTAGCCACCGAGGCGCCGCCACCAGCAGGCGATCCATGGCAAATAGCGGATGGGCCACGAACGCCGTGCTGTCGGGCGGCGGTGAGCCGGCGCGTATCGCAATGTCCACGCCCTCGGCGACCAGATCGATCAGCTGATCCTCGAGACGGAGGTCGACGACCAAGTGCGGGTGCTGCTCGGACAGCTTGCTCAGCCGGGGCACGATGACGGTCGTACCAAAGGTCAGCGACGCGCTGACCACCAGCCGACCGTGAGCGCCTTTCGTGCTGCGCGCGGCTTCTCTGCCCTCGTCGATCTCGCGCAGCACGCGTCGACAGCGCTCGTACCATCGTTGTCCCGCCTCGGTGACGTGCAGCCGGCGCGTGGAGCGAATGATCAAGCTCGCACCCAGCTCGATCTCCAGCGCCCGCAGCTGGCGGCTCACCGCCGGCAAGGAGAGGCGCCGCGCCCGCGCCGCTGCAGACAAGCTCTTGCCCTCGACCACGCTCACGAACGTCGTCATCTGCTCCAGAAAATCCATCCCCGAAGCTTTCCGCGATTCTTTACTGGCACGCAAGAATCAATTGCGCGCCGCAAGCCTACGCAAAGTTCGCGCGGCCCCACATAGTCCGCTTCGAGGTGACCCCATGAAGTTGACGAACCAAATTGTACTAGTGACTGGCGCCAACCGCGGCCTGGGCCGAGCGCTCGTCGAAGCCTGCCTGAGCGCCGGCGCTCGCCGCGTCTACGCGGGAGCGCGAAACCCCGAGCAGCTGAGCGAGCTCGTAGCTCGAGCGCCGGAGCGCGTGGTGCCACTGGCTCTGGACATCACGAGCCAGAGTTCGCTCGCGGAAGCAGCACAACGAGCGCCCGACGTGACCGTGCTGTTCAACAACGCCGGGGTGCTCGCCTCGTATCATTTGCTCACGAGTAAAGCCGAAGACATCGCCCTAGACTTCGCGACCAATTGCTTCGGTACCCTGAACGCCACCAAAGCGTTCTTACCCGCGCTGCAGCGCGCAGGTGCACGCGGCGAGGCCGCGCTGGTCAACGTGTTGTCCGTCGTTTCGCTGTGCAACATGCCCGCGCTGGGCGCCTATTCGGCCTCGAAAGCCGCCGCTTTCTCGATGACCCAAGCGCTACGGGCCGATCTAGCCCCATCGAACATCTTCGTGCATGGCGTGCTCGCCGGTGCAATCGACACGGACATGGTGCGGGCGATGACCATGGCGAAGACCAGCCCCGCCGACGTTGCGCAAGCCATTTTGGCAGGCATGGAACGAGGCCAAGAAGACATCTTTCCCGACCCGATGTCGCAAGGTGCATTCGAAACTTGGCGGCGCGATCCGAAAGAGCTCGAGCGCGCGCTCGCGGGGATGTCCGGCTGAGTCGAGGACTCTGCCCAACCTCGAGCTCAGGGGGCGTTCCGCTGGTCGACGGCCGCTCACGCCCGCCAGCGGTCGCCTCCACGAGGACCGAGCAGCACCCATCACGTCGAGCGGCTCGCTGAGAGACGCAGCGATCGCCCAAAAATCAAGGCACCCAGCCCGCTTGGCCCATCGGGAATTGGTCGATCAGCGCGAAGGTCTCGGCGGGGCGTTCGAGCTGCGGCAGATGTCCGGCGCGTTCGACCAGCGCGAAGCGCCCGTTGCCGAACGCGGCCGCGTAGGCTTTGCCGTAAGCGGGAGGGATGATGCGGTCGCTTTCGCCCCAGATGGCAAGCGCCGGGATGCGCACGTTCTTCAGACGACGCAATAGCTTCGGGTCCTGCATGTCGGACGAGAGCAGGCGGAGTGTCGCAATGTTCGCGCGCTGCGCCGCGACTTGCTCCGGCGGCAGCGTCGAGGGATCGCGGAAGAATTTATCCGGCTCGTGAAAGGAGTGCTCGGCGATGGCGCGCGGATTGAGCGAGAAAAAGTCGACCATCGGTTGGCCTTCGATGGCGACGCCCGCCGCATTGATCAGGATCAGCCCGCTGATGCGCGCGCCTCGGTCGCGCACGGCCATCTCGGCGCCGATCCAGCCGCCGATGGATGAGCCGATGACGAGCACGTCACGCAGCTCTTCATGCTCCAAGAGGTCGAGGTAGGCGACCGCGAGATCGTCGACTCCGGTCAGCCACTCCGGGCGGTGCGTGCCGTTCCAACCCGGGTGCGTGGGCGTGATGGCGCGCGCTTTGGAGGCGATGTGCTGGGCGATCCCGGCAACGCTGAACGGTCCGGCGCCGCCGTGAAGGATGAGGACCGGACGGCCGCTACCGGCCTCCGTCACGGTGAGGCTGAGGTCGGGCTGGACCTGAATTTGGCGAGAATTGCTGGGGTTGGTCATGCACCCGAGTATAACTCAACATGTTTATATACGCAAGTTGATTCGCCATGCTAGGGTCTACGAATGGTCGTCGAGCTGCAGGTGCTGGGTCGTGCAATCAAGGTGGCGCAGTACTGGCATCACCGGGCCATGGACACGCGACTCGCGGAGATCGGCACGACACTCGTGCAGTGGGATGCGCTGCGCGCCATCGGGCGCATGCCCGGCGCGTCGGCGCATGACTTGGCGCAAGCGACGTTCCAGAGCGATCAAGCGTTCGGCACGCTCGGCAATCGCTTGCTCGCGCAAGAGCTGATCGAGCGTCGACCGGGGCACGGTCGGCGCATCGAGCACCACCTGACACCCGCTGGCGAACGCATGCTGGCAGCGGGTCACCCGATCGCGGACGAGCTACTCGCTTCGTCTTTCGCGCGCTTGAACGAGAGCGAGCGGGCCACGCTGCTCGAGCTGCTCCAGCGCGTCGGCGGCAGCGCCGTCGAACGTCGCTGACGGCGTTTTTCAACCGAACAGCATCGGAATCGAATACGGGGGCCAACGGTCGCGCCACGGGCTCGCGAGCTCGAGCTCGTAGGCGAGCCCAAGCAAGAGCGCATCTCGACCCGGAGCAGCGGCGAAGTGAGATCCGATCGGTAGCCCGCGCTCGGACCAATGCAGCGGCACGGACATCGCGGGACAGCCCACGATATTGTGAATCGGGGTGTAGGCGAGCACTCGCGTGGTGCGTTGCAGCAGGGTTTCGCGGCTCAAAGTGGGCGATAAATGGCCGAGCGGAACGCTTTCCACGCCCAGCGTCGGGGTCAGCAGCACATCGTAGTCCCGTGTCGCTTCGTTGTATGCCTGCACGGCCCGGGCGAACGACGCCAGCGCTCGAGGTACTGCCTCGGGACCGCGCTCGGCGACCGCGTCGATCAGCGACCAGGTGAACGGCTCGAGCTCTCTGCTTTGAACCGGCTCGCTGCGTGTGCGATCGACGGTCTCGACGACGTTGGCGACCGCGGCACCGGCGACGACATAGTAGGCGTCGCTCAGGGTCGGCATCTCGTGGCGCGGCGCTGCGATGGCCTCGACGTGATGGCCGAGCTCGCGGAGGAGCAGCACGGCCTCTTCGTGAGCACGAAGCACTGCCGGCTCAGGGGCTTCGCCCGCCATCGTATCCGACCATGCCCCGATACGCAGTCGACGCACGCCGGGCTCGCGCACCCAACCGACCGGCTCGGCGAGCGTGCGATCCTCGGTGAGCGAGAGGAACAACGCGCTGTCGCGCACCGAGCGACTGATGCAGTGCTCGCTGGTCATGTTCGTAAACTCGGAGCCGCTGCGGTTCGCGACCACCGTGCGGCCGCGGCTCGGCTTGAAGCCGAACACGCCACAAGCCGATGCCGGCGCGCGGATCGAGCCTCCGCCGTCGTTTGCGTGCGCCAAGGGCACGAGGCCCGCCGCCACGGCCACCGCGCTGCCGCCCGAAGAACCCAACGGCGAACAGGCCAAATTCCAAGGGTTATGCGTAATGCCGGAGAGCAGCGTCTCGGTGCTCGCGAGCAGGCCGAACTCGGAGAGCGCGGTCTTGCCTGCGCAGACCAGCCCGGCGTCGACCAGGCGCTTCCCGTATTCGGTCTGCTGCTCCGTGACGCGCTCGCCGAACAAGCGCGCGCCGAGCGTCCAACGTAACCCAGGCCACGGGCTGGAATCCTTGATCAAGAATGGGACGCCCGCGAGCACGCCCTGCGAGCTCGACGTGCTCGACGTGCTCGGCGCGGCAGCGTGCGTGATGATCGCACGCAACAGCGGGTTCAAGGCCGAGATGCGCTCGTAGCACTGGGCCCAGAGCTCGGCTGCCGAGGCCTCACCGCGCAGAACCAGCTCGGCCTGGGCCGTGGCGTCGAGCCTTGCTAGGGCTGCGAGATCCTTCACGCGCCTCAGTCTAAGAGCCGATCCTAAAACCTCTTGAAAGAATAGATCGAGTGTGATCTACAGCGGTTTGTGGAAGCCAAGTTTGCAGACGTGCCCGACGCTTTGTGGCGTCGAATCGAACCGTTGATCCCACCGGAGCGCGACAAGCCGAAGGGCGGACGCCCTCCCGTCGCTGCGCGAATCGTGATGGCCGGCAT
>OUNO011249589.1_pt1 | contig 22619 bp, 19 predicted proteins | sample 1779811 | NCBI WGS metagenome assembly OUNO01 (sample SAMEA3914804, study PRJEB12502) | metagenome | biome: forest; material: soil | place: Canada | collected 2010-06-25 | depth 0.3 m | reverse complement strand
TCGTCGATGTAGCCGAAGTAGCTGCCGACGTTCTTCGGGTGCTTGGCCGCGTCATACAGGCCGCCGCAGTGGAGGAACGTCACGTTCGGGTATTTTTCCGCCATCTTCAAGATGTGCGGGTCGAAGTAGCCGAAGGAGGTCGGGAACAGCACGGTCGCGCCGTCCAAGTTGATCATGCTCTCCATGGTCTTCTGGACGTCGAGCGTTTCCGGGACGTTCTCCTCTTCCCGAACCTTGAAGCCAGAAGCGGCGATCTTCTTCGCGGCTTCGGCGTGTGCTTGATTGTACCCGTAGTCGGATTTCGAGCCGACGTAGATGAAGCCGACCGTGAACGGCTTGGCCGCTGCAGGCGCGGCGGCTGCGGAGCCAGAAGCCGCCGCTTCCGGAGCGGGCGCTGCGGTTTCCGTCTTCTTGCCGCAGTTCAGCAGCGAGAGCGCCGCGACCATGACACCCAAAGCTGAGACGAAGCCTCGTCGCGAACCCAACCCCTGACGAGTCCCGTACGTCGTACCCATGCGTGTATCCTCTTCCTGGCCGTGTTTCTCGGCCATTTCGTCGACAAGTCAGCCGCGATGCAGCTGGCCAAATAAAGCTAGATTCTTATGTGGGGCGCGGGGAAAAACAGGGTGCCCGGCGGCCAGCGCCGGGCACCCTGCAAAGAGCATCGCCCGGCTTACTTCTGCAGCTGCACGCCGAGGAAGACTGCGTTCGAGTACCTGGCGCCGTCGCCCGCCGAAGCGTGCGAGAAGCCCAGCGCCAAGCGCGTGGCATACCCGTCGAGCACGTAGTTTGCTTGCACGTCGGTCATCGTCACGGTGTGATCACCGCCACCGTCGGCCACGCTCTTCTCTTTGGCCTGCTGGATGCGCACGAGCGGTTGCAGCTTGCCCGCGCCCGGTGCGAGCTCCGGCGTGAGGTAGCTCACGAGGCCCATATACGAGAAATTCAAGGACTCGCCATCGCCGATGTACTTGTAGAACGCGCCTTCGACGTCGAACGCGCTGCCGCCATCCAGCTTTTTCTCGAACAAGAGGTCGGCGTTGACCATGCCGTAGTCCACGGCTGCGCCACCGGCCGCGGGCTTGAGCGAGCCTTCCCTGTTCTTCGAGTACTGACCACCGACACCGATCGAGAACAAATCCATCCCGTGATAGGTGCTGGTTCCCCAGTAGCCCGGCTCGGGATTGAGTAGGCTCACGGACACGCGACCGCTGATCAGCGGGTGCACGATGGCGTCATACAAGTCGTACGCGCCCAGGAAGTACTTGAACGTGCCGCCGTTCACTTGGCCCCAAACGGTGGCGCCGTCGCTACGACCGTAGGGTCCTTCTTTCGGGCCGACCACGGCGAATGCGTTACTGAACCCCTGCGGCCCGAGCTTGAGCGGATAAATCCAGGGCGCCATGAAGTACGGCCCCGAGAAATTCGAGCGATCCGAGGCGACGAGATGACGGCCAACCCAGACGTTGAACAACGGATCGGGTTCGAATTGGGCGATCAAATCCTGAACGGTCAGGGCGCCCGTGACCGCCGGACCGCCATCGATCGCGTTGGACGGATAAAACGAGCCGCCGTCCGGTGCGCCGAAGGACGCCGCGAAGTTCGCCGTCCATGCGATCCACTTGCGCATTTGGTTACTGAAGTGGACCTCCACCTCACCGCCAGTACCAACGCCGTCGATCTTTTTCGGGTTGTCGGCCTTTTGGAAGCCGAAGCCGATACGCGACCAGACACCCATGTTGATGCGCTTGTACTTGTCGGCATCCGGATCGGCCGGCGCGGGCGGCACTTCGGGCGGCGCGGGAGCGGCAACGGGGGGCGCGGGCGGGTTGTCGGGAGCTTGCGGGGCGACGACCGCAGGTGCCGCTACGGGGATGCCAGCGGGCGGCGTTGCGTCACCCGCGATCGGAGGGGCGGGTGTGGCCGGCGCTGGCGCGGCCGCCGGAGGGGGCGGCGGAGGCGTTTGAGCGCTCGCAACGGCTGCATACAGCGAAGGCAGCGTCGTCGCGGCGATCACGAGCGACCGCTTCGCAAAGCTATTTCGAAAGTTCGCTTTCATATTTTCTCCTAAATCAGTTTCAACCAAATTTGAGCGATGTGCCCCTCGGCACACACGCCGCCTCTGCCAGTGCACACCCGTCTACATTGAGCCGTATGAACATGGTGTTTCGTGTGACGTGACTCGCGCAGTCGAAATCGATGGCCGAACGGTTTCCGAGTCGGACGTTCGGCCACCCCTCACAAAGTAGGTCTCTCACAAACGGTTCTGACGAACCAAGCCCGCAAAGCGAGGCGTCGAGGGACGCTCGCGCTGCAGGCCAAAGCCGAATTTGGCTGGATCGTGTGACGATCCGGCCGCTCGAGCTCGAGAAAAAGGAAGCCTTGCTGCACGCTCAAGCCAACGCAGCCAGGATCTTCTTCGAGTCCGAGACCCAACCGAAAATGCCGCCTTGGGCCTTGATCATTTTCAAGCCCATGGCGTGGAACTCTGGAAAATAAGACGCGCAACAGTCTCCCGGCACGATGCAACGGAAGCCGCGATCGTTCGCTTCACGCACGGTCGTGTGCACGCACACCTCGGTGGTGACTCCACACACGATCAAGCTCTCGATGCCCTTGTGCAGCAAGATCGAATACAGATCGGTCGCGTAGAAGGCGCCCTTACCCGGCTTGTCGATCACCGGTTCACCGGCGATGGGATAGAGCTCGGGGATGATGTCGTGACCCGCTTCGCCGCGGATCAGAATGCGGCCCATCGGTCCTTCGGCGCCGATGCGAGTGGCGGGATCGCCGCGTTCGACCTTGGCTTTCGGCGCGTCACTCAAATCGGGCCGGTGCCCCTCACGAGTGTGGATGACCAACATTTTCTTGCTGCGCGCGCCAGCGAGCAGCGCCTTGATCGGCTCGACGGCAGCGCCCAGCAATGACACGTCGTTGCCGAGCGATTCACCGAAACCGCCGGGCTCCAGGAAATCACGCTGCATGTCGATCACGATCACGGCGGTGCGTTCGGGGTTGATTGCGATTGCTTCGGGCTCGGCGTCGACAATGGTGGCCATTCGTGGAAACCCTTTCTCGTCAATGCGCGTTCTCGCGAGCTCGCGATTCGAGCGAATTGGGTGCAACGTAGCGAGCGGGCGTTTCGGTCGCTTTTCGTCGCCGTGAATTGCGCTCGAAGTCGCAGCTCGAGTGCACGATCACGTGCCGCGAAGCACATTACCGAGCGCGGATTGATCTCACCCCGCACGCGCACGACGCTCGCTCCTCGCAGCCTGCTGCGGCTCGATTCTGCGCTACCCGCTCGAGCGAGTCAGCCGCACGACTAGCCGACGAGCAGTGCAGCGTCGTACTCCAATGCTCGAGTCCAGACACCTGAGATCAACAGAGTCGTGCCGAGTGTTGCTCGCGAGCCGAGACGCGCGCGGGCCACGTCGATGTGCAGAGGCGAAGCTGACGTTCCCAAAACGCGCGGGCCACGAGTGCGATAGCCGCGCGCGTCCACACGAGCGATCCCACACCCGCGCACACACGGTCCGCCTGCTTTTGCCGCGTGCGGCCGGGCGCGCCCCTCGCATAAGGCCCATCGCGCGCGAATCGAGCGCATCTTTTGCTGGGCGCGCGAGTGCCCAAAACACTCGCTTTGATTGACAAAAGAGGGCACCTCGCTACGCTTTCAGATTGCTATGAATCGCTTTCTTGGCTGGTCTCTGGCGCTGTTCGTCGGCGCATGCTCGGTACCCAACTTCACCGTCGAACATGACGACGCGGGGTTGCTGGATCCCTGCGCGGTTCAGTCGGACGCGGGCCGCGTGTGCGGAGGCGCCTGCACGGCGTGTACCGACGGCCAAACGTGCGACGTGAATTCGGACTGCCTGAGCAACACGTGTACGTCCGGCGTGTGCACGCCGGCAGCGTCGTGCACGGACGGAGCGATCAACGGCGCCGAGACCGACAAAGATTGCGGAGGTGGCACCTGCGGCAAGTGCGCCCTGACCTTGCATTGCACCCGGGCCAGCGACTGTGAAAGTGGCTTGTGCGACTCGGGCGTGTGCGCGCCGATGCCAACGTGCTCGGACAAATCCAGCAATGGCGACGAGACGGACACGGATTGCGGAGGTGGCACGTGCCCCGCGTGTCCAATCGACGGTCACTGCGTCCGCGCCAGCGACTGCGAGAGCGGCCTGTGCAAAGCAGGGCTATGCGCCGTTCCGTCGGCCGACCCGACGTGCTCGGACAAGACCAAGAATGGCACCGAAACCGATCTCGATTGTGGCGGCACGACCTGTGACCCGTGCGCGGTCGACAAGCGCTGTTCCACCGGCGCAGATTGCGTGACGTTGGTCTGCGCCACCGTCTGCCAGCCGCCGGGCTGCTCGGACAAGGTGCGCAACGGTGACGAGTCGGACAAGGACTGCGGCGGCTCGTGTGGCGGCTGCGACGTGGGCCTGGTCTGCAAGACGGGCGCCGATTGCAAGTCACTCAGCTGCAGCAATGGCCATTGTATCGTCAACACCTGCAGCGACAAGATCAAGAACGGGACCGAGACGGGTAGCGACTGCGGCGGCGGCTGCCCGGCGTGCGCCGGCAACGAAGGCTGCAGCAAGACCTCGGACTGTCAGAGCCTGATTTGCAGCTCGAACAAGTGCACGACGGCCAGTTGCACCGACAAGGTGAAGAACGGGACCGAGTCGGAGACCGACTGCGGCAAGGGTTGCCCCGGTTGCCAACCTGGACAGTTCTGTAACAGCGGCGCTGATTGCGCGAGCGGGCTCTGCAACCAAAACTTCTGTGTGCCGAGCACGCCGACGGGTGGCACCGTTTCGCAAACGGGGTGGAGCGCGACCGCTTCCGACACGGCCAGCAACTCGACGCCCAAGGATGCCCTCGATGGCAATCTCAACTCGCGCTGGGCCTCGGGCACTGCGCAGTACGCGGGCATGTGGTACCAGGTCGATATGGGGAAGCAGCAGATCTTCTTCAACTTGGTGCTGGACGTCACCATGCAATCGGGCGACGCGCCGCAGCTGTTCGATGTCTACCTCTCGAATACCCTGACTTTTCCGACGCAGCCCACCGTGAAGGCAGTCGCTGGTGCGCCGTTCACGAAAATCACCTTTTCCGGCAACCAAGCCGTCGTGGCCCGCTACGCGAAGTTCGTGCTCACCAAGAATTATGCACAATCGTGGTGGAGCATCGGCGAGCTGACCGCCGGCAACTGACGCTCACTCGCTCGGCGCAACACGTTCGCGCAGCGTGCGCTTCACCCGACTGTAGCCACCGAGGTCACTGCGCGTGATGAACCGCCAGAGCGTCTTGGTCCACGAGCGATGGCTGAGTAAGCCTTCATAGTACTCGGGCGCAATGCGCCTGAGCTCGGCCAAGCGAGAGCCGGGGATGTACGGAAAATCGTGGTGCTCGTTGTGGTAGCCCACGTTGAAGGTCAGGCGATTGAGCGGACCATAATAGGAATACGTCTCTTGCCCCGGCTGAAATACGTAGTGCTCCGAGATGTAGTGGCCAGCAACGGGATGCAAGCCCATGACGATGAGCGAGCTAATGGGCAAGTAGCACAGCGCCTTGACCCCCCAGAAATGTAGGATCAGCGCATCGAACGCCAGTTGCAGGGCGAGGTTGCCGAGCTCCGCCCGAGACGGCGACTTCGGGTGCACGAACAGCGGGCGCAGCGCATAAGCGAAGCCTTGGCCCATCACCCAGACCAGCTTCGTTACCGGATTTCGAAGTAGCCGTCCCTCGAGCTCGGTGGGCAAGTCGGTGTCGGTGCCCGCCTCACCCTGATGAACGTGATGCAGCAAGTGATAGTAACGAAATGTCTCGGACACGGGAACGCCCACGGGCAGGTTGATGAACCAACCAAACGCTCTATTTTTCCAGGGCTTCGCGAAGGCTAGGTTGTGGCTGAGCTCGTGGATGGCGAGCAGTAGCGCTTGGTTCAAGACGCCACCGAACAGGTACGCCACGACCACGATCAGCCACCAAGGCGCGTCGCGCAGCGCATATGCGGTCGCGAGCTGCACCAGGACCAGCAGCGTGCACACGTACTTCGTGCGCGCACACGGTCCATACAGCGCCTTGATCTGCGGGTACTTCGCGAGCATCTCGCGGCGCCGCGCTGCGTGCGGCTCACGCTCGCTCGACCAAGCAAAGGAATTCGGGCGGTCAGGCGCGGCGTCGGTCACGGCGAAAGCAGTGTCTCCCGGAACTCCCGAATCTCCAAAGGCCTCCGTTCAGGCTAGCAAAGTGCGGGCATGCCCAGCGCTCGAAAGTCGAGGAGATCCGCCGATGCAGCCGACGCTAGCGGAGCTGGCAGCCGCTACGAAGGCGGCAGGCGCGCTTTCAAACGCGGCGCCGCAAAGTCGAGGAACGCGCGCAGCTTGAGCGGCTGCTGCGCTTGCCCGACGTGCAGCAAGTGCACGGGGATGGGCTCGGCCTCGAACGCCAGCAGCACGCGCTGTAGGCTGCCCGTGCGTTCATGCTCGGCGATCTGATACGAGAACACGCGCGTCACGCCCAGCCCGAGCACAGCGGCGTCGATCGCCGCCTCGGCGGTGTTGACCGAGAGCCGCGAGTGCACGGGCACGTTCAGGCTGCGCCTCCTGCCCTGAAATGCCCAAGATTGTGGCGCCGCAATGCCTTCGAACGTGATGCAGTCGTGCCGGGTGAGCTGCTCGGGGCGTTCGGGGGCGCCGCGTTCGGCAAAGTAGCCAGGGCTAGCGCAAACCGAACGGCGAATCGCACCGATGCGCGTCGCGACCAAGCTGCTGTCTGGCAGCTGGCCAACGCGAACGGCCACGTCGACCGGCTCCTCGAGCAGGTTCGCGAGGCGATCGGAGAATGCGATGCGAATGTCGATCTCGGGGTAAGCACGGAGGAACTCCGTCACGATGGGCAGCACGTGCAAGCGCCCAAGCACGATCGGCGCGGTGACCACCAAACCGCCGCGCGGTGCGCTGTACTCTCCGCTTGCCGCGCGCTCGGCCTCGTCGATTTGCTCCAGGATGCGCGTGCAAGCGCTCAGGTAGGAACGCCCGGCGTCGGTGAGCGTCAGCTTGCGGCTCGAGCGTTGGACGAGCTGCGTGCGCAGGTGCGCTTCGAGCTCCGCCACTTTGCGACTGACGGTCGCGAGCGGCATGCCGAGCTTGCGCGCCGCCGCAGACAAGCTGCCTGCCTCGACCGCGGCAATCAGGGTGGACATCGATTCAAGGCGATCCATAACCTACCAATTTTCGAGAGGGTGACTGCCATTTTTACCGGATACTCTCGCAATGCGGAAGGGCCTATCTAGGGTGGGCCTGAACGAACCAGGCCTCGAACCAGGAAAAAGAAGCCATGTCCCGCATTGCCACCCCCGCCAGCATCGAAGCCGCCCCCGCCGCCTCCCAGGCCACCCTGCACGCCGTGGAGAAGACGTTGGGCAAGGCGCCCAACCTCTTCCGCATGGTTGCCAACAGCCCGGCGGCGCTCGAAGGTTACGTCGGCCTGATCGGCGCGTTGGGTAAGGGCTCGCTGCCCGCTCAAACCCGCGCGCGCATCGCGCTGGCCGTCGCCGAGGTCAACGGCTGCAGTTACTGCCTCTCTGCGCACACCTACCTCGGGCGCTTGGTCAAGCTGGATGACGCGGAGATGACCCTCAACCGCAGCGGTGGCTCGAACGATCCGAAGGCGGACGTGGCTGTACGCTTCGCTACCTTGGTGACGCGCGAGCGCGGCAACGTGAGCGACGCCGACCTGCGCGCGCTCGAGGACGCCGGCTACGACGACGCGCAAATCGTCGAAATCGTGCTGCACGTGGCGCTGAACGTATTCACGAACTACGTGAACAAGATCGCGGAGACCGAGATCGATTTTCCGGTCGTCAGCGCGCGCAAGCTCGCCTGAGCGACGTTTCCGGCCGCCGGCCTGTGATTTGGCCGGCGGTGACCCTATCCTTCTCGCGAGAACCAGGAGCACCCCATGGCCCGACCGCCTCTACCCCCATTCAGCGCCGAAACCGCCGCCCAAAAAGCCCGCCTCGCCGAAGACGCCTGGAACAGCCGCGACCCGAGCCGTGTCGCGCTCGCGTACACGGAGCACAGCCGCTGGCGCAATCGCAGCGAGTTCGTGCAAGGCCGCGCACAAATCGAGCTCTTCCTGACGCGCAAATGGCAGCGCGAGCTGGACTACCGCCTGATCAAAGAAGTCTGGGCCTTCCGTGAGAACCGCATCGCCGTGCGCTTCGCCTACGAATGGCACGACGACAGCGGCCACTGGTTCCGCAGCTACGGCAACGAAAACTGGGAGTTCGACGGCGAGGGCCTGATGGCCGTGCGCATCGCGAGCATCAACGATCTGCCCATCGCCGAAGCCGACCGCAAATACCATTGGCCCCTCGGTCGCCGTCCGGACGAGCACGCCTCCCTGAGCGACCTCGGACTCTGAGGCTGAAACGAGCAGAGGGGTGATGATCACCCGTCACGGCGCGGGCGTCACAGCCTTCGGCGGCGCATTGCGCTAAGACGCGAGCTCGACGCGCATGCCGACGCGGTTGTGCGAGACGCGCAGGCTCACGCTTTGCCCGACCGCAACCTGAAGGGGCTCGGGGAACGGGTAAAAGACGGGCGACCAGTGCTGGCTTTCACCTGCCCCTGCTCGCTCGGGATGGTTCTCGAACTGAACGCCGGGCACGAGGTCCAGCCGGAGCCACTGCAGGACTCCTTGGCAGAGGCCGGGCGCGCTCACCCGGAGCTCCAGGGTTCGCTTTTCCGAGGGAAATTCGTGGCTGCCCGCGAGATCGAAGGCGAACAGATCGACCGCCTCGGAGAGCAGCGAAACGCCTTGCCCCGGTGGCAGGTATTGGATGACGGGCGAGAACGCATTGAGCTGCGAAAGATCGAAGCCGAGGACGTTCCGTACGCGTACGCGACGCGCCAGCGCCTCGCTCGAGACGAGCGCGCCGCGTGCGCTCGCCCGCGCAGGAATGACTCGGGCGTCGGGCTTGGCCAAGCGCGCTTTGGCATCCTCGAGTGACGGCAGCACTCCTTCGGTGATTACTTGAACCGAGAAGATCTCGCACAGCAAGACGTCCGCCAGCTCCGGTAAATCGACGCCCACCACGAGCTCCGTCGACGGCTTGGCAATCACGCGCACTCGCTGTGCGAGCCCGTTTGCCTGCACGTTCGCCGTCGCTACCGCGGCGAGCACTGGGTTCGCCTCACAGGTCACCACGCGCCGGGCCCCTGCGCGCTGATCGTGGCCGCGAGCGGCGAGCAGCGCGAGCAGCCCCGCGCCCGAGCCGATCTCCAACACCAAGTGCTCGGGGGCCACGACGGCGGCAATTGCCGCAGAAAACGCGGCATTTCGCGCGGCATCGTGCAGCATGTCGAAGTGCCAGTCGGGCACTGCGGCAGCGGCGGACACGCGGCGCTGGTAGGCATACTCGACGTTGCTGGGCGCGAGTCGGCACGCCTCGAGCGCATGCTCGTAAGCGGCGACCGCGTTCCCCAGGCGTTGATGCATCACCGAGCTAGTATGCCAAAGGCCCGCCTGAGCTCGGTCGGCAGCCAACACGCGGGCGAAGTGAGTGACACCTTCTGCATCGCGGCGCAGCGCGAAGCAGGCGTGACCGCTGATGCGGTGCGCGAGCAAGTCATCGGGGCGTTCTTGCAGCACGGCGCGCGCTGCGGCGAGGGACTCTGGCCAGGCTTTGCGCCGGGCCTGACACGCGGCCAAGTCGAGCAGCGCCTCGTTGCGCTCGGGTGTGCTCAACGCCACTGCGCGCTCGAACGCCTGCGCCGCGGCATCCCAGTCGCTCTGAGCGAGCTTGGCCCGGCCGAGCACGTGCCAATATTCGCCGACTCTCGGCCGTTGTTCCACGGCGGCGGCCGCCCTGCTGGCGGCGAGCGCCGGCTCACCGCGCTCCAATGCGAGCACGGCGAGCAACCGCAACGCGGCGGCTGCGGTCGGAGTCTCCGCGAGCACCGCTGAGTAGAAGCGCTCCGCTTCATCCAGCGCACCGCGGCGATGAGCGGCCAGGCCGGCAGCGAGCCGTGCATCGTTCTCGCTTTGGTCGGTCGTCATGAGCGCACCCCGTCGAGGCGCGAGGCTACAAGGGGCGAAGAGCGCTCGAGCAGACCGTGAAAGAGCGCCTCGAAGTCCCTCGCTACTCCGCCGAGCGCGAAATGCTCGGCGGCGTACGCGCTCAGTTGCTCGCGCCGCGCGTCGCTCGCGCTCACTCGCAGGGCATCGATCGTGGCTTCAATGAACGCGCGCCGATACTCGTCGCTCTTCGGATCCTGTGTCAGCAGCACACCGCGCTCGGCGACTGTTTCGTTCAGCGCGGCCAGCGCAGAGGTGACGATCTGCAGACCAGCGGCCTGAGCCTGCATCGCTGTGATACACGATGTCTCGTGAAACGAGTTTGGGTACACCCAGACTCCGGAGCCGCGAAATTCCCGGGACAATGAGTCTGGGCTAATTCGCCCATGGAAGACCACGCCCGCGGTCCGCGCAATTTGTTCCTTCATGGCGGCGATCGCGGCCGGAGCCGAGGTGTCATTTTCCGTGCTGGCCCGGCCCTGCCAAGTCTCGAATCCGTAGTACACGTGCAGGGTAGCCTCGGGAACGCGCTCTCGGACCTGCGGCCACGCGTCGAGCGCGACCTGAAGGCCGCGCGAGGGACACGACGAGTACACGGCGCGCAGTGGATCACGCACCTCGCCCTCTACCAGCCGGAACTGCTCCGGCTCGATGCCGTTTCGCAGCTGCAGGATCTTAGCGGCGCGAATGAACGGGTGATGCTGCCCGAAGCATGCCACGTGCCAGGCGCTGAGACACAAGTACGCGTCGAAGCGCGCGTCGCGCTCCGGAGTGAGCCGCTCGCCGCAGTGCACGTCGTGCACCCAAAGCAAGCGCAGCTTGGCTTGCACCCCGAGCGCGTCATCGACTACAGCAGGTTGGCGACTGGACAGGAGCACGTCGCACCGCTTATCGCGAAAGCGCCGATAATCCAGCCATTCCACGCCCTGGAACGTGCCCTCGAGCCCTTGGCAGTCGCCGAACACGCGCACCCGGTGCCCAAGCGCGGCCAGATGGCGACCGATCTCCCAGACCATCGTCTCGCTGCCGCCCATACCGTTTTGGAGCAGCGTGTCCGGGTTCCACGGTTCCAGCGCCGGGCCAGTGAACACGACGATATCGAGCCGCGAGGCCAAGCGCGTGCGGATGATGGACTCGAAATCGCGAGCCAGACTCGGCAGATCGAAATGGCTCGCCGCGTGCTCGCGCAGCGCAGCGCGCTCGACCTCTGCCTCGCCGGCGCGCAACGCCGCAATGGTGGCGCGCACGAACGCTGCAGCATATTCCGGGCTGAGTGGGTTTTCGGTGAGCAAGGTGCCCCGCTCGCCGACTGTCTCGTTCAAAGCGCCGAGCGCTGACGTCACGATCTTCAAACCGGCTGCTTGGGCCTGCATGGCGCTCAGGCAGGAGGTTTCGGGCACGAAGTCTGGATAGGCCCAGACGCCGGAGAGGCGATATTCTCGGGCCAATTCAGCAGGATTCATGCGTCCGTGATAAACGACGCCGGCCGTGCTCGAAAGCTGCCGCTTCATCTTGGCAATGGCCGCGAGCGCGACGGCGTCCTCGGCGAGCTGCGCCACACGCAGCCAATTCTCGAAGCCGTAGTACACGTGGAGCGTCGCACCAGGCACCTCCGCCACGATCGCGGGCCAGGTATCCAGCGCGATCTGCAGCCCGCGATCCGGAGACGATGAATAGACAGCCCGCCGCGTGTCGCGCACCTCACCTTCGCGCGCGGCGAAATCGGCGACATCGATGCCATTCCGTAGCAAAACCAACTTCTCGGCTGCAATGAACGGGTAGTACCGAGCGACTGCAGCGGCGTGCCACTCGCTCAAACACAGGTAAGCGTCGATCCGTTGGTCGCGGTCGGGAGTGAGCTTGTCTCCGCAGTGCGCCTCGTGCAGCCACAGCAAGCGAAGCTTGGCTTCGACGTCGTGCTTGGCGTCCACTGCGGCGGGCTGACGGCTGGAGATGAGCACGTCACAGCCGAGCCCGCGAAAGCGCGAATAGTCCAGCCATTCGACCCCTTCGAAGACGCCTTCCAGCCCCGAGCAGTGGCCAAAGACTCGTACTCGATGTCCGAGCGCCACGAGCCTGCGGCCGAGCTCCCACGCCATCGTCTCGCTGCCGCCCATCCCGTTCGCCTGCAATGTGAGCGGGTTCCAAAGCTCGAGGGCGGGGCCCAGGAACAACACGATGTCGAGCGCTGCCGAGCTCGCTTCGGCGAGCGCGCGGCTCATCAAGGTCGGTGCCACGAGCCCCAACCCACTCGCCGCGCCCCATGGAACACCGCCCTGTCGCGCCAACAGCCGCACCGCCCCCGGCATGCGCGCAAGCACCGAATAGCGCTTGCGACGCCTCAGCACGACTCGTCACTCCGAAAGCAAGCGCCGGGCTTCACCAAACATTTGCTAGCACGAGCTCACCGAGAACGCAGCACGCCGCCACGCGGCGTCGTGTTTCGGTTCCGCGTTTCGGTTTGACGCGCCCGGCCGCTCGTGAACAATCGCGGAATGGCCGAGCCAACCCCGCCAGTCGCTCCCGAGCAGAACGCCCGCCCAGCGGTGTTTTTCCTAGCCACGCCCCTGCACGACGGCCGGGTGCATCACACCTACCTGGCCGGCGCAGTGAAGATGAGCGCTGCCGCGCCTGGCCAGCTGATCGTCAGCACCTACAGCAACTCTTTTTTGCCGGTCAGCCGCGACCTCTTGACCGCCCAATTCTTACGTTCGCCCGCGACGCACATGCTGTGCGTCGACTCGGACATCGGTTGGAGCCCGGAGCACGTGCACAAGCTGCTCCTCGCCAACAAGGACTTCGTGAGCGGCATCTACGCACGCAAGCAAGCCGACGGCGCGCCCGCGTCGGCCTTGCTCGAAACCCGCGAAGGTGACTTGATCGAGTGCTTTCACGCCGCCGCGGGCTTTCTATTGCTCACCCGCGCATGCGTCGAGCGCATGGTCCTTGCGCACCCCGAGCTCGAATACAAGACCCCCCACGGCAAGACCTGGGCGCTCTGGTCGCCGATGTTCAAGGGCAAGCCGTACAGCGAAGACACCGCGTTCTGCGCCCGCTGGCGTGCGCTGGGCGGGAAGATCTGGGCCCACTCGCAAGTGCTGCTCGAGCACTACGGCGAGAAGATGTATTTCCCGAGCGGCTTCGGCGCCGAGCCCTGAAGCCTTCCGTCCCTCAGAGGCTCGGCAAAGTGGGCCCTATTGGGGATACGGGCGCCGGCTCGTCACTGGATTTCGGAGAGCAGTCGAATGAGTATCTCGCGAGTGCCTCCGCAACCGAGCTTGCGCGCGATCCTGCGCAAGTGGGTGCGAACGGTACTGTAAGCGCAGCCCAGATCGTGCCCGATCGCCTTGGGATCGATGCCGCTGGCGAGCTTCACCAAGATCTGCGATTCGCGCGCGCTCAAGTCGTGCGAACGAGCGACCGCAATCACCCGCGCTTCGACGAGTTGCGCCGATGTCCTATCGAGAACGTTGTCGTTCGCGTCGTGCACAGTGCGAGCTCGTCCAAATCGGGTTTGGGGGCGAACGTAGACGCTTCGTCGTTGCGTCTCCGTTTCCGGGCACTCGATGTTGGAAAACTGACTACCGAGGAAACGACGCGACGAGATCCGTCACGCGGCGAGAGTCGACAGCGACGTCATCGCTTCCTTACTCGCGGTCAACGCCCGGACAGAAATGGCAGGCGTTGGAACAGCCATTCGGGCGTGTTCTTGACGATCGGCATGGCGGCTGCCCAGAACGAAGGCACGTAGGCTTCGGGCGCGCGCGCATCGAGGGCATTTACAATCGTGCGCGCGACGCCTTTCGGCTTGCCGAACAGCGCGTGCTTTTCGTGATCGCGTGTCATTGGCGTGTCGACCGGGCCGAGCTTGAGCGTGGTGACGCTGACGTGCGACGCATAGAGCCGCGTGCGCAGGCCTTGCAAGTATGTGTTGAGGGCGCCTTTTGCGGCGCCATAAGTGTAGTTGCGCGGGCGGCCGCGATCTCCAGCCACGGAAGTGATCACGCCCAGACGACCCGCGCCCGCGCGCTCCAGGTGGTTCGCGATCGGGATCAGCAGCGAGACCACGCTCGTGAAATTGACGCGCAGGATGTGCTCGGCTTCGTTGAACGACCGCTCGCTGGCCAGCTGGTCGCCGAGATCGCCATGGGCGATGAGCACCACGTCGACACGGCCGAGCGTCGCTAGCGCGTGCTCGACGACGCGCTCGTTCTGCTCCAGCGCCGCAAAGTCCGCGCTCTGAACGGTCACGGTTGCACCGGCGCAGCGCACGGCCACGCTCTGCAGTTTGTCCGCGTTGCGCGCGACCAAGTGCAAGCGACAGCGACGTTCCGCGTATAGCGCTGCCACTTCCGCCGCAACCGCCGAGGTCGCGCCGAAGATCAAAATGTGCGCGGGCCCCTCGCCCGCCATCAGAAGCCGATTTTGCGCATCACGAAGCGCGGCAACAGGCGAATCACCAGCATCACCAGGGCCCAGATGCTGGGCGTGTAGACGACGGCCTTGCCCTTATCCATGGCGCGCACGACGTCACGCGCCACTTGGTCGGGCTCGCCAGCGAAAGGCGGCGGCTTGAGGCCAGCGGTCATGGCCGTCTTCACGAAGCCCGGCTTGACCGTCAGCACGCGCAGGCCAGCCGCATGGTATTTGTGATCCATGGCCTCGAGATAAATCGAGAGCCCGGCTTTGGCCGAGCCGTAGATGGCCACCGGTTTGCGACCGCGATCGCCGGCTACGGAAGAGAACACCGTCAGGCGCCCGCCGCCGCGCGCAAGTAAGCGCTTCCGTGCATGCTCGCAGAACACGAGCGTGTTCGCGTAGTCGAGCGTGACCAACTTGCGGCACAGCTCGATGTCCGCCTCGAGCGCGTCTTGCGAGGCGAAGATAGCAGCCGTGACGACCACGGTATCGAAGCTGCCGAGGCCGGCGTCTGCGGCGTCGAGCGCGGCCGCAAAGCCGTCTGGCTCTGCCAGATCACACAGCCCAAAGCCGACGACCGAGCCTGCTTTGCCGTGTGCCTTCAGGTCGGCGGCGCTTCGCTCGAGCTCTCGTTGCTCGTTGCCCAGCAAAAAGACGCTGTCTCCCCGCTCCACCAAGCGCCGTGCGATGGCGCGCCCCATGCCACTCGTACCACCGAAAACGATTGCTTTCATACCGTGTCGCCAAACAGACGCTGCGACTGCGCGCTGCGCAGCCTCCGCTTCGGATCGTATTTGTCACGCAACGCCATGAATGCCGGCAGCCGCGGCTCCATGGCGCGAAAATGATCCGCGCGCGTGAAGCGGTCTTTGGTCAGGTAGATGCGGCCTTGGGCCGCGATCACGAACTCGTTCAAGCTATCGACGATACGCTGTAGGTCCGGCGCGACCGCCATGTCCACCGCGATCGACGTGCCTTCGAGCGGGAACGAAAGGACACCCTTGCCCTCGGGCCCGCAGTCCTTGATCACGCACAGCGGCGACGCGCCACCGAGCTTGGTCAGGAGCTGCATGAACTCACGCACGGCTGGAGCGCCCGCCGCGCGTGGAATCACGCACTGGTACTGGGTGAAGCCCCGGGAGCCGTAGGCCTTGTTCCAGTGCAGGATCGCGTCGAGCGGATAGAAGAACGGATCGGGCGCGACGATACCGGCGGCCTTCTGACGCACGTGCTTCCAGTAATAGGCCGTGTTGAACAGGCCGGCGGTGACCGGGTTCAGCGCCCAATTCGGCAGCTCGATCGGAAAGGTTTTCTTGCGAGCCTCTGCGGGCGGATTGCGCGGGGCCTCATCGGGCTTTGCCCAGCGGCCCGCCATCATGATGCCGCGACCCATGCTGCGGCCCCGACTCAAGCAATCGATCCAACCCATGGTCATGGGAAAGGCGTGTGCGGCACGACCGAGCGAGCTCAGGAACTCGTCCACGTTGGGCACGCGTTCGCTCTCCATCCACAGCCAAGGGCTGCTGATGCGGTGGAACGAGAACTCGACCTCGAGGATGTGCCCCAAGAGGCCCATGCCGCCGATCATGCCGTAAAACAGGTCGCTATTTTCGACGGGCGAGCAATCAACCAGGCTGTCGTCTGCCAGGCGCACGCGCAAATTGCGCACGTGAGCGCCGAAGCAGCCGTCTACGTGGTGATTCTTGCCGTGCACGTCGCTCGCGACCATGCCGCCCAGCGTGACGTATTGCGTCCCTGGAGTGACGGGAGTGAACCAGCCGCGCGGAATGAACAGCCGGTTCATCTCGACCAGGCTCAGACCGGCCTCGGCGCGCAGCACGCCGCTCTCCTGATCGAAATGCAGGATGCGATTGGCGAGGCGCGTGCCGATGACCTTGTCGCTCGGATTCGCGGGCAGCGAGGAGTCACCGTACGAGCGGCCGAGGCCGCGCGACAACACCGCGCCGACGGTCGCGCGCTCCAGATTCTCGCTCAAGGTTTCGCGACCGGGCGCAGGTAAGCGCCCCCAGCCCTCGAGCACGGGCACGGGCTGCGCCTTGGGCTCGACCAGCGCGGTCGCCGTCGACGGCGGCGCGAGGGGTTCGGCGCCCGCCACGATGTCAGCGCTTCCCGATCCCATGGGTCGAGCTAGGGCATGAAGCCGTTCTTGCGAACATGCGGAAAGCTATTCCGGAACGCCGACCCCGGCAAGCGCGGCTCAGCGAGCGAGCCGGGCAGCGGGCGTCCAGGCACGTCTGCCGTCGGGCAGCTCGATTCGAGCACGAACATAGCCCTCGTCGCCGCGCAATCGGTAGACGGCCGGGCCTGGATGGCTGAGCGCGACGCGCGCCAGCTCCCTGCCCCCTTGCCCCACGAACACCACGCTGGTGTGCGGTTGAATGGGCTCGACCTCGTAACTCCGCTCGAGCACGGAAATTCGGCGCAGCTCGACGCCCGTGGATGCATAGAGCTGCCCTTGCGCCAGGGCGTTGCAAATGGCGCTCGACTCGGTGGCCTCGCCAAACGTCGAGATCCAGGCGCGGCCGGGGGTGGCCGGCGGATCACTGGAGACGTCGATGTGATGTTCGTCGTCGACACCGACGCCCATGAAATCTGCACCCGAGGAAAGCGCAATGTCCCAGAGCGACTCGTGCGACGGATGCGTCGCATCACCGGCCGAGTGAACGTAGGGATGACCGCTGGCGATCTCGAGCAACGAGGCGTCCCGCGCGTCCGTCACGTCCGCGGCGCTCAGCGCCCAGTCGAAATTCGGGTGGTTGACGAGCGCCACGCCGCCCTGCGTGCGCACCTGGTTGATGCCGTTGGATAACGCGGCTGCAGCACTGCCGAAGTTGCCACCGGGGATCTTGTTGTGAGTGCACAGCGCATTGACGTGCACTTGCCGGCCTTTGCCGGTCATCGTGATCTCTTCACCCGAGATCAGGATGAAGCCGGGCTCTTGGAGCGAGGCGTACTGGGACGGCCGCGACAACTTGTTGTGATCGGTGATCGCCAAGAACTGGTAGCCGTGGCTGCGGTACCAGGCGATCGTCGCCTCGGGGCTACTTCCGCCATCGCTCAGGGTGGTGTGCGTGTGCACGTTGCCCTTCTGGAAGTGGTCGACCGTGAACGGGTGCGCGAAGCGCGGCAAGCGCGGCACGCTCGCCGACGTGTCGAGACCCTTGGCACGCGGCTCGACCTCCGCGCCGAAGCCCAGGCCGCTCAGTAGCCCGAGCGCACAGATTAGAACCGTGATGATTCCCCGACGATGCGTAGCGACTGCCATGGGCTCGAGACAGCACGATACGGCCGCCTCGAGATGCCACTATAGCGCGTCGCCCGGGAGTTGCCCAAAGGCGGCATTGCCGACGGCGTTTGGCCGCCGTCGGCAATGTTACCGCGAAACGGCAGGATTAATGCCGGAACGTGCGCAGCGTGTGGCTGGCCGCGGCGTCCAAATTGAGCACCGCCAGGGTCCCCCCGGAGCTACCTGCCACCAGACTGAAGCTACCGGGGAGCACCGCGTCGAACGACGGCCAGGTGTCGGCCGGTGTCAGGTAAACGCGTAAGGCGCCACCCTGGCGGACGCTCAGCAGCACGCCATTCGTGCTGCCCGACAGCGCCACATCGCTGACCGCGCCCGTGACGTGCGTAGCCACCGTTTCCCAGCTCGAACCGGCGGCGAAGCTCGTGCGCTGCACGCTCAGCGTGCCGTTCGCCGATAGGCTCGCCAAATACAGCTTCGAGCCATCCCAAGCCGCGCTGACGTGCTGCGCGTCGTCGACTTGGGCAAGCACCGGAAAGTCCCCGACCTGGGCCACGCTCTGAGGCGCCGTGCTGGCGCGCACGTAGGCTTTCCCCGCGCGTACGTAGGCGGCAACCAGGCGGTCCGCCACGGGAATCAACACGGGGTCGGTGACGGTGGTGGCGTCGGTTTCGAGCGTGGCCAGGTTGGTCCACAGGTTGTTGAGCATGCCGAACTTGTCGATCGGGAATGTCGACAGCGTGAGGCCGACCGTCTTCTGGGCTACGAGCGCGAACAGCTGGCCGCCGAAGAAACCGACCGAGTGAGCACGGCGAGTGGTGAACGCGGGCGTGAGCGCATACGTGCCGGATTGCCCGCTCTTGACCACGGACACCAGGCCACCAAAGCTCGGATACATCGTGGTGTAGTAGGACGCGCCGGCGTTGAAAGTGAGCTGCGAGTACTGATACGTCTGCGGCGTGAGGCGCCCTTCGTACGGCAGCCAGGTCTTGCCGAGCTCGCCGCCCAGCTTGTAGATGCCGAGCACCTGAGCACCGGTGTACACCCCGCCGCCGTCCCACAGCACACCACCCGCAGCGAGCAGCTGCGCGCGATACGCGTCGTCCTTGAACATGAAGCCGAGGCGCGGCGTGCCGTCCTGGTCGTTCACTGCCAGCGCGAAACCGTAGGCATTCGTGACCGTGGGCAACGAGGCGAGCTCGTCCCAAGCGATCGCGGTGTTGCACACGAATTGCGTTTGCGCCGCGTTGATCTCGTCGCTCGACAAGCTGCCGTCGGCGTTCAGATCGAGCCCAGACTCGATGCGCACGCCCGCGAATGCGCAGTGGTCCCCCGCGAGCTCATGGCTCGACTGCACGAGCGAGTTTTTGCCGGAGCTGCCCATAGCGCCGTTGGATCCGTTCGCGCCGTCAGCGCCATCCTTGCCGTTGGCGCCATTCGTGCCGTCTTTGCCGTTGGTCCCATCAGCGCCGTTGGTGCCGTCAGCGCCGTTGGTGCCGTTGGTGCCGTCTTTACCGTTCGTGCCGTCAGCGCCGTCTTTGCCGTTCGTGCCGTCTTTGCCATTGGTGCCGTCGACGCCGTCCTTCCCGTCAACGCCGTCCTTGCCCTGGGTCGACGCAGCGCCGGCCTCGCCGACGTCGTTGGCTTGACCGGCTTGGCCGGTCGCACTCGGAGCAGCACCGTCGCTGCAGCCGATCAGCGCCTGCACAGAAACCACACCCAACACACACGCAATTTTTTCGAAACTTCGCATCGTGACCTCGTTTGCGAGGCACGCGTCCGAGCACCAACGCTCGCGCGCGGCACCATGAGTCGCGTGACTCGCTTGCAGCGCTTGCCTCCCTCGAAGCCAGCGCGACTACGGGCGCCCCTCAAGCGGGCGCTCGACCAAGGTCAGGTCTTCGGACTTCGGGCCAAGCCTACTCTCCACCGCTTCCCGGCCGCTTGCGCAAGCCAGTGCTTCGAGGTGAATTTCGTTCCCGTTACCGCTGCGGGGCAGTTCCGGATTTTCACCGGATTCCCTTGAAAGTCGGCCCACCGGGGCCGACGACTCATGGCTCCGGCGGGATAGGCCCGGCGGGCAGCGCTGTCAAGAACGGCCCAGCCGGAGCGCGCGCGCGGCGGCGCCACTGGCGAGCGCTGGAGGCAGGTCGAAGCGGGCGCACGTGTGATAATCTAGTGACGAGCGCCACCGTGAACCTGACGATCATCCGCAAGGTCCTTTCCTCGGAGCAGCTCGCGCAGCTCCACACCCGCCTGAGCGCGGCCAAGTGGACCGACGGCCTATTGACGGCAGGGGCGACGGCTGCGCGCGTGAAGCGCAACCTGCAGCTCGAGCCCGGCAGCCAAGACGCCACCGAGCTGGGCGATCTCGTCAAGAAGGCGCTGCTGGCCAACGACAAGTTCCCGCCCCTCGCGTTGCCGCGTCGCATGACCCCCATCTTGTTCAGCAAGTACGACGTCGGCATGGAGTACGGCGCGCACACCGACGACGCGGTGCGCAGCCGCGACGGACTACGCACCGATCTCGCCGCCACGCTCTTTTTGTGCGAGCCCGACACGTACGACGGCGGTGAGCTGATCGTGAACAACAGCGGCGTGAAGCCTGCGGCAGGCGATCTCGTGCTCTACCCCGCCACGACCGTGCATCGCGTGGCGCAGGTCACCCGCGGCGCGCGCTTGGCGGCCGTTTTTTGGGTACAAAGCCTGATTCGTAGCCAAGAGCAGCGTGAGCTCCTGCACGCGCTGCACGGGGCGCTCGCCCGCCTCGGCGATCACCCCGCAGCGGTCAGTGTGGAAGCGGTGCAGCAAAACTTGCTGCGCATGTGGGCCGAGCCGTAGCGCCTCACGGGCAGCTGGCGTTGGTCACACCCAGCGCGCCCGCGGCGATCCAATTCAGAATGATCGCTTTGTTCGTGTCGCTCAGCGTGCCTACCTTGGGCATCACGCCCACCGTGCCCACGGGCCCGATCGCGTCGGGGATGTCGCCCTTTAGCGCTTGGATGTTTGCCAGCGTGACGAGCGGGAACGGCCCTTCACCGCCATCTACGTGACAGTTGCGGCAGACCGTAAAGGCAGCCTGCACGTTGCCGGCAGAGCACGTCGTCGACGCGGGTAGGAAGAGCGGCGCGCCGCCAGCGCCCGCTGAACCAGCGGAGGAGCCGGCACTACCGCCAGAGCCGCCCTTGCCCGCACTGCCGCCTAGCCCGCCGCTACCTGCGGTGCCTCCCGAGCCGCCCTTACCCGCGCCGCCGCCCGCTCCGCCTGCACCGCCGCCGCTGGTGCCACCGCTGCCGCCGCCGCCGCTCGCAAGCCCAGCGGTTCCGGCCGTTGCAGCGCCGCCCGCGACCTCGACGGCACCGCCTTCGCCGCCCTCGGCGGGCTCGCTCGAACCTGCTGCGCCGCCGTCGGTTGCAGGCTCGCCTGCGTCGCTCGACTCACCCGCGCTGCCCGGCGCGCCAGCGCGAGAAGTCTTGCCTGCCGAGCTCGAGCCGGCGGAGTCATCCGGAACGTCGACGAAGTGGGTGGAGGAGCCACAGGCTTCCACCAGACCTGCCGAGAGCAGCAAGCCGACCCCAGTCAACATAAGCAAATTGGATTTGGTCATGACGATTCCTTATCGGTGAACCGCCGGGCCCGCTCTCGCACCACCGAGCGATGCTGCCACTCACGATCACCGAGTCTGCAGCGTGCGACTAGCTGTGTTTCTCGAAGGCGTACGTCGTGTGGCTGGACACACACCCTTGCCCGCATTCACCTGAGCTTACAGTCTGTTTACGGCTGACACTCGTGCGCGACGCCCACTGCGCACGTGCCATCCTTACCGAGCCACTTGAGCGCCACGTTGCGCGCATAAGCAGACATCGTGTACGGCGGCCATGGCATGTAACCGCTCTTGATCACGCCGTAGATCTGACCGGCCATGGGCTTGATGTCTTGATACGTGACGTACGAGTGATTGACTGACTTGACCGGCGGATTCGAGTGGCAATTGCGACAGACGAAGAACGCCGCCGAGACATCGCAGGGCAAAAATAGCCCGTCGGTCGAGGTTTCTTCGGTCGGTGCGCACGTCGGTTCGACGACGGGCGCGCCGGCGGAGCCGCCACTTGCAAGCGCGCCGCCAGCGCTCGTCGCGCCCGCGGAGCCTGCGCCGTCGCTGCCTCCCCGCGGGCCTGGGTCAGCACCCGCTCGAGCAGCATCGACACCGCCAGCGCCACCGATTGACGGCTCATGCGTTGCGCCGCCGCTCGGTTCGGGATCAGTGGTGCTCGGCTTGCTGCCGGATCCGCCGACGTTCATCGACGGCGCTGATCCGGACTCGCTGGGCACTCCCCCTTCGGAGGAGCTGCCGCCTTCGGGTTCCAAAGCGGCATCGCCGCCGCCGGCGACCTCGAAACCTGCGCCGCCGCTCGTCGTGACCGAAGCATCTTCATGGCCGCCGGAAGAACACGCCCAAACGAAGAGTAAGGTCACGACGAGCAGCGAGACAGGCGAGGCTGTCTGACGACGCCTCTCGTACATTCATTACTTGCGGTTGCGACGGCGGCGCGAGAGGCCGAGCATCGCGAGACCGAGGCCGAACACGGCAGCGCCGCGGCCCTTGCTACCTTGGACGGGGATCGAGATCGTGCAGCCGCCATCGTCGGTGGAGACCTGCGTCGTCTTTCCTGCACCACCGGCGGTGGAGGTGTCACCGGCTTCTGCGCCAGTTTCGCCGCCTGCCGCTGTTGCCGCGCCGGCCTTACCACCCGCGCTGGAGCCGCCCTTACCGGTGCTGCCACCCGCGCTCGTGCCGCCGCTCTCGTCCGGTGCACCCGCTTCACCTGCGCCCGCTTCGCCG
>OUNO010000262.1_pt3 | contig 22623 bp, 26 predicted proteins | sample 1779811 | NCBI WGS metagenome assembly OUNO01 (sample SAMEA3914804, study PRJEB12502) | metagenome | biome: forest; material: soil | place: Canada | collected 2010-06-25 | depth 0.3 m | reverse complement strand
GCGGCGAGCGCCGCGTGGGTGGCCGCGCGCTCGGACACCGTCGCCCGCCGCCCGCGCCTGCGCGAGGCCGCGCTGAGCGTCGTCGTCCGCCATCCGCGGCGCCTGCCGGCGGCGTTGGCGGCCGAGCAGCTGCGGGGCGCCGGCACGCCGGGCTTCCTGCAGGCGCTCGAATCGATCATGCATTACGACTTCCGCGACCGCCTGGCCGAGATCGCGTGCCCCACGCTGATCGTCTGGGGGGACGGCGACCGCCTCATCAACGTCCGCGACGCCGACGTCTTCGCGTCGCTCATCCCGGATTCGCGCAAGGTCGTCTTCGCCGACACGGGCCACATGGCCATGCTCGAGCGACCGGCGGCCTTCAACGCGCTGCTGCGCGACTTCCTCGCCGAGTAGGTCTCAGCTGGTGACGGCGCCGAGGGCGGCGCTGCCGACGAGCTTGGCGTACTTCTGGATGGCGACGTCGACGTGCTCGTCGGCCCTCGCCGCCGGTGTGTAGGCCTTCAGCCGCTCGGCGATCTCGCCGTCGCTCAGCGCGACCGAGATCGACCGCGAGTCGACGTCGACGGTCACCTCGTCGCCGTCGCGCAGCGCTCCGATCGGCCCGCCCCGCGCCGCCTCGGGTGCGATGTGGGCGACCATGAAGCCGTGGGTGGCCCCGGAGAAGCGCCCGTCGGTGATCAGCACGACGGCCTCGCCGAGCCCCTCGCCGACGAGTGCCGCGGTGACGGCGAGCATCTCGCGCATGCCGGGGCCCCCGGCCGGGCCCTCGCCGCGGATGACGACGACGTCGCCCTCGCGGATGTCTTTCCCGAGCACGGCCGCCATGGCCGACTCCTCGTTCTCGAACACACGCGCCGGCCCGGTGTGGGCACGGCGCTCGTGGCCTGCAAGCTTGACGACGCAGCCGTCTGGCGCGATGTTGCCGCGCAGGATCGCGAAGCCGCCCGTCGGCTTCAACGGCTCATCGAGCGAGCGGACGACCCTCTGGCCGTCGGTTTCCTGTGCCTCGGCCGCGTGCTCGCCGATCGTGCGACCGGTCACCGTCGGGACGTCGGGGTGCAGGACGCCGGCTTCGAGCAGCCGCTTGAGCACGAGCGGCACCCCGCCGGCCTCGTAGAGGTCGGTCGCGACGTACTGACCACCGGGCTGCAGGTCGCACAGCAGCGGCGTGCCCTCGGAGATCCGGTCGAACTCGTCGATATCCAGGGGGACGCCCATTTCCTTGGCCACCGCGAGCAGGTGCAGCACGCCGTTGGTCGACCCGCCGCTCGTGGCGATCGCCGCGATCGCGTTCTCGAGCGCCGGCTTGGTGATGATCTCGCTCGGGCGCTGTCCGCGACGCAGGACGTCCATGACCAGTTCGCCGACCTCGACGGCGACCTGGAGCTTGCGCCCGTCCTCGGCCGGCACCATCGACGATCCGGCCGGCGAGATGCCGAGGACCTCGAAGGCCATCGCCATCGTGTTGGCCGTGAACTGCCCGCCGCACGCGCCGGCGCCGGGTGAGGCGGCCTCCTCGAGCTCGTGCAGTTCGGCGTCGGTCATCTTGCCCGCCGCGTGGGCGCCGACCGCCTCGAAGACCTGCTGGATCGTGACCTCCCGGCCCTGGAACCAGCCCGGCCGGATCGAGCCGCCGTAGAGCATCAGGGCGGGCACGTCCAGGCGCGCCAGCGCCATGACCGAGCCGGGGATCGTCTTGTCGCAGCCGGAGATCGCGACGACCGCGTCGAAGCAGTGGGCCGAGGCGACGAGCTCGATCGAGTCGGCGATCACCTCGCGCGAGACGAGCGACGCGCGCATGCCGGCCGTGCCCATCGTGATGCCGTCGGAGATCGCGATCGTGTTGAGCTCCATCGGCGTCCCCCCGGCGGCCCTGATGCCCTCCTTGACCTTCGCCGCGAGGACCCTGTTGTTGAAGTTGCAGGGCATCGTCTCGATCCACGAGTGGGCCACGCCGACGATCGGCTTGGCCAGGTCCTCGGCCGAGTAGCCGATGCCGTGGAGATAGGCCCGCGCGGCCGCCCGCTCGGGGCCGTCGGTCAGGGCGCGGCTCTTGTGCTTTACGTCGAAGTCACTCACGCGGCGCGCACATTACCGTGCCGCTCGCGGCGGTCCGCCGCGAGGCCGCGCTGGCCCTCCCAGCGCGCCAGGCGGACGATGTCGCGACGGACCCGCTCGGGGTCGATCTGGCGGCCCGGGAGGTGCATGTTCGCCTCGCCGATCAGGTGGCGCTCGTCGGCCGTCAGCGCCATCCACTTGGCCAGGACGTCATCCGAGTGCGGCAGCCGAACGCTGCCGTACGGGCGCGAGTGGTCGGGGAAGGCCACGCAGTACTCGTTCAACAGCTCGCCCGTCCGCGGCACGTAGGCGACGATCGGCTTGTGCGGGTAGATCAGGTAGGCGTAGTCCGACAGCGGCCCCGCGCCGCCGAGGCCGCCCCACACGCGCAGGAAGCCGAGCTCGCGATACATGTCCCAGTCCTCCGCGGCGATGCACGAGCGCAGCAGGGCGCGCGCCCGCTGCTCGGCGCGGCGTTCGCGGCCGGGGTCGTAGGCCGCGGTGGCCGCCATGCGACGCGCTCGCCACCCGATCCGCAGACGGACGAGCGTGCGTTTGGCGGTCGGTCGCATCAGCTCCCAGACCAGCACGACGAGCACGACCGCGCCGGTTGCCAGCGCGAGCGCCATTGCGGCTAGGCCGTTGGGCCGGAGCAGCCGCCGGCGGCCCGCGGGAAGAAGATCACGCGCTCCGCGTCGCGCGGCACGTCTGAGAAGTCCTTGACCATCTCAGCCTCGCGCCGGCCATCGGACCCCTCGGTCGGCACGGCCGCCCACATACCCTCGTCGAGCTCGCGGCGAAAGGCCTCGATCAGCGCCGCCTCCTGCTCGGGCACCGCCACGTCGCCCTCGGCAAGGAGGATCTCACCATGGCCGGGCTTCATGCGCAGGAGCTTCATCACCTACGGATTATGGCAAACGGCAGCTCGGCATCCGCCGGTTGGCGGCTGACGGGTTCGCCTGGCGGGTTCGCGGGCCGGCTGACGGGCGTTCGTTGGCCCGCGGGCGCCGGGCGCTCGTCAGCCGGCGCGCAGGCGGGCGATGTCGAGAACGTCGACCGGCCCCGGACCGCGGCCGATGTCGCGCAGTCCCCTCGCGACGGCCGCGCCGGCCAGCGCGCGGGCGATCCGGGCGGACTCCAGCGGCGGACGGCCGAGGGCGAGCTGGGCGGCGAGGACCGACGAGTGCGTGCAGCCCGACCCGTGGGCCGCGCCGTCTGGATGGCGCTCCCCGTCGATCGCGATCACCGAGCCGTCGCCGCGAGAGTCCAGGAACAGGTCGCTCGCGCGCTCGCGGTGGCCACCGGTCACGACGACGATCCCGGGGCCGAGCGCGAGCACGGCTCTTGCGAGCTCCTCGCCTTCGCCCTCCTGCTCGTCCGGGCGAGCCGGGCGGCCGGCGAGGACGCGCGCCTCGAGTAGGTTGGGCGTCACGACGCTCGCGCGGGGCAGGATCTCGGCGACGAGCGCCTCCTGGGCGTCGGGCTCGAGCAGGCGACCGCCGGACTCCGACACCATCACGGGGTCGACCACGACGGGGGTCCCCGGAGGTAGCTCCTCGAGCGCCTGGGCGACCGCTTCGATGACGGCGACGGTCGCGAGCATGCCGACCTTGACCGAGTCGACGCCGATGTCGGCCACGACCGTCCGCACCTGCTCGAGCACGAGCGCCGCCGGCAGCGCGTGGACGACGCGGACCTCGACGGTGTTCTGCGCCGTCACTGCCGTGACCGCACACATGCCGTGCACGCCGCAGCGCGCGAACGCCTTCAGGTCCGCCTGGATCCCTGCGCCACCGCCTGAGTCCGACCCGGCGATCGTGAGCGCCCGCGGCGTGCGCCCCCCCGCGATCGGCCCGCCCGCCGCCACGTCAGCCGGCTTGGTCGCCCGCAGCCGCCGGCCGGGGGCGCTTGCGCGCCGGGAAGATGGAGTAGCTGCCGATCGCGGTCACGAGCAGCCGGCCGTCCTCGTGGCGGACCTCGGAGCTGAGGATGCCGATGGTCCGGTTGCGCCGGTCCAGGACCGTCCGGCAGACGACCTCGCCCTCGACCGCCGTCTGGATGTAGTTGACAGCGATGTTGATCGTCGCGATGCGCTCGTCCGCGGTCGTCTGCGCCCACAGGGTCGAGCCCATGCAGTAGTCGATCAGCGCGTAGGTCACGACCCCGGACAGCAGCCCTCCGCGGTTGATCAGCTCCGGCCGGATCGCCAGCCGGACCGTCTGCGGATCCTCCCAGCGCATGCCGATGAAGCGCGTGATGCCGTCGAGCGCCTCGGGCCCCTCGCGATCGACCGGCACGCGGGCCGGTGATCCTCCCGGCTGTGCTCCGGGGCTGTCTGCGTCGTGTGGCACCGGGCGCAGGCTACGCGAGGCTGAGTTCGCGTGCGGACTGCGGGCACGGGCGGAGGTATGGCGCGATGAGCCGGCTCACCTGATCCCTGTGCCGAATCCATCGGCGCGGAACGTCGCCCTTGCCTCCGCCTTGAGCCCTTGCCGGAACTCGTCGAGCTTGTGACGGGGGCCGGTGACGGTGAAGGCGATCTGGGTCGTGAGCAGGTGAGGGTGCTCGACGATGCGGCACTCGATGCCGACTTCCTCGCTCCAGCGCTGCATCGCCTGCTCGACCGATCCTCGCACGAGCCTTCCGGCGCTACAGACGATCGTCTGGGTTTCGACCTTTCGGGCCTGGGCGTCGGTCATGCCGTCGACAGCTTCGGCAGCGGAGGTCGCCGACCCATCGATCGGCCGCCAGGCGTCGATCTGGCGATCCCAGTGGCTCGCCTGGATCGTCGCCGTCAGGCCGTCTCGGTGGAGTGCTGCGTCGATTGCTCGCCGGGCGGACTCGATCTCAGGCTTTGTCGCGGCGTAGGCGAATAGGACCTGCCCGTCATGCGTGATCGAGACGTCGTCGCCAGCGGCGGCGCGGACGTCGTCGACGGCCTCGCCAGGCGCTCCGCGCACGGTGCTCAGCAGCCGCTCGAGCGTCTCGTGACGCTCGCCCGAGTGGTCGATCTCGACCTCGAGCCGCCAATCTTCCTCGGTCGATGACGACGCGCCGCCCGGCGTCGGCGGCCCGTCGGTCGGACCGCCGGGAGCGCTCACGCTCTCGCCGCCTGCGCCTGGGTTGGGTGTGCCGAGCGCCATCGTCGGCTCTCAGCGTCGCAGGTTGAGCCTGCCCCCGGCGGCGGCTGCCACATCGAGCTCGGCCGGGCACGGCTCACGAGGCGCACTCGACCAGCGATCAAGCAGCGAGTTCGACCATCACGCGGAATGACCTTGACGTTTCTCATATTGTCGATATATTCGCTGGACAATGTTCGGTGCAGCAACCCACACGACGTCGGTCACACCCATCTCCGAGACCGACGGTGCCCGCGCCCTGGCGCGGGCTGACGTGGCCGAACGATGTAGCGAACGCAGCTAGAGGTCTCACCTCCTCCGTCCGGGGAGGGCTCCCCCGGCCCTCCCCGGACGGCCTCCTCTCCGCCGTCGCTCAGTCACCCCGCCCAAAAGGAGCCAGCAACATGCCGAGAATCATCGTCACGACCGAGAACCCCCGCGTCCCCCGCGGCGCCTCCGTGCTGCTCGACGAGGACGTCCGCAGTGTCCATCTGAGCACCGGCCACGCGGCCGCCCAGCTCATCGAGCGCCTCGCGTGGGCGATCAGCGATGCCGAGGAGACCGAGCAGTCAGCTGCCGACGAGCTCCCGCGCCCGATCCGAGCCAGGCCAGGCCGCGCCCGCGCCAGCCGGAACCGGCCGGCACTCCAGCCGGTCGCCGGGCGAACGTGACACCCGAGGACGATGCTCGACTCGTGTAGGCCGGTCCCGGCACGCAAACACCAGCAAAGACACACCCGCGTCACGAAGCGGTGACGCTATTGCCACCGGTGGCACGCCCACGGCACGAGTTGCGATCTAGCGTCCGGTCAATGGATCGCGCTCAAGCATCTGAGGCTCTGCCTCCGAGCGATCGTCAGAGGCGCCGCGCGTCCTCGGAGCGCCCGTCGCCGCAGCGTTCGCATCGCGCGGAGCTCGGGCGCCGGGGCGAGGACGCCGCGGCCGCCCACCTCGTCCGCCTTGGCTATCGCGTGATCGCCCGCAACGTGCGCAGCCGGCACGGCGAGATCGACATGGTCGCCCTCGACGGCGACTGCCTGGTGTTCGTCGAGGTCAAGAGCGCTCGTGCGCTCGGCGCGCGGGCACCTGTAGAGACGACGCCGCTGCAGACGCTGCGGCCCCGCCAGCGCATGCGCCTGCGCCGCCTGGCCACTGCCTGGCTGGCCGATCCGATGACCCCGCGCCCGCGTGCCGCTGACCTCCGCTTCGACGCCATCGGCGTTGTGCTCGACGAGACCGGCCGCCTCCTGCGCCTCGACCACATCGAGGGCGCCTGGTAGGCGGCGCGACGCGCCCCTGGTGCCGCGGGCTTAGAGGGCGAGCTGCTGGTAGGCGAGTGACTGGAACGACATCCGGTGCAGCGGTGACACGCCTTGCCGGAGGATCGCCTCGCGGTGCGATGGGGTCGAATAGCCGACGTGCTCGTCGAAGCTCCAACCCGGATGGCGGACGTCGGCGTGTCGCATGAAGCGGTCGCGCGTGACCTTGGCGACGATCGAGGCGGCCGCGATCGCTGCGCTCGTCGCGTCGCCGTCGACGATGGCGCGCTGGGGGCGCTCGAAGGCGGCAACCGAGAAGCCGTCGACGAGGCACAGGACCTCACCCGGTGTGCCGTTGGTGACGCCGCGCAGCGCGTCTCGCAGGGCGGCCAGGTTCGTCTTGTGCAGGCCGCGGGCGTCGATGCCCCTGACGCAGCGGGAGACGATGTGGACGCGGGCGGCGCTGCGCAGCACGAGCGGGTAGAGCTCCTCCCGCGCCTCGGCGCTGTGCTGCTTGGAGTCGTTGAGGGCGCTCAGAGCGCGGAGGTCGCGGGTCGTCAGGGCCCCGTAGTCGAACATGACGGCCGCCGCCACGAGCGGTCCGGCAAGGCAGCCGCGGCCCGCCTCGTCGGCGCCGGCGATCAGCCCGACACCCAGCCGGCGGTCGAACGCGAAGAGGCGCTGGCCGCTGCCCGCGCGGCGGCGGCGGCGGCGTGAGCGCGCCGATGAGGCTCTGGAAGCGGCGCGTGGCATCCCGCCGTCCGATCCCTCCTCCGGCCTAGAGGATGCCGATCCGGTCGGGTGGCCAGTAGGTGGCGATGGCTCCGCCGATGATCCAACCGGTGGGGACGGGTCCCCAGAACCTGCTGTCGTCGGATTCGCCACGGTTGTCGCCCATCATGAACCAGTGACCGGCGGGAATCTTGATCGGCGTGACGAAGTTGCATTCGGGCCTCGTCGCCACTTCACAGGGACGGATGTAGCCGTCGTGCTCGGCGACGAACGTCCGGGTGCCGGGACGGCGGCGAAAGACGTGGCCTTCCTTGATGTAGATTTCGTCTCCCGGCGCAGCGACGACGCGCTTGATGAAGTTGACGCTCGCCTCCTTAGGCACCGGTTCCGAGCACGCGGCGCCCCCGGCTTTCACACGCCCGGTCCCGCACTGCTCCTGCTCGGCGCCTTCAGGCGGGTGGAAGACGGCGATCTCGCCGACGTGGGGGTCGCTGAAGTTCATACCGATCCGGTTGACCAGGACGCGCTGGCCGATGGCCAGCGTCGGCTCCATCGAACCGCTCGGGATGCGGTAGGGCTTGACGACCCACGCCTGGATGCCGAGCGCCAGGCCGAGGGCCACAGCAACGATGATCGCAAGCTCGATCAGCGAGCCCGTGAGGGATTTCGAGCGCGTCTTGCCTGGGTTCACGCCGGCTGGTCGCCGGCGGGAGCGCTCTCGGTGAGCTCACCGGCATCTGAGGAGGTATCGGGCGCAGCCTCGGCCGACTCGGGCGCGGACTCGGGCGACTCCGAGCCGCCCTCCTGCGCCGATGCGTCGTGGTCCTCGCTGCCCCCCTCGACGGCCGCGCCGTCGACCTCGACGGCCGTGCCGTCGATCTGCGTCTCGGCGACCGCCTCCTCCGCGGTCATGCCGTCTGCATCGGTCGCCTCCGTGGCCTCGTGCAGCAGGCCCGGCTGGACGAGCTCCTCGGGACCGGTGTAGCGGCGCTCACGCACGCGCGCACGCTTGCCGACGCGATCCCTCAGGTAGTAGAGCTTGGCGCGGCGGACGTCGCCTCGCGCGGCGAGCTCGATGCGCTCGATCTTGGGCGAGTGGACCGGAAACATGCGCTCGACGCCGACGCCGAAGGACTGCTTGCGCACGGTGAACGTCTCGCGCGCGCCGTGACCCTGGCGCTTGATGACGACGCCCTCGAACACCTGGATGCGGCGACGAGCGCCCTCGATGACCTGGAAGTGCACCTTCACGCGGTCGCCCGGGGCGAAGTTGGGAACGCGGCGCAGCTGCGCGCGCTCGATGGTTGCGATGACGCTGCTCATGATGAAAAGGAAAACGCGCCTGCCACGGCGGGCCCCGGGACGGGGCTCTCGGCCAGCGCGAGGGTGCAATGGTAGCGAACCGCCGGCCCGCGTCGCCTCAGCCCCCGCCCGGCTCTCCTCGGCTGGCGGCGCCGCGCTCACGGCTGCGCTCGCGCCGCCACTGCTCGATGCGCTCGTGATGCCCGGACAGGAGGATCTCCGGCACACGCCAGCCGCGGTACACGGCCGGGCGCGTGTAGTGCGGATACTCCGGGTTGCCCTCGAGCGCGGCGCTGAAGGACTCCTCTCCGGCCGAGTCGACGTGTCCGAGGGCGCCCGGGAGCTTGCGCAGGACGGCGTCGCAGAGCACCATGGCGGCCAGCTCTCCGCCGCTGAGCACGTAGCGTCCGATCGACACCACATCGCTGGCGAAGTGCTCGATGATGCGCTCGTCGAAGCCCTCGTAGCGGCCGCACAGCAGCGTCAGCGCCGGCTCGAGCGCGAGCTCGTCGACGAGCTCGTCGTCGAGGAGTCGCCCGCCCGGCGCGAGGGCGATGACGCGCCGGCTGCTGCGCAGTTCGACGGGGTCGACGCCGTAATGCCCGCGCAGGGCGCTGTCGAGGACGTCGACGCGCAGCACCATGCCCGCGCCGCCTCCGAAGGGCGTGTCGTCGACCTGGCCTCCACTCAGCGGGGTGTGGTCACGGAGGTTGATGCACTCCAGGCTCGAGCCCGACGCGAGGACGTTGCCGACGTGGCGCTGGGAGGAGAACCAGCTGAACCAGTCGGGGAACAGCGTGAAGACGTCGATGTTCATCGGCGTCCCGTCGCGATGACAGTGGGCTCGCGTCGGCGGCTCATGGCCGCTCGTCCGTCGCCGGTGGCGTCGGTGGCTCGGCGTCCGACGGCGCTTCGCCGGTGAGGCCCAGGAAGTCGGTGTCGACGTCGATGCGCCGCTCGGCCACCTCGACGCGGCGGATGGCGTCTTTCACCATCGGCACGAGCAGCGGCGGGCCGCCGTCGACCGGGCCGACTTCGAGGACCTCGCATGAGGGCAGCTCGAGTAGGCGCAGGACGGTGCCGAGCAGCCGCTCGCCGTCGCGGACGACGCAGCCCTCGAGCTCGTGCGACCACCATTCGCCCTCGGCGAGCGCCGGCGCGTCGTCCTGGAGGACCGTCAGCTCCGTGCCCCGAAGGCCTTCGGCGCCGGCACGGTCGACGATGCCGGCGAGCCTGACGATCGGCCGCTGGTCGGTGCCCGCCCGCCGCACGATCTCGCGGCGCTCGCCCCCGACTCCGAGCTCGACGCCGAGGCCGAGCAGGCGCGGGCGTGGTCGCGTGACGTAGAAGCTGCCGTCGAGGCCATGCGGGCGTCCCACCCGTCCGGCGGCCAGCTCGGCTGGACGCCCGCCTGCCTGCGCGGCGCTCGCCTGGCGCTCGCCGCCGGGGGTGGTCAATCGACGATGTCGAGGAGCACGTGGCTCCCCTCGCCGGCAGCGGCTGCTTTGACGACCGTCCGCAGGGCGTGGGCGGTGCGCCCGCCGCGGCCGATGACACGGCCGTAGTCGTCGGCCGCGACGCACAGCTCGAGCACGATCGTGCCGTCGTCCTCCTCGAACTGCTCCACCGCCACGGCCTCGGGATCCTCGACCAGGCCTTCGGCGAGGTACTCCAACAGCCGCTGGGGGTTCTCGCTGGGCATCTCGATACCCCCCGCCGCCCTTGCTAGCCGGTCCGGGTCTCGATGCCCTGAATCCGCAGCAGCTTGCGCACCGTGTCCGATGGCTGCGCGCCTCGGGCGAGCCAGCTGCGCGCCCGCTCCTCGTCGATGACGATCGTCGAGGGGTTCGTCTGCGCGTTGTAGTGGCCGATCGTCTCGATCACCCGGCCGTCCCGGGGAGAGCGCTGATCTGCGACGACGACGCGCCATATCGGGTCCTTCTTGGCGCCCACTCGGGTGAGCCTTAGCCTGACTGCCACGTGTTCCTCTCTGAAGCTGAAAGCGGTTGAGCGGCCGAAGCCGTGCGTCAGAGCTTAGACGGTGAGCCCACCTTGCGCCCGCGGAGGGGCCGCGAGGCTCAGCCGGCGCCGCGCATCAGCGCGCCGATGTCGGGCATCTTGCCGCGGCCGACCTGGCGCATGACCTTGCGCATCTGAGAGAACTGCTTGACGAGTTTGTTGACCTGCTGGACGTCCGTGCCCGACCCGCGTGCGATCCGCAGCCGGCGCGAGCCCTTGATCAACTCGGGGCGTCGGCGCTCCTCGGGCGTCATCGACAGGATGATCGCCTGGATCCGGTCGAGCTCTCGCTCGTCGATCTTCATGTTCTTCAGCTGCTGGCCTCCGAAGCCGGGGATCATGCCCAGCAGGCTCGTCAGGGGGCCCATCCTGCGGATCATCTTCAGCTGGTCGAGGAAGTCGTCGAGACCGAAGTCGTTGCGCCTCAGCTTGCGCTCGAGCTCGCGGGCGTCGGTCTCGTCGAACTGCTGCTCGGCCTTCTCGATCAGGCTCATGACGTCGCCCATGCCGAGGATCCGCTGCGACATCCGGTCTGGGTGGAAGCGCTCGAACTGGTCGAGCTTCTCGCCGGTGGAAGCGAACATGATCGGCTTGCCCGTCACGGCCTTGACCGACAGCGCCGCCCCGCCGCGCGCGTCTCCGTCCAACTTGCTCATGACGACGCCGTCGAACTGGACGGCCTGGGCGAAGCTCTCGGCGACATTTACCGCGTCCTGCCCGGTCATGGCGTCGACTACAAGGAGGACGTTGTGCGGTTTGACCGCGTCGCGGATCCGCACGAGCTCGGCCATCAGCTCCTCGTCGACGTGCAGCCGGCCGCTGGTGTCGACGATCAGCACGTCCTTGCCCTCGCGCGTGGCCCGCTCGAGCGCCCACGTGGCGATCTCGACGGGGTCGCGCTCGGTGCCCTGCTCGTAGACCGCGGCGCCGGCCTGGGCACCGACCTTGACGAGCTGATCGACGGCCGCCGGCCGGTAGACGTCGCACGCCGCCACGGCCACCGTCGAGGAGTGCTCCTCGCGCAGGTAGCGCGCGAGCTTCGCCGTCGCCGTGGTCTTGCCCGAGCCCTGCAGGCCGGCCATCAGGATGACGGTCGGCGGCCGTGGCGAGAAGCTCAGACCGGCCGACGCGCCACCCATGAGCGCCGCCAGCTCCTCCGCGACGATCTTCACGACCTGATGGCCGGGGTTGAGCTTGCCGATCACGTCGGCGCCCATGCAGCGCTCCTTCAGCGTGCCCGTGAACTCCCGCACGACCTTGAAGTTGACGTCGGCCTCGAGCAGCGCGAGGCGGATCTCGCGCATGGCCGCGTCGACGTCCTGCTCGCTCAGCGTCCCGCGCTGGCGGACCTCCGACAGCGTGGTCTGGAGCTTCTCGGCGAGGGAGTCGAACATGGCAGCGGCATTCTCGCAGCCACCGCGCCGATGTCCCGGCGCGGCCTCCTCAGGCCTTCGGCGGGCCCGGCGGCGGCGGCGGGGCGCCGGCGGCGGCGTCGCCGGCATCGAGGCGGCGGGCGATCGCCTCGCCGATCCCTCCGAAGGCCTGCGCGAACTCCGACGGCACGACGAACACCTTGTTCGAGTCGCCTTCGGCCAGCTGGGGCAGCATCTGGAGGTATTCGTAGCTCAGCAGCTCGCGATCCGGTTTGCCCGCGTGGATCGCGGTGAACACCGTATCGATCGCCTTGGCTTCGCCTTCGGCCCGTAGGATCGCCGCCTGGCGCTCGCCCTCGGCGTCGAGGACCGCCGCCTGCTGGGCGCCCTCGGCCGTCAGGACGGCCGCCTGCTTGGCTCCCTCGGCCGTCAGGATCTGAGCCTGCTTCTCGCCTTCCGCGGTCAGGATCGCCGCGCGCCGGTCGCGCTCGGCACGCATCTGCTTCTCCATCGCCGTGCGGATGTCGGCCGGCGGGTCCACCGACTTGATCTCGACGCGGTTGATGCGGATGCCCCACTTGCCCGTCGCCTCGTCGAGCACCACGCGCAGCTCCGTGTTGACGTTCTCGCGCGCCGTCAGCGTCGCCTCGAGCGTCAGGCCGCCGATGACGTTGCGCAGGGTCGTCACCGTCAGCTGCTCGATCGCCTGCAGCGGGTTGGCGATTTCATACGTCGCCGAACGGGGGTCTGTGATCGTGAAGTAGAGGACCGTCTCGATGCCGACGACGACGTTGTCTTCGGTGATGACCGACTGGGGCGCGAAGTTGACGACCTGCTCGCGCAGATCGACGAGCGGCTTCACGCGATCGATGAACGGCGTGACGATCGTCAGTCCCGGCTCGAGCGTGCGGCTGTAGCGCCCGAGGCGCTCCACGACTCCGGCACGCGCCTGCGGGATGACGCGGATCGCCCGCGCGGCCACGACGAGCACGAACAGGGCGAAGACGGCAAGGACGATCACGACAGCCATGGGGCAGGTTCCCTTTCTCGTGTGCTTCCGCGAACAGCCTACCTCCACCGAGCGACCGAGGACGCCGCCTCGCGCCGTCTTAGTGCATGACCAGGGCGGTAGCGCCCCTAATCTCGACGACCTCGACCCGATCGCCGGCGTCGATGACCTCCTCGTCGTCGTAGCTGCGCGCGGTCCACACCTCGCCGCCCTCGATGCGGACGCAGCCGACGCCCTCGTCGTTGGCGATGCGCTCGAGCACGGTCGCCCGGCGGCCGACGAGGGCGGCCGCTCCGGTGCGGATCGACGGGGGCAGGCGCCGGTGGCGTCGCGCGACTGGCCGCAGGGCGGCGAGGACGATGGCAGACGCCACGACGAACACGATGCCCGAGAGCACACCGCCGACCCCGAGCAGTGTCACGACCGCAGCGAGCGCAGCGCCGAAGGCCAACGGAAGCAGGTAGAAGCCGCCCTGATGCATCTCCCCGATGCCGAGGAGGCCGGCTGCGACGGCCCAGAGGATCCACGCGTCCATGACTTCAGGTTAGCTCTCTGCGATCAGTGCGCGCGCAAATTCGGCGGCGTCGAAGGGCCGCAGGTCCTCGACCGTCTCCCCCACACCGATCAGCTTGACCGGCAGAGACAGCTCGCGAGCGATCGCGAGCGCGATGCCGCCGCGGGCCGTTCCGTCGAGCTTGGTGAGCACGACGCCATCGACGCCGGCTGTCTCAGCGAACATCTTTGCCTGCCGCAATCCGTTCTGCCCGGTCGTCGCGTCGATCGTCAGGAGCGTCTCGTGCGGCGCGCCCTCGAGCTGGCGGGCGATCACCCGGCGCACCTTGCCGAGCTCTCCCATCAGGTCGTCCTGGGTGTGCAGGCGTCCGGCGGTGTCGATGATCACGACGTCGACGCCGCGGCTGCGTGCCTGCGCCACTGCCTCGAACGCCACGGCTCCGGGGTCCGAGCCCTCGGGCCCCGTCACGATGTCGCATTCCGCTCGCCCGGCCCAGGCCTCGAGCTGCTCACTGGCGGCCGCCCGGAACGTGTCGGCGGCGCCCAGCAGGACGGTGTGACCGAGCTCCTTGCGCAGGTGCCACGCGAGCTTGCCGATGGTCGTCGTCTTGCCGGTGCCGTTCACTCCGACGGCCATGATGACCGTCGGCTTGTGGCGGACGTCGATGCGCCCGTCACCGACGCGAGCGGTCTCGGCGAGCAATGCGATCAGGCGCTCGCTGAGCGCCTCACCGCCCTCGAGCTCGCCGGCGGCGACCTCGGCCTCGAGCGTCTGCACGACGGTGGCTGTCGTGGTGGCGCCGACGTCGGCCATGATCAGCGCCTCCTCCAGGCGTTCCCAGGTCTGCTCGTCGAGGACCCCGAACAGTGTCGCCTGGATCTCGCTGCCGAGCGCCTGCCTGGTCTTGGCCATGCTCTCGCGCAGCCGGCGCAGCAGCCCGCCGCGCCCACGCCCGGCGCCCTCCGCCTCGGCCGGGGCTCCCTCCCCGCCCGGCTCGCTCGGCTCTGCGGTTATGAACAGGTCGTTCCAGTCGCGGGCCACGGGCCGCGCGACGATAGCAGCGCCGCCCTCAGGCGGCTCCGGCGACCTCGGCGACGTCCGGGAGCCGCTCGCTCTCGGCCGGCAGGCGTCGCGAGAGCACCTTGGAGACGCCGTCCTGCCCCATCGATACCCCGTAGAGGCAGTCGGCCGCCTCCATCGTGCGCTTCTGGTGAGTGATGACGATGAACTGAGCCCGGCCGGCGTAGCGGCGCAGGAGCGCCAGGAAGCGGTCGAGGTTGAGGTCGTCGAGGGCCGCCTCGACCTCGTCGAGGATGTAGAACGGGCACGGTCGCGCGAGGAAGACGGCGAACAGGAATGCCAGCGCCGTCATCGACTTCTCGCCGCCGGAGAGCAGCGATAGGCGCTTGGTCGACTTCCCGGCCGGCGTGATCTCGATCTCGACGCCCGGCAGCTGCTCCTCGCCCGGCTCGAGCTCCGACTCCGCATCCGCCTCGGCCTCGGCGGCCGCGTCGGCCGCCTCGGCGTCCGGGAGCGGCTGACCGCCGAGCACGGGCCGCGGCCCCGGCTCCTCGGCGACGAGCCGCAAGCGCCCGCTCCCGCCAGGGAACACGTCGCCGACGAGCTCCTCGAAATTGCGCGCGGCCGCCTCGAAGGTCTCCTGGAAGGTCTCCTGGATCTGGCGGTCGGTTTCGCGGATCACCGACCGCAGCTCGCGCAGAGCGGTCTCGAGGTCGATGCGCTGCCCCTCGAGCTCCTCGACGTGGGCGATCGCGTCGGCGTACTCGTCCTGGGCCAGCGGGTTGACCGGGCCGAGCTGCTCGCGCCGTCGCGTAAGGCGCTCGACGCGTGTCCGCAGCGAGACCACCTCGTCCTCGCTCAGAGCGCTCGGCGCGCCCGGCTCCGCCACCTCGCCCTCGGGCAACGGCCCAAGACGCTCGGCGACGGCGCTCAGCTCGAGCTCGGCCTCCTGAGTCTGGTCGCGCAGGCGCTGCGCCGCGACCTCGGCCGCCGTGACCGCCTCCCCGGCGCTGCGCAGGCTCGCCTGGATCTCCGCCTCCTGCGCCGCGCAGGCGCGCAGCTCGCCGGCCATCCTCTCGCCCGTCTGCCGTTCGGCCGTGAGCTCCTGCTCGAGCACGGCCATGCGCGTCTGAATGGCCCCGCCGGCCAGCGCCAGCGCCGCCGCGAGCCGTCTCGCCCGCGGCTCGGCGGCGGTGTCGGCCGCGAGTTGGACACCCAGCCGCTCGAGCCGGGCGACGCGCTCCAAGCGTTCGCGCTCGAGGCGCTCGACCTGCCGGCGCTCGGCCGCGAGCTCGCCCTCGACCTCGGCCTTGCGGACGGCCAGGGCGCCGTCGGCCGGCGCGTTCCGGCGTTGCTCGATCAGCCACTCGGTCCGGCGCCGGGCCTCGGCTGCCTCGGAGTGTCGCCGCTCGCAGTTCCGCAGCGCGGCGTCGGCCTCTCCGCGAGCGTCTTCGGCCGACCGGAGCTCGCCCAGGGCGCTCTCACAGGCGAGTTGCGCTGCGTGCTCGGCCTGGACGGCGGACTCCGACGCGGAGATCAGCCGGTCGCGTTCGTTGCGGCGCGCCAGGACCCGCTCGGTGCCGCCCTCGCTGAGCTGGCGGACCTCGCCCCAGGCGCCGAACCAGACGCGGCCCTGGCGCGTCGCCGCGATGCCCGCGAAGTCGGACGGCAGATCCTCCAGGCGCTCGACGACCCAGGCGTCCGCGAGCAGCCTTGCGGCTAGTGCCATGACCTCCGCCGGGCCTCCGAGAAGCTCGAGCAGGGGCCGCGCGCCTGGGACCGGGCCGGGCGCTGAAGTGGGCGCTGGGGGCGTGGCGCCCGCGCCGGATGGCTGTGCGAGCAGCGCCGTGCCACCGTCGGGTCCAGAGCGATCGAGCAATGCCTCGGCGCCGGCCACGTCGCCGACGAGCGCGGCGTCGAGGCGACCGCCGAGCGCTGCCGCGAGCGCGAGCTCATAGCCGTCCTGCACCCGCAGCTCCTCGCTCAGTGACCTCGGCGCGCCGGCGTGCTCGGCGCCGACGCGGACGTGGGCGCGCAGGAACTGGTTCGCGGCGGCCAGCTCAGCCCCGACTCGCGCGGCGTCGCGGCGGGCGTCCTGGGCGACGCGCTCGGCGCTCGCGAGCCGCTGCCGCGCGCCCTCGGCGCCCTCATCGGCCTCGCGCCGAGCGTCACGCGCACCGGCGAGATCCCGTTCGATCTGCTCGCCCTGCGCGACGGCCTGCTCGAGCGAGGCCTGCAGCTCGGCGATCTCACGGGCGATCTCCTGGTCGCGCATACCGTTGATCTCGGCGAGCTCGTCCTCGAGCGCGGCGATTCGCTGCGCGCCTGCGGGCTGGATCTCGGCTACGCCCGCCGGCCCGTCGATGCCCGTGTGGGCGGCCAGCTCGGACTCGATGCGCTCGATCCGGCGTCGCAGCGACTCTGCTCCGGCGGTAACCTGCTCGGCGCGGAGCCCGACGCGCTCCCGTGCCGAGCGGGCGTCGTAGACGCGCCGGGAGAGCGCGTCGTGGCGCTCGGCGCGCTCGGACAGCGCGCGCTCGGCCTCGCCGCGTCTGTCGATCGTCTCCTGCAGGCGCGACTCGACCTCGCTGCGCTGCGTCCGCGCCTCGGCCGCGCGGGCCTCCGCGACCTCGAGCTCCGCGCGCCGCAACCGCGAGGCGTCCTTCGCGAGCTCCCAGCGGGCCTGGAGGATCTGGTGCTCGAGGCGCTCGTGCAAGTCGGCCGCTTCGGCCTGGCGCTTCAGTGGGCGCAGGCGCGTACGGGCCTCGCGCTCGATGTCCAGGGCGCGATCGAGGTTCTCCTGGGTGCGTTCGAGCTTCAGCTGGGCGCGGCGCCGGCGCTTGCGGTGCTTGCCGAGCCCGGCCGCCTCCTCGATCAGCAGCCGGCGCTCGCGCGGCTTGGAGGTCACGATCGCATCGACCCGCCCCTGGGAGATGACGGAGTGCGTCTCCTTGCCCAGACCGGTGTCGGACAGCACCTCGATCACGTCCGTCAGGCGACACCTGGCGCCGTTGAGCCTGTAGCCGCCCTCGCCGTTGCGGTCGAGGCGGCGCACGATCGATATCTCGCCCAGCGGCAGGTCGACGGTGCCGTCGGCGTTGTCGAGCACGATCTCCACCTCGGCGGCGCTGCGCGCCTGCACGCCGCGGCCGCCACCGAAGATGACGTCCTGCATCGACTGCCCGCGGATGGCCAGCGGAGACTGCTCGCCCATCGCCCACAGGACGGCATCGGTGACGTTGGACTTGCCCGACCCGTTCGGCCCGACGACGACGCTCACGCCGGGACCGAAGTCCAGGCGCGTGCGGTCGGGAAACGACTTGAAGCCCGTCAGGGTCAGCGACTTCAGGCGCATCGCGATGCCCCCTCGACCGGCGTCACTCGGCCGCCAGCTTCTCGACCGCCGCCCGCGCGGCCTCCTGCTCGGCGTGCTTCTTGCTGCGCCCCCGGCCGCTGCCGAGGTTGCGCCCGTCGACGAGCGCCGTGACGGAGTAGGTCCGCTCGTGGGGCGGGCCCTCCTCGGCGGAGATCTCGTAGCTGACCTCGGCACCGCGCCGCGCCAGCAGCTCCTGCAGCGCCGACTTGAAGTCCACCGGGTGCTCGAGCGCCTCCTCGATCTCCGGCGCGAAGGCCTCGACGACCGCCTCCGCAGTCCGCTCGTAGCCGGCGTGCAGGTAGCACGCGCCGATGACCGCCTCGATGACCGACGCGAGCACGCGCTCGGTCCCCACCAGCGCCGCGGCGCTCTCGCGGACGCCGGCGGGCGCGGCCGCCTTCAGGCGCTCGGGCAGGGCCAGACGTTCGGCCACGGCACGGCAGGACACACCCGAGACGGCCTGTGCGCGGATCTTCGTCAGCCTGCCCGCACCGAAGCGCTCGGCCTCCAGGCGCGGATAGAGGTGCGTCGTGACCGCCAGTGACAGGACGCTGTCGCCGAGGAAGGCCAGCCGCGCGTAGGAGTCGCTGCGGCGCTCGCTCCAGGACGCGTGCGTGAACACCTGACGCGCAAGATCGTCGGGTAGCTCCTCCAGAAGCGCGGCGAGCAGCATCATCTGAGCTCATCGGCGGCCCCGTCATGGGCGAGGACGAACGCGACGGCCTGTCCGACCGTGAGGATCTGCGCCGCCTGCTCGTCGGACATCTTCACGCCGTAGGTGTCCTCGAGCTCCTGGACGAGGGTGTAGAGGTCCAGCGAGTCCGCGTCGAGGTCCTCCTTGAAGCGGGTGCTCTCAGAGATCAGCGCCGGGTCGACGTCGAGCTCGTCCGCGAGATGGTCGCGGATCAGCGCGAAGATGGGCTCGCCGGCCGGCCCGCTCATCGCCACGAAGACCCCGCGCGGCGTCGCCGCGGGGCGGGCTCGGCGGCCGACGAACGGCGCGTTGTCAGGGGCGTTTCGGAGCTCGTCATCCTGCTTCGGGCAGGCTAGCGGCCGGCCCGGACACCGGCGAGCGCCTGAGCGCGCCTGCGCGCTCGAGCGCCAGGTGGGTCTGCCCGACGATATCCGCACGCGCCCCGCGCTCGGCGCGCAGGATCGCCTGCGCGAAGCCCGCGCGGGTGAAGCGGCCGTGGGGAACCACACCGAGCCGGCGCAGGCCCAGCAGATAGGCCCCGCCGTTGGCTTCCGGATCGATCTCGTCGCGGAAGCCCCGCAAAGCCCCGCGGAGCAGGAGCCCGCCCAGCTTGGCCGTCGGCGAGGACATGGCCGCCTCGCGGACGGCGCCGAGCATCGTCTGGGAGACCGCCTCCATCAGCTTCAGCGCGATGTTGCCCGTCAGCCCGTCGGTCACGATGACGTCGGCCACCCCGCCCATCACATCGCCGCCCTCGACGTTGCCGACGAACTCGAAGGCCGCCAGGCCCTCGCCGACGCGCTCCGCCAGCTCGGCGTGGACCTCGAGAACGAGCGTGCTGCCGCGTCCCGACTCCTCGCCGTTTGACAGGAGGCCCACGCGGGGTCGCTCGACGTCGAGGATCGAGCGGGAGAGAGCCGCTCCCATGAAGGCGAACTGGACGAGGTGCTCGCGCCGCGCCTCGGCGTTGGCACCGACGTCGAGCAGGGTCACCGGCCGGCGGGGAACGGGCAGTGGGATGGCCAGTGCCGGCCGGTAGATTCCCGGCGCGCGCTTGATGTTGAACGTGCCGGCCGCGAGCGCCGCGCCCGTGCCGCCGGCGCAGACGAGCGCCTGCGCCGTGCCGTCCGCGACCGCGCGCGCCGCCCTGACGATCGACGCCTGCGGCGTGGCGCGAGCCGCTCTCACCGGATCGGCGGCCTTGGCGATCGATATCGGAGCGTCGACGATCTCGACGCCCTCAGGCGCGACTCCGAGCTCCTCGGCGGGGCCGAACAGGAGGATGCGCGCGCCCGCCGCGGCCGCGATGGCGGCTCCCGCAGCGACCTCGGCGGGGCCAAGGTCGGCTCCGTTCGCGTCGACGGCCACCACCGGCCTGCCGGCTGGCTGCAGCTGCGAAGGTGTCGGGGAGGACGAGGCCCCTGGCGTCACGGCGGGCTAGGCGTCGTGATCGTGATCGTGATCGTGGCCGTGGGCCCCCGGCGTCACGATCTCGCGGCCCGCGTAGGTGCCGCATACCGGGCACACCCGGTGCGGCCGGCGCGGGCTGTGGCACTGCGGGCACGCGTTGACGGCGGGCGCGCCGATCTTGTGTTGCGCGCGACGCTTGGCGGTACGGCTGTGGGATTGCTTTTTCTTGGGGACGGCCATCGGCCCGCAAGGCTACCAGGGTGGATGTGACTTCATCCCGTCTACTCGAGTCGAAGCTCGCGGAGCTTCGCCCAGCGCGGATCGGGCGCCGACTCGTGGTGGTGCTCGGGGCCGGCCTCGTTGAGGTCGGCGGCGCACACCGGGCAGAGGCCCGCGCAGTCCTCGCGGCAGAGCACCTTGGCCGGTATGGCCAGCGCGAAGGCGTCGCGCGCCCAGGCGGCCAGGTCGACGGTCTCATCGCTCACATAGGGGCTTTCGAGCTCCTCGCCTTCGCCCGGCCGGTCGACCTCCCGGGCCTCGACGGCGACCTCCGGCCTGGCCTCCTCGAGGCAGCGCATGCAGGGCCCCACCAGGCCGGCGGCGAAGCGGAGCCCGAGGGCGTAGCCGCCGCCGAGCATCTTCGAGACCGTCAGCTCGACGGGCACGCGGGCGGGATCGGCGAAGTAGCGCTCACTGCCCAGCATCAACGGCTCGATCGGCACCTCGAGCTCGATCCGGCGTCCCTCGCCGGCGCTCAGCCGCAGCGCGGCGAGGTCGAAGTCATGGGCCAGCGCAGCCATGCCAGCAGGCTAGCGCTCGGCGGCGCGATCCTATGCCGGTGCCTGGAGCTCCCGCTTGAGGACCTTGCCGGTCGCATTACGGGGCAGCGCCGCCAGGAAGACGACTTCGCGCGGCGCCTTGAAGCGGGCGAGGTTCTGCTTGACGTACTCCTTGACCTGCTCCTCGCTGATGCTCGCCCCTTCGCGCACGACGACGAAGGCCTTCAGGCGCTGTCCGAACTCCTCGTCGGACACTCCCACGACAGCCACCTCTTCGATGTCCGCGTGGTCCGCGAGAAGGTCCTCGACCTCGCGCGGGAACACGTTCTCCCCGCCGCTGACGATCATTTCATCGTCTCGCCCATCGACGAACAGGCGCCCGCCGGAGTCGAAGTGCCCGACGTCGCCGGTGCTCATCAGGCCGCGCACGATCTCCTTGCCGCCCCCGCCGGTGTAGCCGTCGAACATCATCTCGTTGGCCACGAAGATCCGCCCGCCCTGTCCGGGAGCGGCCTCGCAGCCGTCGCCGTCGAGCAGCTTGACGACGGTGCCGAGGGGCGGCCGTCCGGCCGTGCCCGGCGCCGCGCGGAGATCCTCGGGCGTCGCGATCGTCGCCCAGGCGACCTCGGTGGAGCCGTAGAGGTTGTAGAGGACCTCGCCGAACGTGTCCATCGCCTTCGTCGCCATCTCCCCCGGGAGTGCCGATCCGCTCAGTGCGATGACCCGCAGGCAGCTGAGGTCGTAGCGGGCGATCGTTTCGGGTCCGAGCTCGAGGATGCGCTGGAGCATCACCGGCACCAGCGCCAGCACGCTGGCGTCGTGCTGGGAGACCGCCCTCAGGGTCTCCTCGGGATCGAACTTGCGGCGCAGCACGAGTGACGAGGCCAGCGGCAGGGCGAGGGTGAAGTGCGCAAAGCCCCAGGAGTGGAACATCGGAGCCGCGATGACCGTCGTCTCGCGCGCCCGCAGCGGGATCTTGGAGAACAGCGCAGCCGCCGGCTCGATCGAGTCCGGCTGCTTGCGGGCGGCCCCCTTGGGCGTACCGGTCGTGCCGGACGTCAGGATCACGACGCGCCCCTTCTCGCCAGGCGCCGGCGGTTCACTCTCCTCGCCCCGGGCGATCAGGTCCTCGATCAGCTCGTCGGCCGGCCGTGACCCTGGCTCGCTCCAGGCGATGTAGCGCCGCATGCCTATCGCCCCCGCGTCGATGAGGTCGGCGAACTCCGCGTCGTAGACGATCGCCACCGGCCGCTCGCGGGCCAGCACGTCGGCGATCTGCGGTCCGGCGAATGCCGTGTTCAGATACAGGGCGCCCGCGCCGAGCTTGGAGCACGCGACGGTCGTCTCGATGAAGCCGCGGTGGTTGCGGCACATGATCGCGACGCCGTCCTGCTCGCTGACGCCGGCGCGGCGCAGCTCGTTGGCCAGCGCGTTCGTGCGGCGGTGGACGTCGGCGAAGCTGAGCGTCCCGCGCTCGTCGATGACGGCCGCCCGCTCGGGGTAGCGGATCGCCGCGCCGGTGTACGCGGCGGCCGGCGTCGCGCCCCAACGACGCAGGGCGGCGAGCGAGCGGAGCGCCTTGTCGGGCCTCGTCGGCGCCAGCATGCCCGTGTCGAGCAGCGTCCTTGCGATCTGGAGTTTCTGCCGCGCCGCGCGAGCGTTCACGTGCTGACCCTAGCCAAAGCTGCCGCGGGGATGTGGTCGGGGCCGGTTGCGGCGCTAGCTGACTTCGGCCGGCTCGTCCTTGCCCTGCAGGCGCTCGCGCCCCCGCTGGACCGCGGCGATGAACTTCGACAGGTTGACCTCGAGCGTGTTGAGGATCTCATCGGCGTAGTCCTCGGCGCCGAGGCGGATCTCCCGCTCGCGGGCCCGGGCGTCCTCGACGATGTCCTCGGCGGCGCGCTCGGCCTGCTTGGTGACCTCCTCGTCGCCGACGAGCCGCTCCTGGCGCTCGCGG